>Ga0208019_1001644_pt1 | contig 11783 bp, 23 predicted proteins | sample CB_VirMetaG_5_FD_184540 | JGI IMG/M metagenome (GOLD analysis project Ga0208019, IMG submission 184540) | Freshwater to marine saline gradient viral communities from Chesapeake Bay - CB_1508_1D Viral MetaG (SPAdes) (version 4) | ecosystem: Environmental > Aquatic > Marine > Coastal | place: USA... | reverse complement strand
CGGACTTCACGATCTACTGCAACGCTAAGGTGCTGTACGCCCTGCGCCGCGCCCAGGCCGCCCTGGGCTTCAAAGACGACTATTACGAGCGTCAAGGCCAGATCACCAGCTTCCTGGGCTACCGCGTGGCCCCGGCCTACGGCCTGCAGGATACCCGCATCGTCGCTACCCGTTCGAGCAACCTGTACTTCGGCACCGACCTGCTCAGTGACCACATCGAGGCCAACGTCATCGACATGGGCCTGACCACCGGCGACAACCACGTGCGCATTGTGATGCGCATGACCGGCGGCGTGCAGATCGCCGTCACCGGTGACTACTACCATTACGCATACAGCGCCTAATCATGAGTTGTGCACTGACCCAGGCGAGGGGCATCTCCTGCCGTGACGCCACGGGCGGCATCGTCCGCGTGGCGTTCATGCCGTGGGAGGTCGGCCTCGCCTACACCACGGCCTCGGGCCTGGTGGACGCCATCACCGGCCTAAGCGGCGCGACGGTGGCCTACGGATGGGAGCTGCCCCAGAACATGGGCACGTTCAGCAGCGCCCCCACGGGCAGCCGCGAGAACGGCACCATCTTCTTTACCGACACGCTCAGCGTGGTGATCCATAAGTTCCTCGACGACGATCCGGCCGAGATCTACGCCCTCGCCAAGGGGCGCTGGGTGGCGTTCATCGAGGACCGCGCGGGCAACTACATCATGAGCGGCATCGAGCGGGGCCTGGAGGTCACCGGGGGCACCGCGTTCGCCACCGGCACCGCGATCGGCGACATGAGCGGGCACACCCTGGAGCTTACCGGCGAAGGCGCGACGCCGCCGCAGCTGGTCACCCAGGGCGGCACCCCGGCCTTCGCCACCGACGTGGGCGCGCTGAGCGCCAACCTGACCGTCACGCTGGCGTAACAACACACGGGAGGGGGCTTCGGTCCCCTCCCCATGTGCTGAATCATGAGCAAGAAGCCCAAGCTGCGCACCGAGTTCCTCACCGTCGGCACCCGCCGCATCGACCTGCGCACGCTCACCGCCGCGCAGCTTAAGGAGGCCGCCCGGCGTTACCCGTTCATCCTGGATGTTCCACACGACCGACGCGACGACCAGCCTGACGCTGTACCTGACGGTGAAGGACCGCAGGACTGACCAGGGCTTCACGGGCCATGTGGCCTACTCCGTGACCGTGGAGCGCCCCACGGCGACCGACGCCTACGCGGCGACCACGACGACGGAGAACGACCGCTACACCCGCCTGGACGTCACCTTGGCGGCGACCCTTTCGGCCGGTGAGTACCCGGTCGTGGTCTATTCCATGAGCGCCGCCACCGCCGCCACGGGCGACCGCCTGGGCGAGGTGGAGCGCGGTATCTTGGTGGTGTCCAAGAGCACCGCCAACTATGACGAGCACGCCATCAACACGACCTACCGTGAGCACCAGCCATGACGCCCCCATCCTGATGGGCTTCACCGCCGACCTGCCCAACCACGAGGCGGTGGAGGACCGGCGCGGGTGGGTGCGCTACGGCGAGGATGACGACTTCCCGGACTACCTCTACGAGGTGTACCGGGCCAGCCCCACCCATCACGCCCTGTGCAACGGCATCGCCGACATGGCCTACGGCCAGGGCGTGACCGCGCAGACCGAAGACCTCCAGGCCGCCAGCCGCGTGGAGGCCATCATGCGGGCCTCCGCCAAGTACGAGAGCGGGCGGCACCTGGTGCGGAAGCTGTATCGCGACCTGAAGGTCTACGGCAGGGCCTACCTTGAAGTGATCTACGGCCAGTTGGGCGGGCCGGTGGTCGAGCTGCACCACGTGCCGTTTCGGTTCGTGAGGGCGGGCGTCAGGGACGAGGACGGCAACATCACCAGTTGGTGGCATTCTATCGACTGGAGCGCCACGAACAAGAAGCGCAACAAGCCCGAGGAGCGCCCGGCGTGGAGGCCCGGCGTGTCGGGCATCGTCGCCGTCGAGCTGTTCGGCAGCGAGGACGCCTATTACCCGCCCCCGGACTACGTCGGGGCGCTGGGCTATGCTGCGCTGGAGATGAAGGTCGCCGAGTTCCACCTGGCGAACATCGAGAACGGCCTGTTCCCGTCGTTCCACATCCACCATAACAACGGCATACCGGACGAGCGCACCCGCGCGGACATCCGCACCGAGTACGAGCGCCGCCTGGCGGGCAGCGGCAACGCGGGCGCGTTCATCCTGACCTTCTCGGACGGTGCCGACCGCAAGACGGAGCTGACGCCCATCCCGGTCAACGACGCGGACAAGCAGTACCAGTTCCTGAGCACCGAGGCCACGGCCAAGATCATGATCGGCCACCGGGTGACATCACCCCTGCTGTTCGGCATCCGCGACGGCGGGGGCCTGGGCAGCAACACGGACGAGATGGCCACGGCCATGGACCTGCTGGAGCGCAACGTGCTGCAAGGCTACCGCGAGGCCGTCTGTGACGCCCTTTCGGAGGTGCTGGAGGTCAAGGTGGTCGCGGTGCCCGCGTCGTCGCCGATCGCGCCGCAGGAGGGCGCTGAGAACGTCGCTATGTCCGCCATCAAGGTCACGGACGGCCGCCCCATCCTGGCCGCCGACGAGGCCGAGGAGGTTTTGGCCCACCTGCGTGCGCACGGGCAACCCATCGAGGAGCTGCTGGAGGACTACCGCATCATAGACGAGGAGTACGTGGACGACACCCCGCCCACGGACTACGAGCTGTCGAAGCAGTACGCATTCACGATTAACGGCAGGCCCTCGGACCCGTCGTCGTTTGACAAGGGCTTCTACCGCATCCGCTATCAGTACCGACCGGGCGAGGGCCAGCCCGACGTCATCCCCACGTCGCGGACCTTCTGCCGGACCATGATGGGCGAGTTCCGCACCACGGTCTTCCGCAAGGAGGACGTGGACGTCATGTCCTTCAGCCGGGCGAACCCCGAGTTCGGCACGTATTCCATTTGGCGTTTCAAGGGCTCCTACAATTGCCGCCACCGGTGGAAGCGCCTGGTGTTCTTCCTCAAGCGCGTGCCCGCTGGTAAGCAGGTGACCATCGACGGCGTGACCTACAAGGGCGGTCAGTTCCTCCCGGCCACCAGCATCGAGCACTACCGCGTGCTGACGCCGTCGGACAAGGAGTACGGCCCCCGGCCCAAGCCCAACGACCGCGAGGCCACGACCGTCAACCCCAAGCCAAAGCGATGAGCCGCACCCTGATCATCAGCGCCAGCTACGTCAAGCAGTTCAGCGGCGTGAGCGCCAGCCTGGATGACGAGCTCATCCGCCCGGTCATCGACCTGGCCCAGCACCAGCACATCCTGCCCCTGCTGGGCGGGGGCCTGTACGACAAGGTCATCGCCGACATCGACGCCAGCAGCCTGGCCGGTGACTACGCGACCCTGGTCAACACCTACGTGGCCCCGGCCCTGGTGCAATGGACGCTGGCCGAGGGCCTCAGCGACTGGACCTACCGCATCCTGGGCGGCGCGGTGGGCATCCGCCAGTCCGACAACGCGACGCAGGCCACCAACATCGAGCAGCTGCAGGACACCGCCCGCGCCCGCGCCCGCAGGTACTCACTCCGGTGCATGGACTACGTCTGTCGGGAGGCGTCCAAATACCCCGAATACGGCACCGAGGGGGCGGTGAACGGGCTGCTGCTGCCCACGACCATGCAAGACTACACGACGGGGGGCCTGGAGATCGGCACCCGCCGTCATCACCGTGAACTGAAGCGCTGGCAATGGGACCGGAAGCGATGATACCACCATGGATAGCCGAGATCGTGGGCAATGTGCCGGTCGTCGCTATGGCCGTGTTCATCTATCTTCGTGAGAGCAGCCGCGTGGACCGTAAGGACGCCCAGCTGCTGGAGCTGACCACCACGATCACCGACGCCAACGTCAAGGTCGCCGAGCACCTCAGCAGCCTGAGCCGCTCCATCGACAAGCTGGACGACAGCATCGAGGAGGTCATGCGCCGCATCATCACGCAACGCCCGCACCCATGACGCCCGTCCTGCCGCCCGCCAGTCTGAAGGTCAGAGCGGCAGGTCTATCCATAGGGCTTCTGTGCGCCCTAAGTGGCTGCGCACGGACCGAGCCCGTGGACGCCCAGTGCAGGGGCGCTGAGGCGATGAGCGCGGACCTGCCGAGCCGAGTCATCTACGAGCAGACCGGATTCGCCGTGACGCCTTACGTGGTGCTTGTCCATCCAGTTGACGGGCTTTTCCCCGAGCTGGGATGCGCGCATCTTCGCTCCGGCGAGATCCGGGGCCGCCACTTCAAAGTCTGCACCGACGCTTTTCCCTACTGGGAGGAGATCCACCCTTGGACTCTGCGACAGAGAGACCGCCCCTACGGGCTTGGCGACACCATCTACGCCTGGTACTGGGGCAACGATAACCCGTTTCACTAAAAAAATACGTCTACCCATGAGCACCGCCAACGCCAAGACCGTGATCCGATTCGTCACCAGCCTGACCGAGGGCATCGCCGCCGGGCTGGAGGACGGCAAGTTCCAGCTCAACGATGCCTTGGCCCTGCTGCCCGCCGTGGTCGAGCTGCCCGTGGCCGTGACCGCCGCGCAGAACATTGACCTGGGCACCCTGTCCGAGGAAGACGTGGCCGAGCTGGTGGCCTACGCCAAGGACGAGCTGAGCCTGCCGGACGAGAACCTGGAAGCCCGCATCGAGGATGCCCTGTCCCTGGCCGCCGCCATCGGCGTGTACGTCAAGACGTGGACCGATGGCCAGGCTTGAGCTGCTGGTCATCCACTGCACGGCCACCAGGGCGGGCGTGAACGTGCAGGCCGACGACGTGCGACGCTGGCACACGGACCCGCCCCCTGGCGGCAGGGGCTGGCGGCAGGTGGGCTACGCGGACCTCATCCTGCTGGACGGCACCATCGCCAACCTGGCCCCATACGACGCCGACGACGTGGTGGACCCTTGGGAGGTCACCAACGGCGTGCGGGGCATCAACAGCCGCTCCAGGCACGTGTGCTACGTCGGGGGCCTGGACGCCACCGGCCAGCCTGCCGACACCAGGACCAACGATCAGCTGTGGTCGCTGTTCCTGTACGTCAACATCAACCTGCGCCTCCACCCCGGCCTCAAGGTCGCCGGGCACAACCAGTTCGCGCCGAAAGCCTGCCCGTCGTTCGACGTGCCAACCTGGATGCGGGCCGCAGGCTACCGCGACGAGAACATTTACACGCCATGAAGCCCCGACGCCTGCTCAACCTGGTGCCCCTGATCACTGCCGCCGTCACCTCCATCGTCGAGGCGGTGCGCAGGCTCAAGCGCCCCAAGCCTTAGCCCGGTCCGTACACCCTCCCGCGCCCCGCCCTAAACCGGCGGGGCATTTTTTTCTAAAAAAAAATGGGCTAACTATTGCAAGTTCCAAAGGCTTTTGTATCTTTGGGTTGTCAGGGGGGCACACCCCCACATCCTTCAACCTTCAACCAACCGCCATGACCCTGATCATCCCCACCTTCGCCCTCGCCGCCCTGCTCAACAACGACTGGAGCGACCTTACCGACCAGCAGGCCCACGGCATCCGCGCGTTCAAGGGCCGCCTGAATCACCCCGTCACCCTCGACGTGGTGCCCGGCGAGCCCTTCTACAGCACCCGCCACGAGCTGCGCATCGAAATGAACGGCATGGGTGCCATGTCGGTCAAAGTGTCCCTGCGTCATGCTTAAGGGCTGGGAGGACCGACTGGACCTGGTGGGCGACTTGACCGAAGATGAGCGGTCGGTCGCCCGCCACTTGGCCGACTGCTTCCACCGCCACTTCATCGGGCCGAGCATGGCCCGCACGGGGAAGCAGATCAGCGCCTACTACGCCCAGCAGGGCATCAAGATGAACGGTGCCCGCGTGCGCAAGATCATACACGCCCTGCGCGTCAGCGACGCGGTGCCGTTCCTTCTGGCGTCGTCCAAGGGCTACTACCGCTCCATCGACATGGCCGACGTGGCCCGGTTCGAGGACAGCCTGCGCCAGCGCGAGGACAGCATCCGGTCCGCCCGTGCGGCGATCTACCGCCAGCGCCAAGCCCTGCGCGGGGGCGGGCAGGGAAACATTTTCTGAAAAAAAATCAGGCTACCCCTTGCAAGTTACAAAGGGCTTTGTACCTTTGGACTGTCAGGGGGGCGCACCCCCACAACCTTCAACCAACCGACCGCCATGCACATTCACGACACCAGCATCATCCCCGGCCTCCTTAGCAACATCGCCCGCAACGTCGAGGGCGGACCGTCCGACATCCGCCTGCACGCCCAGCGCAACGACACCGGCTGGCAGCTCTGGGCCTCCGGCCTCAAGGGCACTTGGTACCTCCACGTCGTTAAGGGCGCGCAGCACTGGACCAGCGACACCCTCGTGGCCGAGCTCCGCGAGGACGGCAAGCCCAGCAGGCACCTTTATTGGCCGGTGTCGCATGACGTGCACGAGAGCCCGACCCAGATCCAGCGCGAGCTCAGCGCCTACTTCATCGACGAGGCCGCCCGCGTCGAGCGCAAGGAGCCCGCTGGTGCCGAGCAACACTGACCCATCACCGCCCCCGGCTTCGGTCGGGGGCATAATTCCCACCCATGATTGACCCCGACAACTTGAGGCAGTACCTGCACCAAGAGGGCCTGCTGGCCGACGTGGCCAAGGCGGCGGGCATGACCTACACCCAAGCCTACTACCTGCTGAACCAAGACCCGCCCGCTCATCCCGGCCACCTGACCCGCTACGCGCAGCGCATGCGCACGTTTCGCGCCGCCGCCAAGAAGGTCGTGACCGCCCGCATGCGCAAGGCCCAGAAGCATCACCAATCCATCATCGACCAACTTTGAACCCATGAACAAGACCGCCAAGATTGAACGACTGACCGCCAGCGACGGCCCCGTGTGGACCTCCCAGCAGGGCGTGCCCTACTACGGCGTGCAGCTGTGGATGGACAACGGCGACCAAGGCGACGCCCTCGTCAAGACGCCGACCGAGCTGTCCGAGGGCCAGGAGCTGACCTATCAAAAGGAGACCACGCAATACGGTGAGCGCATCAAGATCGACTGGGCCGCCATGCGCGGAGGCCGTCCCGGAGGCTACCGCCCTGCTTCGCGCGGTGGCAATGCCTCCTTCGCGCTCTCCTACGCCAAGGACATCGCCGTCGCCCGCCTGTCGGACAGCTTGTCCAAGGGCATGACCGACGACGAGATCATTGCGCTGGCCGCCAAGTTCAAGCAATGGCTGGACAGCAACCCGTGACCCCGGAGCGGTGGGCCAGCTTGGTGCTGGCCTCCGCCTCCCGGCGGGCCTGCGTTACCTTGGACCGCTCGTCCACCTACCATGACCCCGGCTTCGTCGCTTGGTCCCTGTGGCTGCGCACCCGCGTCAGCGAGGGCCACGACCGATGGCGGTGGAACCACGAACTGCTGAGCCTTCTGACCGATGCGTAACCGACCCAACTACTACGCCGTGCTGCCCGCCACCGTGCGCTACGACAAGCGCCTGCCGCCAGCCGCCCGCCTGCTTTACGCGGAGCTGACCGCCCTGTCCAGCCGCGAGGGCTACGCCTGGCCGACCAACACCTTCCTGGCCGACCTGTTCGACGTGTCACCCCGGACCGTCAAGCGATGGCTGGAGCTGCTGGAGGAGCTGGGCTACCTGACCCGGTGCCTTGAGGACGGCCGCCGCCTGTATGTGGCGGACCGGGGGGGGACAAAAATGTCCCCGGGGGGGGACAAAAATGTCCCCCCGGGGGGGGACAAAAATGTCCCCCATAATACTACAAGAGTGAATACTAAGAGAAGAATAGGGGGCGATCCCTTCCTTGAGGAATGCGGATGGGAATCCTATCTTGAATGGAGACGGGCCGAGCTGGACAAGCCCTACCGGACCGAAGAAGGCGAGGCCCGAGCCGCCGCCCGCCTGCGTAACCTTGCGGGCGACGACCCTGTAAAGGCCCGTGTCATCCTGGAGCACTGCATGGCCAACCGTTACCAGGGCATCTTCGCACCCAAGACCTTCAACCATGACCGACCCCAAGACCTCCGCCGCGCTGTCCAAGACGCGGACCGCGCTGGCCTGCTCGACTGACTGGGAGCTGCCCGCCCAGACCACCAGCCTGGCCCACGTGGGCGACCCGTCCGTGCCGAGCATCGGGGCGCTCACCGAGGCCAAGGGCCGCCGCTGGGTGGCCGTGGCCCTCATCGCCGAGCTGGAGAAGTTCGCCCGCAAGATGGGCTTCGAGGCCCGCATGACCGGCGAGGCCCTGGTGGACGCCGCCACCCACCTGCGCGACGAGCTGCGGCAGTACCCGTTCGAGGACGTGCAGCTGTGGTTGCGCGGGGCCGCCTTGGGCAAGTACGGCAAGTTCGTCTACGGCAACACCGCCGAGTTGCTGGCGACATGGGACGCCTACGTGCGCGAGCGCACCGCCTACGCCGAGGGCCGCTCCCGCCGCCAGGCCGAGGAGCACGCCGAGGAGGCCGACGAGGCCGCCCGCAAGGTCCAGGCTGGATACCAGCGCCTCCGGGCGGAGGCCCGACGGGAGCAGGAGCGCAAGGCCCGCAAGGCCCGCGCCACCCGCGCCCGCCAAGATCTGCGCAGCCGGTGCAACCGCGACGCCGTAACCCTGTGGTCCCGCGCCACCGCCTACGCGGGTGACCGCATCCCCGCCGCCGACTTCATCGCCGCCCTTGTCCCTCAGGACATCAGCGACGCCCTGTTCACCGTCCGCCGTCACCGGCTGGACGCCAACCCCTGACCCATGCTGACCTTCAACCGACCCGACCACCGCCTCGTCGTCTGCCCCTACGTGGATCACGTGTCCATCCTCGTCTACCCGACGGGGGCCGAACACCCCACCGAGCACATCACCCTGCTGGCCGACGAGCTGGGCCGCATTCTTCAGGCACGCCGCGACCGCATCGCCAGGATCGCAAAGGTGCGCACCGTCCCGCACGCCGAGATGAGCCTTGACCAGTCGCCCGACGCCGAACCCCTCATCCCCGACGCCCTGGACAACTACCCGCCCGGCCATGAGCACTGACATTAACCGACTCAAAATCAAGCCATGAACACCACGTTTGAACCTTCCGTTTTGAATTTGAACGGCACCAATACCCGACAAGTTGCCTCGGTGCAGGAAACCGAGGACTACGCCAGGTTTTCCCTGATGGAGCTCAACCGAAACGTCAACCGCAACCACGTCCAGCGTCTAAAGGAGTCCTTTGAACGGGACTACCTGCTTGCCCCCATCCTGGTCAATGAGCATTTCGAGATCGTCGATGGTCAGCACCGATTCACGGCGGCCAAAGAGATGGGCTTACCCATTCGCTATGTGGTTGCCAAGGGCTACAACATCGAGCACGTTAAGATGCTCAACCACGAGGGCAAAAACTGGACGGTCATGGATCACTTCATGAGCTACGTCAAGCAGGGCGTACCGGCCTACGTCAACACGGCTAAGCTGTTCGGCAGGTATGAAGGCATCCCGGCGTCCACCATTGCCATAATTGTCTTCAGGTTCTCTGCCCCGCGCAATTTGAAATCGGAGGCCCTGTACAAAGGCGCCAAGCGATTGAACGCAGGCGCAAACAACGGCACCGGAGGCATGTCCACCCAGTCCTTTGTTGACTCTGTGAAGTCCGGCGCCTTCAATGACTCCGGCGTGCTCAAGGCAGAAGCCTTTTTGCAGTGGGTTTGCAGACGGGCAAAGGCATTCCCGTCGGTTACCAGCAACGCCTACATGTCGTCTTTGATGCTGCTGGAGCTGTACAACGACGAGTACGACCGCGACCGCATGGCGCACTCGATTGACAACTACCACGCTATCATGTCTCCGGCGCCCAACAAGGCACTGGCCGAGCGCCAGCTCGAAGAGGTCTACAACTACAGGCGGCACAACCGGGTCCGCTTAGCCCGAGTCTAAAACAGCCGGATTTGCGGTCTCAGCGAGCGAGCCGTGCGCCGCCGCCTGGCTGACCTGCGCACCGTTCGCGAAATCAGGCTTAATTACACCAAGCGCCATGATACGCAACCCTGAACAGCTGGCAGACCTGGAGGGCTGGCACGTCCTGCGCCGCCCCCGCTCCCGCACGGGCCGTCCCGACACGTGGTGGGCGCACGAGCCTACGGGCGGGCGCTGGGCGCGTCTGGACCCGCTGATGGCCGACGCCCTGGTGCGCCAGGGCCGCCTTCGCCGCGCCGGTCCCGCTCTTCAGCGCCCCGGCATCAATGAGCGGTGGCTTTACCAGCCGCTGTCCTTACCTTAGCATTCGCCGCATGGCGGTTTGGTTAAGGTTCCACAAGGGCCGGGAGTGGTTCCCCGGCCCTTATTTTTGTTCCGTGGACCTGCTGCCCATCCCGGCCAACGTCAAGGACGAGCGCCGCTACCTCACCGAGCGGTGCGACCGGCTGCTGTCGCTGTTGGTCCGCCAGCACTACGCCGACCACCGGGGCCTCAGCAACTGCGCCACCTGCGGCAAGCTGGCCCATTGGCGGCAGCTGCAGTGCGGGCACTACATGAGCCGCCGCTACATGGCCACCCGGTGGGTGTTCGAGAACGTCGGGCCTCAGTGCGGGGGCTGCAACGCATTCGGCAAGCGCCGCCTGTCCGGCATCCCCGGCGAGGGCGACGCGATGGCCCGCTGGCTGGACCTCACCCATGGCCCCGACACCGCCGCCCGTATGCGCACCACCGCCCGCACGCACGCATCCTGGTCGCGCCTGGAGCTGAACGTCCTGCGCACCGAACTGACCGCCGCCCTGCAACGACATGGATACCAGGCTACGTGAGTTCTTGGCCACCCGTTACGACGACCTGCTGGCCCTTGCCCGGCAGGTGGGCCACCCGGCCCCGGAGGACGCCGTGCACGACCTGGCCGTCAAGCTCGCCGCCCGCACCGACCAGGGCCGCCTGGCCCGCATCCTGTCGGCCCGCTGGAGGCCCTACGTGCGCCGGGCGCTGTTCAACATGCTGGTGGACCACCACCGCACCGAGCGCCCCACCGAGGAGCTGACCGACACCCAGGCCGCCCCGTTCGACGAGAAGGCCCTGCGCCGCGAGGTGGTGGACCTGGCCCGCCTGTCCCTCGAACCCGGTGAGCAGGCTATCTTCGAGATGCGCTACGTGCTGGACGTGCCGGTCCCGGCCATCGCCCGATGCACGGGGCGCTCACGACCCACCACCTACCGCGACCTGGCCCGTATCCGCGTCAAGCTCACCACCGTATCTCATGCCCTCTGCCCTGACTGTTGACCGCGAGATCGCCCAGCAGCGCCTGGCGATCTGCCGCAAGTGCAAGCACTTCCGCCAGGGCGTCCGCCCCACGTGCGGCACGCCCATCGTCGGCGAGGAGGTCACCTACCGGGGCAAGAAGCGCCGCACCTGTGGTTGCTTCCTGGACCTGAAGGTCAAGTTCGCGGGCACGGCTTGTCCGCTGGGCAAGTGGGGCAAGCGCAAGGACGAGGACGCCCTGATGGAGGCCGCCCGCGCCCTCATGGCCGAGATCAACCCGGCCCGCATCACCGTGAGCCAGCACCGCGAGCTGGCCCGCCTGTACCCGCAACTTGTCGCCCGCCGCACCACCGTGCAGCGGTGCCCGCCCTGCATCCAGACGGCCATCCACGAGCTGGAGCAGTACCTGCAACATCGACCCCATGCCGAAGACGATCAAGCTGGCGAGCCTGAAGCCTAACCCGGACAACCCGCGCTACATCACCGAGGCCAAGTTCGAGGCCCTCAAGCGCAGCATCCGCGACTTCCCCGAGATGATGGCCCTACGCCCGATGGTGGTCG
>Ga0208019_1001643_pt1 | contig 11783 bp, 16 predicted proteins | sample CB_VirMetaG_5_FD_184540 | JGI IMG/M metagenome (GOLD analysis project Ga0208019, IMG submission 184540) | Freshwater to marine saline gradient viral communities from Chesapeake Bay - CB_1508_1D Viral MetaG (SPAdes) (version 4) | ecosystem: Environmental > Aquatic > Marine > Coastal | place: USA... | reverse complement strand
GCTATAACTGACGAATTAGACTCAGGGACTAATAATTGGGCAATGCATATTAATACTACGGCACCATCTTACTTTAAAGGTAATATAGGTATCGGTGGAGAAGCTCCTGATAGTAAATTAACTATTTATGATACTACTACTAGTGCATCTGATGATTTTAGTATGTATAACAGTATAGATACAGAAACATTCAGAGTTTTCCATGATGGACAAAACAACCCTTATTTAGCAATGTCTAACTCAACAGGTACTACTAAAATAGTTCTTGATGGTGATGGTGTAAGTTATTTTAATGGTGGTAATGTAGGTATAGGTATAAATAACCCATCTGAAAAATTATCTGTTAATGGAGTTTTAGGCATAAGGTCAGATAATGTTATAGGTTCAGGTAACGGTTATTCAGGAGATAGTTCTTCTGCAAATAATGCAGATTTACAATTATGGTCTACATCAGGAGAAACAATTTTAAAAAATAATTGGGGTTCAGGTAAAATTAAACTACGTGTTGGCGTATCAGAAGCAATAACCATAGTTGCAGGTGGTAATGTAGGTATAGGTAATATAACACCTAGTGCTAAATTAGACATTAACGAAGATACTGGTTTTGGTGATGTTAGAGTTGACGGGTCTAGTGGTGCTTGTCTAATGTTAAGAGATACTGACGATGCAGGATGGACTAAATGTACCACACTTGATGGTGTTATGAGTTGTTCAATTGATGCTGATGGTGTCTGTTAAATAGAGGTCGAAAATGAGAAAAATACCTTTAATCTTTGTTTTTTTACTTTTAGTGTCTAGTGCATTTGCAACTATGACTTTAGAAGCAGGAACTATTTATCAGAGTGAAACAGGTATTAATTATATTATTTATCGAGATATGACTTTAAACACAGGAGTTGAAATAAACGGCTCTTGTGTATATTTTGATGGTGAAGCGGTTTGTAAATCTAGCGGTGAGTGGTCTGTTTATTATAATGATGCAGGCAATTTACAAGTATTTCAAGACAAAACACCTCAAAAACAAGAACATCAAGCAGGACAAAACATAATAGATGGTTTAGGCATCTTTATCGTATTTATTTCTGTTATCATAGTAACTATGATTGGTGGTTATCTTGTTAAAGTTATAAAAGGACAATCAACAGATATTAAAGAATTAGAAGAATTAGCAATTTTTGCATTTAATATAGGTTTCTTGGCAGTGATAGGTATAATTATTATATCTGCGTTTATCAACAATTAAATTTTTTCTTATTCTTTTTAATTTTAAGACGTTTTTATTTTTAAGTGTACTCATTATACCTATTATTAAAAAAAGTCTCTTAGAAATAAAATGTAGTAGGTCTTGCGTTAAAATAAAAATAAATTGAAAGGCTAAAAAGCCTTATCATAAGTTATTTGTATGCCATCAAGCATAAATTTAAGTTTTATTATTGTTTCGAATAAAGGTTCATCAGTCATTTTCTTCGACCTCTGTAAACTTTTTATTTTTTAATTTATACCATACATCTTCCTTTAATATTTTACCGTCTATTTGTGCGGATTTAACACATATAGGTTTTCCTTTTTTATCATATTCTGCTAGAGTAATCCACGAACCTTTTTTTGCTTTTATTTTTGAATCAATTCCTATTGCCGAACATACCGCATACTCTCCTGAACTACCAATCTTTGCATTATCTCCTGAACTACCAATCTGTGCATAATTTCCTGAACTACCAATCTGTGCATAATCTCCTGAACTACCAATCTTTGCATCATATCCTGAACTACCAATCTGTGCATCATATCCTGAACTACCGATCTTTGCATACTCTCCTGAACTACCAATCTGTGCATAATCTCCTGAACTACCGATCTTTGCATTATGTCCTGAACTACCGATCTTTGCATTATGTCCTGAACTACCGATCTTTGCATTATGTCCTGAACTACCGATCTGTGCATAATGTCCTGAACTACCAATCTTTGCATCATATCCTGAACTACCGATCTTTGCATACTCTCCTGAACTACCAATCTTTGCATTATCTCCTGAACTACCAATCTGTGCATAATCTCCTGAACTACCGATCTTTGCATTATGTCCTGAACTACCGATCTGTGCATAATGTCCTGAACTACCGATCTGTGCATAATGTCCTGAACTACCGATCTGTGCATAATGTCCTGAACTACCAATCTGTGCATCATATCCTGAACTACCAATCTGTGCATCATATCCTGAACTACCGATCTTTGCATACTCTCCTGAACTCTTCATTAGTTGTTTCGCACTAGATTGCAAAAAATTAATAGACGTATTAAAAAATAACTTCAAATCTACTGCAAACTTAATACCTGTTCTTGTTTCTTCAAACATGGGAAGATATTCTAAAAGATCAAAACATGCGAAATAATTGCCGTCTTTATCTTTCAAAGGAATTTCAAGGTAATGGTACTTATTATCAAACAAATTACTTAAAATGTCTTCATGTAAATATTTTTTAAACTTCGAAACGTCAATATACCCTAGATTTTTCATTTCATTTTCTCTTACTTCAATACCCAAATATTTCAAAAACTTAACAACATATTTAACGTATTTAGGATTGATTGATCCGTTACCTTTACCTTTAATTTGTTGCGATGACTTGCTTAAAGTTGCATGAGGTTCATTATTTCTGTCCCTAAGAGAGTATATTTCGTCATCTTTACCGTAATAAGAAGCTACACAATGCCTCATTATATACCCCTCTCTTTTATACGCGTTTTCTCCTATCAATTTAACAAACTTGAACCCGTCTTTAAAGTCAAGAACGATCTCTGTATCTTCTTCTGATTCTTTTATTTTGTTTGCTTTTTTATTTAATTTTTCTACCCATGCCTCAGTTTTCTTTTTCATCTGATCATAAGTGGCTCTATTTAATCTTTTGGGAGCATCATCAGATATTAAATAATCTATTATATGTTCTCCCTCTGATTGCCCTTTAATATGATTTTTATTAATTTCCAACCAATCTATTATTTCAGAGTCTGCCCCTAAATTTTCTGCATATTCTTTTAATTTATTCATTCAAACCACCTGTTCTTTTAGCATTCTAATAACTCATTCTTAAAAAAAGTCTCTTAGAAATAAAATATAGTAGGTCTTGTGTTAAAATAAAAATAAATTGAAAGGCTAAAAAGCCTTATTCAATTTTAATTTTTGCAAATCCGTTAGAATCTGTAATTACTTTTACTTTTTGTTGTAACATCGGAGTTGTTTCATATTTTTTATTGAATTTACCCATGTTACTGTTAACAGTATATAAAGTTTCACCATTTTCGTCAATATAAGTGAACATTTGTTCGAAAGTTTCGCTTTTATCGTCTTCTAGTTTAACTTCTACTTTAACAAGTATTGCATTACTATTCAAATCTCCTTCCCATTTAGATTTAGCAGATTCTTTTATAAATTGAGAAACTAATCCGTCAGTAATATCTATAATCATTCCCTCAAAAATAGAATCATTTGGAAATTTACTAGTATCTAATAATTTTGCGTTGTTTGCGTCATATACCATTTTATTTACCTCGTTTATATATCTTTAGCCATAACAGTTTTTCTGTCGTTTGCTTTTGCTCTTTTAACACTTTCATCAATTAATACTTTTACTTTTGTTGCTAATTCTTCGTAATAATCTGATGATACGTTTACGTTATTACTTTTTGCGTATTCTTTAACTTCGCTTTTTTTAACTACCATATTTAGTCCTCTGTTGTTTTTATTTTTGTAATTCTTAATGACTCTGATTCAGTTATTTTTTGATACTTTTCTAAATCTTCGCCAAAATAAGCTTTAATCTTTTCAGAATCTAACACTTTACGTTGTGACTTACTAAGTGCGATTTTTGCCAATTTGTTAAGTTCGACTTTAGTTAAATTTTCAGAGTGTAATATGTCTTTAATACCTAGAGAACAAGCCGAAAATTCCTTTTTCAGCTGATCTATAGATGTTTTTAAATTTAAATAAGTCTTAGTAAGTTCTATTAATCGTTTATTTTCCATAATCACACATCTTTTAATAATACATTAAGTAATCTGTTTGTTTCTGATCTTAACTCGATATAATAATCTTGATGATTAGGGTTAATCCCTCGTTGTTTTAATATTTCTATAGCATTACGTTGTAATTCTACTTTCACCATTGTTGTTTGTTTTAATGTCATTTTTATCATCTCCTTAATTATCTTTTTTTAAATAAATACGTGTTTTTTTAAAATGCTCTTTATCTTCTAATAGGTTTTTATTTTCATCAACATATATTTTTAACATATCAGTCAAACAAGTTTTTTCTTTATCCGATCCATCAGGATTTCCTGATTGTGAATAAATTAAATAATCTCTTTCCGCTATTTTTTTATATACGCATTTATCTTTATCACTCATAACAATTGAATTTTTATAAACTAAACAATTATTATTATAACCATCACAATCAAAACAATTATTTCCAAACATCGTCATTCCTCGTATCCGTAATTTAATTTCTTTTTTTGATTATCATTTAAATTAAAACACAACTGGCAACTTAAACATCTGTTTATTAAATTGCCTGTCGTGTAATCCTCTATTTGCAAAACTAAAAACGATCCGCAAAATTTGCACATTATCGTTTAAAGCACCTCTATTCCTAACTCTTGACTCAAAGATTTCATCAAAGGAGTTTTAATTTTAATACCTAATTCTTGTGACTCTTCCTTTGTTAATTTAATATCTCTTTTAAGTGATTCAATCATAGCTTCGTTATATCCTGCTTTACGAAATAAATCACAAAGTTGGTTAACATTAATTGTTTTTTTATTTTTCATTTTATTCATCTCCATAAAGTTTAATATCGTTATTTAATATATGACTAAAAGATTTATTTATTATAACACCTATGATTGCTACTATTATTATATTTAGTATAGGGTCTACATTTAATATTTTATAATGATTATTTCCTAAAATAAAACCAAAAACAATACAAGATATCGAAAAAAATAACATGTGATATATTGTTTTTTTATTGTAAGCATTTATTTCTTTTTCATTTAATTCGAATTTTTTATTTTTCATCTTCATCATCTCCTTTGATCCAGTTTTAAGGTACTGGCAACCTTTAATTATAAAAGGTGGTCTATATTCCGGGGTGGAATAGATTTTTAATAAAAAAGGGTCGACCACCAAAGATATAAGTACACAACCGTATAGTATACTTAGAGGTGTGGAATCGATTTTCACCGATCTTGTGTTAGTACATCTTTCGAGTACAACATAATAAGAGTATTCGAAGTTTATAAATGTTTCTAATCCGGAATATATATTTTACTGAAACTATACCTTTTATATACTGGCCATGCTTTCTTATTATTACAATGGCAGATATTCAAATGTTATTAAAGGTCGATAAAGACTTACACGCTTTAATTAAAGCAGAGGCAGAGCAACAAGAAAGAAGTTTCGCGGGACAAGTGAGATTTATTTTAAATAGTTTCTTTAAAGAAGAAAAGGAGGAATAAAGAATGAATATTAAAAGAGAAAGGGAGTCTGAGTTAAAACTATACGGTTGGCTATACGAGAGCGGTTTAGTCCAATGCGTTTACTTAAATAAAAAAAATTCGTTCAATATTCCTGTATTTAAAACAAAAGGAGTTTTAAAAAAACCTGATATGCTTGTAACAACTAAAAATAATAAAAATTATTTGATTGAAGTTAAACCTGATGATAGGCAAGGTTCTATAAGAGAAGGTGCTGCACAAATAGTTGATTATTATTTTCAATATATTAATGGAGATATTAATTATTTTGTTAATGAAAATAAAATAAAAATAGATGGTTTTCTATTAGCTACTGATTCTTCTTTAAGAGGAGTTATGTCTAGAGATGAAACTTTAATCAATTTTAGTAATAATTTTCACGCCACAGCTTATTCTTTAGTAAAGAAATATTCTGGTTGTTTACCTTATGGTGATGGGGATTTTTCTTTTCACACTATAAGAGATGTTTTCAAACATCATAATAGGCGTTATGATAAAAAATCAATGACTTTGAAGCCTTTAATAGGATTCTTAAGAGCTTATGATGAAAATAATAATACTCCTTTTATGTTTGCAAAATTATGGACATTAAAAGGATGGAAACAAAAATGGCGGTGCTTAAATGATTGAAATTCCTAAACAATTAAAAGACTCTAATTTTAAATTCATTAAATTAAGAAAAGGTAGAAAAGAACCTATTGAAACAGATTGGCAAAATACTAATAATTATAGTTATGATGATCCTATGTTTCAAGAGCATCTTAAAAAAGGAAATAATTACGGCATAGTAGGAGGATTTGGAAACTTAATTTTAATTGATAGTGATTCGGAAGTAATTACTGAAATGGCGGAACAATTACCTGAAACATTCACAGTAAAAACAGGGAGTCCTGAATCTTATAAAAAACATTATTTTTTCAGAGCCGAGAAAAAAATAAAACCTATAAGGCTTAGTAAACATAAATTAGGTGATCTGGGAGATGTTAGAAGCGTTGGACAATATGTGGTAGGTTGTAATTCAGTACATCCTAAAGGTGATAATTATAGAATAGAAAAAGATTTACCTATTGCATATATTACTGAATTAGATATAAGGGAAATGTTTTTTGATTTTATAGATAAAAAAGCACCAACAAAATTTGTAAATTATGAGATTAATAAAGGTAAAAGAGTATCTAAATATATTACTCACTGTAATATGCCTAATTTTTTAAAAACTCATAAATTGAATAAAGGTAATACTGCAAAAAATTGGAAATTGTTCCGTTATGTGGCAGATATTCTTTATAATAGAGGTACCGAATCTAAAGAAGTTAACGAAATAGTAAAGATGCAAGGGCATAGTGCTGGGGCCATAAAAGGATGGTTTAAAACTGCTCAAGAGGGAAAACTAGCTAAATCTTCTTGTAAAACTATGTCTGATTATATAACTAATTATTACCCTGAGTTAGAAAAAGATATTTGCGGTAATTGTCCTAATTATGAATTATGTAAAGCTAAAAAACCTGCTGAGAATGAAGAAGATTTAAAAGATCAAATAGTTACTTTGTTTTTTCAAAAGTTTATAGATTGGAATTTGATTACTGAGAAAATAAAAGATGGTTTTTTGAAAGATAATCATATTTACACAACTAGAGATGATGATAGGACAGAAATGTGGATTTATAAAGAGGGAATATATATTCCTCAGGGTAAAACTTACGTTAATGAGTTTTGCAAAGAAATATTAAAAGAACGATTAACTCCTCAAATATGTAATAAAGTTATTTTTAAAATAGAAGTTAGCACATATATTGATCAGAACGAGTTTTTTAATAATAATCATATAAATTACGTGCCTGTAAATAATGGGTTATTAAATATATTGACAGGCGAGTTAGAAAATTTTGATCCTAAACTTGTATTTTTCAATAAGCTGCCTGTTAACTATGATCAATATAAAGATTGCCCAAATATTATAAAACATCTTATGGCCGTTTTGAAAAGTGAAGATGATTTACCAGTTATGCAAGAATTATTCGGATTTTTGTTATATAAGGATTACAAATTTGAAAAAGCTTTCATGATGACAGGAGGAGGACGTAACGGTAAAGGAAAAACTGTTGAACTGATGAAACGGTTTTTAGGTGCTGATAACTGTTGTAATGTAACTTTGCAACAAATAGAAAAAGATGCTTTTGCTTTAGTTAATTTTCATGGTAAAATGGCTAATTTAGGGGCGGATATAAGCTCCACTGGGTTGCAAGAAACAGGTAATTTTAAATCATTAACAGGACATGATTTAATTAGTGCAAACAGGAAAAATAAAACATATCTTAATTTTGTTAATTATGCTAAAATGGTTTTTTGTGCGAATGAAATACCATACAGTAAAGATATGACTACTGCATTTTTTAATAGGTGGATATTATTGGAGTTCCCCTATACATTTATACCTAAAAAAGAATATGATATGTTAACAGAAGACGAAATAGAAAAAGGCAAATTTAAATTAGCAGATCCCAAACAAATAGAATATTTGACTGATCCTGACGAATTAAGTGGTTTATTAAATTGGGCTTTAGAAGGATTATGGCGTTTATTAGAGAATAAAGGATTTTCTTACTCTAAATCTACTGATCAAGTCAAGAATCTATGGGTAAGAAAAACAGATAGTTTAATGGCATTTATAGAAGATTGTTGCAAATTAGACTACAACAATATTATTCCTAAACACATATTTAAAGAAACATATCAAAAATATTGCGATAAACACAAAATTAAATGTTTTACTGATAAAACTATAAAATCTAAGTTAAATACTACTTACGATATAGATGAAGAAAGAAAAACAATAAATAGTAAAACAGAAAGGTGTTGGGTAGGAATAAGTTTATAATAAATGACAGGGTTGACAGGGTTGACATGGTTTTCAAGGTCGTATAGGAAAATGTAAATCCCTAAGCGAGTTCAAAAACCATGTCAACCCTGTCAAAGGTGTCAAGAGGTCACAAAATGAAGTACATGATATTATTTAGAGATTGCATAGTATATAAAGATCTTAACGAAATAGAATGTAAGAATAAAGTATATGAGTTTGATAGATCACATAAAGATACTAAAAAAAATATCGAAATTATAAAATACGCAAGTGTTAGTAATGATAAAATATTCAAATACAATTATTAAGAGGTTAAAAATGAAATCAAAAACTGAGATGTTAGACTTATATAAAGATGGTTGGATAACTAAAGAGGGCTTAGAACAGTCACTTAAAGCTATTGAGAGGATAGAAGATGGAGAACAAGAAAGAAGTAAATCTATATTTATTTGAATGGATATGGGGCTTAAAATACGATAAGAAGAAAGATTCTGTAGACGACAGAGTTAATAAAACTTTAAAAAAATTAATGTACGGAGATGATTATTAATGAAACCAGCAACAAGTTATAATGCTAGTCGTTATTGTTTAACGTTAGATGATTTTTGTAATGAGGATGAAGAAGAATGTTAAAAGAAAGAAAATTAGTAGAAATTTTAAATGATGTCGCAGGTAAATACCAATTATATAAAGATTTCAATATATCTAATTATTATTGTGCTTATGCAAAATGTTATGATTCTATGAATATGTTGGTTGACAATCCGTCTATTAAAACTAATTATTCAAATTTTGAAAAGAGTTGTCAAACGATATTTTATAACGAAATAAGAAATAAAGAATTAAGACAAATTAACCAAAGGTTTATAAATAACAAAGTATCTAATTAACTTATGTTGTTTGCCACAGAAATCAACAAATTCTAAGGGTAACGTATTGATTTCTGTGGCGATCATCTCCATCTTTGTTTTTTCGTCTTTTAAATGGTGAGATTATTTCTCACCTCCAATTTATAACAAACTATTTAAATAAATAAATTAATTTATTCTATTATGGCAAGACGTGTAACTTATTTTGATCCTTTCACTAAAAAATATAAAACTGTAGAGCGTAAATCAGGAGAATCTACTATAGGTGCTATAAAACGATCTGAGGGGGACACAATAACCACAGAGATAAGTGTTAGTCCTACAGGTAAAGTAGAAGTTCAAGCATCTACTGGTACTGTTAAAGGTTCTAAAGGCTCTAGAGTAAAAATAACTAAAAGAGATGACAAAGGTCGTTTAATTACAACCGATACAGGTGTGATAGGTAGAACACCTAAAGAAGCTGTAAAAACAGTTACGGAAAGTCAGAAACAAGTTGCAAAAAAAATATTACGTCAACCCGATAAATTAACTTCTGAATTCACAAGATCAAAATTAAAACAATATGAGAATAGGATAAATATCCCAACTTCTATTGATGAAAGACAAAAATTAGTTAAACAAATATTAAGATTTGAAGCAGGAGATAAAACGCCTGAATTAGATTTTGTAAAATATAAACCGATTAAACAAGTTATAAGGACTGATTATATGCCTTTAAAAGGTAAAGAAACTATTCGCATAGAGGAAGATATTAAAAGGATACCTCAAAGTAAAAAAATAACTTTTGATGATTTGGCTACAGGGAAATATCAAATAAAAGATATTGAAAAATTAGCAAGAACATTTAAAGGTAAGCTAGGAAACCTGGCATTAGACGCAGTGACTAAATTCCCTGCAAAAGCTTTTGAAACTTCTGATAATTTATTTAAAAAAGTAGTAGATAGAAACATAAAACGATACGGTGTCGATAAACATTATAATATTATAAAAACTGCTTTAATATTAAGTAAAGGTATTAAAAAAGATCCTGTTACTGGTGAAAAAGTTTTATTTCTACCTAGTTTAAAATTAGCTAAAGATACTACTGCATCAGATACTGTTAATTTTATAGGTAGGTATATAAAGAAAGTACCGACATCTGTTGTTGGTTCGGGTCTTAGTACTGTTGCTTTAGCTACTGGTTTGATAGTAGCAGGTTGGGCAGTATCAGGTGCTTTAGGACTGATTGCTATAGAGGAAACAAAAAAATTACAAAAAGACCCTTTAGGTTATATAACTAAAATGGGTAATGCGGTTCAAATTTTAGGTAGAAATTATTATAGATCGACTAATAAAATAGGTACAGACATTGAAAATTGGTTATCTTTACCTTTAAAAGAAAGAAATAGGCAAATAGCTAACGGTGTAGTTATAGGAGGTACTTTCGTAAGTAAAAACGTTATTAACGCAATAAGAAACCCCGATTTATTAGCTGCCTTAACTGGTGAAGCAATAACTAGTGTGGGTATAAGTAAGGCATTAAAATCTATATCTTCATTTTATAAGTCTAAAAAATTATTTAAAGCTAAATCGTTAGAGAAAAAGTTAATTAGAAAAATTAGAAAATTAAAAAAATCAGTTTCTAAAAAAGCTACTGCTGAACAATTAAAGAGCATTAGTACTGCTATAACTTCTAAAGATATAGTCCAAATAAATAAAGCTATAGATAAAATAATTAAACGATCACGTAAAGAATTAGTAAAATTACAGAAATTATCTCCTGGTTCATTAGAAACATTAAAAACTGTTGGTAGGGCTGCTAAGATATCTGAAAAGATTAAAAGAAAAAAAATGTTGGCTGACGCTGTTAAAAGTTTTAAAGATAGAATAAAAAAAGAGTTAGTCAAGTTTTCAGATAAATTGAAAAAAGTAAAACCATCATTAACTAATATTCAAAAAAGAACTTTAGCAAAAAAATTAGATGATTTGGTTGATTCTTATCAAAAATTAAACCCTGGTAGTAGTAACATACCTACCAAGATAGTTTCTATAAATAAAAAATATTCTAATTTAGATAGGACTTTAAATAAAATTACTAAATCAATAACTAAAAAACAATTAATACCTCAAGCAGAAAAAGCTTTAAAACTAAAAAAAATTAAAGAAAAAATAAAAACTATTGATGATTTCAAGAAATCTGAATCTTTAAGATTAAATAGGCTTAAACGTCAATTTTTAGGGATTAAGAAAGTTAGCGATATAGATAAAGATAAATTAGAAAAAGGTATTAAATCTGTGGAAAATTTATTGGATGGTTTAAGTGAAAAGAAATCTTTAACTAATCAATTCTCCAAAGTTAGAGCAAGAATTAAGAAAATAGAACGATTCATAGATAAAAGAACTAAAATAACTAAAAAACAATTAATACCTCAAGCAGAAAAAGCTTTAAAACTAAAAAAAATTAAAGAAAAAATAAAAACTATTGATGATTTCAAGAAATCTGAATCTTTAAGATTAAATAGGCTTAAACGT
>Ga0208019_1001642_pt1 | contig 11788 bp, 18 predicted proteins | sample CB_VirMetaG_5_FD_184540 | JGI IMG/M metagenome (GOLD analysis project Ga0208019, IMG submission 184540) | Freshwater to marine saline gradient viral communities from Chesapeake Bay - CB_1508_1D Viral MetaG (SPAdes) (version 4) | ecosystem: Environmental > Aquatic > Marine > Coastal | place: USA... | reverse complement strand
TGAAAAAATGTCTATTTTTCATTGTTAGGGATTATTGTATGGTGTTAGGGATTATTTTCTTACAATTATAAACGGGGCATGAATACTGTATGAAGAAATGTCTATTTTTCATTGTTAGGGATTATTTGTATAGAAAAGTTAGTGTTTTTCATACAGATGTGACAGATTGTTAGGGATGTTAGCGATTGAAAAATAATCCCTAACAATGAAAAAGTGTGTGTTTTTCTGATAAAATGAGAATTGTTAGCGATGTTAGGGATTATCCCATTTCATTTTTTTTTTATAGAGTTGATAATCACAAAATAATCTTTAAAGAAAAAATATTATTAATATAAAATAAATGGCTCAGGATATATGTTGTCAAATCTGTAATCAATACTCTGATGAATTAACTTTTGAAAAATTTAAACATTGTACTCAAAATGGCTGGTATTGTCATGAGTGTAAACCTTATGATAAATGTATCAATTCTGACTGCAGTTTGTGTCATTATAAAATTAACCTCACATCAGTAATAATATCATTCATTGAAAACATTTTTAATTATCCGTACTTTTTTTATTTATTTTTCTAACTAAAATTATAAAATGATTTTTTAAAGAAATATTTTCTTATAATAAATAAAAGATAACTATGGAGAGTATTAATCAAGAAAAAATTAATAATATGATTGAAGACGTTGTAGTAGAAAATTTAATAAGTAAATTTAACATTATATCTAATTGTAAACGACTTTGGGATTCTGAAAAATTTTATGATAATACTCATGCGGACTATATGCACAGATATGCACAGATAAATACCCGAAAATTATTTAATATAGGAGAATTACGTAAAATAATGGATGTAATGGATTATAAAACATTTATACATATGTGTAAATATGTTAAAGAAGATTATGAATCATATGAGGATGGAGAAACAGTATTTTTTGACATGTTTAATATGGATGCTAATACAGAAACAGAAATAATTTATAATTATGCTATAGGTTATATAACAAACGTAATAGTATATAATAGTTTAAAACACCCAATTATAAATGTATATAGAAATATTTTTAAAATTAAAGAGCATAACAACAAACATAATAAATTAATTAATTTATATGTAAAATTAGATAAAAAATATAAACAAAAAAAAACTATTAATAGAATATTAAGTGATAAATTCGATGAAGATATGTTAGATATTATTTTATATTTTTATTAAATAATAAAAGTCATTATTTATGTCTTGATTGTTATAATCAAATTAAAGGTAAAAAAATATGTCCTATGTGTAAATCTTGTTTATGTTGTGGAGACAATGACAGCGACGATTATTAATTTTTAAAATTGAATTTTTCCTTCAAGTCCTAATTAAAATAAGTAATCGTGATATTTTATAACTAATATAAGTTATAAAATTTAATAGTTTTTTATGATTAATTCTTTCCTAACTTTTTGCCATCCTTTTTTACCTCTTGATTGACTTGGAACACTAATAGCAATCATATTAAAAGGCGAGAATATTTTTCTTATTTCAGGACTATCATTTAAAGTCAATACAAATCTACCCCTTACACCCTTTAATATATCCCTCAATTCTTCATAATCAATCACGCTGTCATCATATAACTTACCACTCTCACTGTTTTCATATGGGGGGTCAAGAAAGAAAAATGTATCTTTACTGTCATACTTTTTAATAATTTTCTTATAATCAGTCGAGTATAACTTTGTATTCTTCATATAATCCTTGTATAATTCCATTTTCTTTAATTTTGAAGATATGTTAGAAGGTACTATTTGTTTGGTTCTTCCTATTGAACCGAATGTTCCACAAGTTCTATATATCTCTCCTGCTAAACGGTCTAATGGATTTGTTTGTGTCCTATTGACTAAATCTCTTTGAAATTGTAGTTGCTCCTTATCACTACGGACTTTTTCATATTTATCTATACCGTCTAATGAATATCCTGTTTTCAAAATAGCATAACCATTTTTTATCAGTTTTTTATCTATATCATTAATAACAGCAGGAACACCCTGCTTTTTAATACGGAAATATACATCACCACTTCCAACAAATGGTTCAACATATAAATTATAATCGTTTGGAAAATATTTTTTAAGAACTTTTAAGATAGATCTTTTACTTCCAACACGACAAAATAATTTTGTAATTTCTTTCATATTTATTATAAGTTATAAAATTTAATTTATTTGTATTTACTTTCTAACTTATCAATAACCCTTTTCATTCTCTTTTGTAAATTCGTTGTAGGTTCATAATGATTAAATTCTACACCTAATCTCCGTGTTTCATAACAAAACTCACAATTACACTCTGTAAATACTTTACTGTGGTAGTCGTCAGTAATCAATGGTGTTTTTTCATCTTCATCCTTATTCTTATCCATCTTTATTAATACATATTTTTTAAAAAATCAATCATCCATCTCAGTGATTTTGAGAACGAAACTGCAGTAATATGGATTATTGAAAAGCGTTTTAGTCGCTAGTGATAAAACTGTCCCTGAGCCAGAAGTTGCTACACCGTTATAAGTAAAAACCTGACCAACTGTATTACTTGATGCACCAAGAGCCGTAAAATCAGTAGAACCAACAGTCAAAATTTTATAAACATCATCTTGGACCATGCTTGATAATGCAGGTTCATCTTCTTCTATGCTGTATGTTGAAAATGTAAATTTTTCTGGTAATGACCCGACTTGAAAAGTATATTTTTCGTTTGTATGAAATGATACTTTGGATTTACTTGCAGTCGTATTAAAATCCTGCAATGCCACATCAAACAGAGTTGAATAATTCTGGGCTTGGAATTGCTTAGAACGGTATTGCGTCTCACAGTCGGCACCTCGAGCACCAATATCACTCATCACCCCAACTTCTTTTAAAGTGGGAAAATTGCTTTTGTCTGTGTCTAATACTATTAATCCACTAATAACCTCTACATTAACCTGCTTACTTCTTAAAGCACAAGGGACATTCACCTCATATGTCGTATCTGCTACTAATTCACGAATACCAGCACCGCGGTTAGATACCCGCATGATATAACCTTGTTTACACATTGTATATTTTTATTAATAGAAATAAAAATTATATTTTTAAACATTATCATTATCTGTTTTTTCTAACTCAACATCAACTTCGGGCACATCGCGGGTAATATCTATTAATCCACAGCAACATTTAATTGTCGAACATCTTGAATGAAGCATGTATTGAATAATAGGTTGTATTATTAAGTTAGCAATAACAGTAATTAATATGACTGTATCTGTTTGCATTTATTATAAGTATCAAAATTAAAAATGAATTATCAATTTAAAGATAGAGATACTATAATAAAACCAATGGAAGATACTAAAAGACAGAAATGTATTAGATGTAAAATGAATTTAACTTTGGATAAATTTAAACAGAAGCGTGATGACACTTATCAAAAGACTTGCGAAGAATGTTTAGTTAAACGAAGAGCAATGGCTGAAAAGCAGAAATGCCAACATAATAGAATAAAAAATGTGTGTGTAGAATGCGAAGGAACGAGTATTTGTATTCATAATAGAATAAAAAGTCGGTGTGTAGAATGCGAAGGAACAAGTATTTGTGGACATAATAAACGAAAAAGTGTGTGTAAAGAGTGTTCTGACCCAGTCAAAATTACAATCGAAAATATGATACGAGGTTCCAAACATAAAGACAAAAAATTTAACAGATATGACCCTGTTAATTTTATTGACTACTGCTTTGTTGAAAATTTATTAGATGATTATACACATTGTAATTACGATGATTGTCGAGTAGAATTACAAATTATGGAACGAGCGGATAATATGGCGACTATTGAGAGATTAGACAACTCATTAGGTCATATTAAAAGTAATTGTGTGATATGTTGTTTGAAGTGTAATGTTAGTAGAAAATCTAATAATCAATAATATTATTACTTTTTAAAACTACATATAAGTTTTAAAAATATATTATCCAAAAATAGATAAGTCAATCTTTGGTTTTTCAAGTTCAGGTTTAACTTGTTGTTGAACCTCCTTTTTTGCTTTTGATAAACTACTAATCATTTTCTTGACGCTTTCATCAATTGCTTCCTTATCTTTTTCCGCTTTCTCACGAGCTTTAATCTCACGCTGGACCTTACGAGCAAGAAGCATCTTTTCTGTTGCTTTCTTTTGTGCTTCTGTTCTCTTTTTAACCATACGACCATCTACATCGCCTTTCTTATTTAATCTTGCCTTCTTACCCATCATCGCTTCAGCCTGTAATAATTTCTCTTGAAGTTCAAGTTTCTTAATTTCTCTTTCAGTAGGTTCATTGACAGGTTGTATAGGTCTCTCTATTTCAATTTTCTCACTCTGGTTTATCTCTTGAATAACTTCTGTTTTTCTTGGACGCCCTCTTCTTCTTGTTTTTGTAATTACTTCTATGGGTTTGTCAAAGTCTTCTTCTAAATCTTCCTTATACAGTATTATTGTCTTCTTCTTAGGGGGGCGTCTCTTACTTTTCAATATAACAACAGTATCATCTGTCTCACTTATTATTTTGGAGGTGTCTTCACCTCGTTTTTGAGGACCCTTGTACTTTGGACCTGGGGGACGACCGCGTCTTTTTGGTTTGGCATCGGATTTAATTGGGCATGCCATAGTGTTGACCTGATCTTTTTCAATTTCGGGGGTGGTAATTTCAGTTCTTCCATCTTTATTAGATAAAACATTTTCTTTTTTAATTTCTTTTTCAACATTTTCAACGGTAGTTTCTAATTCAGTATTATTAACATTTTCTTCAATTACTTCAAATTGTTCGTCATCACTGCTACTTTCGTAATCGCTGTTTATATCATTAGACATCTTTATTATTAGTAAATAAAAAAATAATTAAATTTTTTTCTAAAAATCTAAGATGTTAAAATGTAAAATATTTTGTATATTTTTATAAAATAAACACAAAATAGTACTTAAAAATAAAAAAAAAAATTTTTTTTCTTCTTTAATAAAAACAACATGGAGAGTTCAACTATGAGTACTCAACAACAAATGAGTGGAGCCGTTCCACTTGGACTAAGATATAACCTTGGTGTTCAGGATGCTATTGCAGCAGAGCGTATTACTCGTCGCTTCCAGGCAGAAAATCCATCAACATTTACACCAACTAATAATGTGGTGCGTATACCAGTTAGTTCAGAAAATTTCCTTGACTTACGCAACACGGTTCTTGGTTTTGACCTTAAAAATACTACCTCAACTGATACACAGTGGTTAGATGGTGGTGCTTCTTGTATTATCCAACGCCTTCGTGTGCTTTCTAACTCTGGTCGTGAGCTAGAGCGTATTGAGCAGTATAATCTACTCTCGTGTGTGCTAGACCAGTATGCTGGTTCTAAAACCTCTATGGTCTCTGATGACCTTCTTAAAGGTGCTGCCCGTTATTTGGATGAAACACCTTATTTTGCTGCTGTTTCTGATACAGGTTCTGTGGCAGGCACATCAACTGCTACTGTTGAAGTTTTTCAAACTGGTTTAAAAGCAATATCTACTAATGTCAATGCAGCTGGCAATATTACAACTTCTTTCTCTCTTGAAGGTTCAGGAGGTATAGGGTATGATCAAAAACAAGCTTGTCAACTTGCTACTGGTGTCCAACGTCATTTTGAATTCCCACTTCGTGCTTCTGGATGGTTTAACTCTGCCACTGGTAAGCTTCTTCCACCTCGTTCAGGCTTCGTGCTTGAATTGACACTCTGCCCTGCCGCACAGGCTTTCTGCCGTGTATCTGGCAGTGCTACTCAGGACTATGAAGCAACTAACTTTATCCTTTCTACTCCCGCCGTGATGATTAAAGACCCACAGTTCAATATGGCAATGGAAGCGAGAATGGCACAGGGACTTTCTTGGAGTTCGACATCATACCAGCATCATATCAATACAACTGCTTCGGGGACAGGTCGTGATGTCCTTCAAATCGCTGCAAGGTGTAAGGAACTTAAAGGACTTATGACCGTTATGCGTTTCCAGGCTAATATTGGAGCTGCAGCCGAATTTCAGAACTCTCGTCGTTCCATCCAGCCTATCAGTCAATATCAATATCAAGTAGGCTCTCAAAATTATCCACCAAACCAGATTGACCTATCTACTGATACAACTGCTGGTGGTCTCGCATCAGGCAGTCGTATTTCCATCCCAGCCACTGTTGACCTTAATGTAAGTGAGGCTTACAGTGAAGTTCAGAGGCTATTTGGTAATCTAGGAGTTCAGAGTGGAGCCACCTGTATTATTGGAGCAGAGCCATACGCCCAGTCAGAAAATAACAATGGAGCAGGTCTAATCGCAGTAGACCTGTCAGCATTCAGTGATGGAAGTGTAATGAGCGGTATAGACACCCAGACTAATGCTCTTCCTGTCTCACTCGAGATTTTTAAGACTGCAGTTGTGAATGCAGTTGTTCAGCTTGATACCTATGCAGTGCACTCTGTAAGATACATCCGTGACCCTTCAGGGGAGCTCATGGCTGATTTTTAAGTAGAAGAACACACGAAAATAAAGTATAGAGTTTTAATTTGTCATTTTTTTTTTTCATATTTTAAATTTTTATTTTTCTATAAAATAAAAATGCCAAGCAGTGAATTGTTATCACAATTTTTATATGATAATCCAGATACATCAACAAGTACCTCATATACGCCACTACATCATTTTGGTTTTGAATTCCAATATGACCCAACAAGTGTAAAACAGACATATTATAATTATGTTAATTGGTTTAAATACAATGATAAAGACAATATTGGTAGTCTTCCAGAGCCATTTTTTAGTGACTATATGAGCATTATAACAGCACGAGCATTTGGATTAGATATAGAAAATGCTGATAATTTGGATTTAGATAAATTACAAATAAAAGAAGATTAAAATTATTATGTATAAAATAAATGGGATATACTTACAAACAACAATTTAATAAAAAATATAACCAGAAACTAAATCAACCTAATTCATTAGAAGATATATCTAAATTAACTGGATATAAACTTAAAGGGTTAAAAAATATTTTTGATAAAGGCATTGGGGCATATAAAACTAATCCACAAAGTGTTAGACCTTCTGTAAAATCACCAGAACAATGGGCTTATGCGAGAGTTTATAGTGCTGTAATGGGTGGAGCAACGGCTAAAATAGATAAAAAGGATTTAGTTAAATAATTAAAAAAATTATGTATAAAATAAAGATGAAGGTTTTAAAAGATAAAGGAATTAAAGATATACCTGTCTTTAAGAGTGATATAGATGACACAAGTGATATGGATTATATACCACCGTATCCATTACCAGCTAAAAATTTTGCTTTATATTTAGTAGGAGCACCTAAAAGTGGGAAAACAAGTCTTATGATGAGTCTATTACTATCACATCCTACTCGTAAAAGGAAGAATATACCCCGTTTTTTCTATAAGGTGTTTGACCGCATAGAATTTATATCCGCATCTCATCAAACATTACCAAAGCGTTTTAGGGATAAATTACCAGAAGACCAGATACATCCAGAATATAGCGATGACCTATTAATGGATATAATAACAGAACTAAAAGATGGTGATAATACTAATAACCTGTTGGTATTTGACGATGTGATACGGTCTCTCAATCGCTCAAAAATTCTGTCAAAAATTTACCTGAACAGAAGACACGCAACTTATGATAACACAAAGGAGGGTAAGGCTGGATTAAGCATAATAACAACAAGTCAAAAATATTCTTTATTAGACCTGTGTAATAGAGTAGCACAAAGTGATATTATCTTATTCAAAAGTAGTAATGCCACTGAAATCAATAGGATTAAAGATGAATTATTACACGATTTAAGTAAGGAAGAGCAAGAAGACTTGTTAACACTGGCGTGGAGTGAACCTTATTCATTCTTATATATCAAGATGAATGAACCTAAACATAAGAAATATTTTGTGAAATTCCATCCCGTAGTTTTTGAAGAATAAATATTTAAGTATTAAATCTTATAATATAAGATATATAAAATGCCGAGAAAACCTATTAATTACAAAATGTCTTGTATCTATAAAATATGTTGTAAGCAAGACCCTAATAATAATTTTGTTTATTATGGGACGACGACTGATTTAGTTAAAAGAAGACATCAACATAAAATAAATTGTTATAATCCAAAAAAAAAGCAATATTATAATTCAGTATATCAATATATACGAGAAAACGGTGGTTGGGATAATTGGGAAGTGGTGAAGGTTAGGGATTTTCCTTGTGACACTGCTGATGAGGTAAGAGCTGAAGTCTTTAAAGAGATGACAAATATTTAGTTTTATTATATTTTATATATAATAAAATGTCTCAAATAGCATTAGATACTTTAAGTCATTCTTATATGATACATATTAGGTCAAAAGACTGTAGAGAATTAACAACTGGTTTTAACACAGATTTACAGGTCAATTTAGATGCTGAAATTAAAAAGCGTAATCAAAATCAAGATATACACATATCTTTGAGCAGTGCTGAAATACCGATTACATATTACAATTTTAGTATTAATTTAGATAATCTTAACATATATGTAGATGGTAGCCCAAGTCTTGTTATTACAGAAGGCAACTATGATATATACGAATTAGTAGATTTAATTACAGCTGATGGTACTTTTCCATATAGTGCTACTTATGATGAAAATAAAGGTAAGATTACATTAACAAATACAGATGCGTCAAGTCATACTATAAATTTTAGTCAAACTAATAGTAGAGGATTAAGTAAGGCTCTCGGTTATGAGAGAAGTGATGAAAATGTTTCAAGTGGTGGGACAACGACAAGTGATGGTGTGATTAATTTACAAACAATACATACCATATTTTTGTATAGTGACCTTGGTGCTTCAAATGTAATTACCACAGAAAACGGGAACTATGAGAGCATTCTTGATAAGATCCCCGTTAAGGTAAGTCCTTTTGAAATTATTCATTATAACCCTTACGATACCGCCCCATTTACCACTGTCCTGACGAATGAAGCAATATCAAATTTTAAAATCTCGTTAAGGGACCAGAATGGTAAGCTGTTACAGATGAATGACGTGAGATTTGAATTGTCCTTATTAGTTGAAATCCATAATAATAATGATTTACAACAAGCACCGCCACCAAGAGCCAGAAGAAGCCTAATAAGTGAAGAGAGAGAGCAAGTGATTGAAAACATTGAAGAACAGCCAACTCAATCTCAACCTATACCGACGGCACCTATTATACCTATTCAAAGTATGATACCCCAATTACCTGCTCAACCACAATTACCTCGACCAGAACCTCAAACAAAATTACCTCAATCATTACCAATTGAAATACCACCAAAAAATGAAGACAGACCAAAAGAATTAACTGACGAAGAGCTTAATCAACAGGCAGAATTAACAGATGCTCTATTATTAAGCACCCTGTTAGATATATAAAATAAAAACATCAAAATTATTATTATTATAATAAATGAGTTATGCCTTACAAAAATCAACACGTCAAAATAAAAAATATAGTATTACGTCACCTGATGGGAAAAATACCATTCATTTTGGAGCAACAGGCTATGAAGACTATACGACACACAAAGACCCCAAAAGAAAACAAAGATACATAGCCAGACACAAGTCAAGAGAGGACTGGACTAAAAGTGGTATAAATACGGCTGGATTTTGGGCGTATCATTTATTATGGAATAAACCAAGTCTTGTAGAGAGTATTAAAGATACTGAAAAACGATTTAACATAAGAATAAAATTATAATTTGATACTTATTATTAGTATTAAATTACAAGCTATAATAATATTTAATAGATTTATGTATTATCTCTTTTCGTTTTCTAATATCAACTGATAATGTATCCGATTCTAATTGTTGATTTAATTTATTGAGTAATCTTAAAGCGATCGTTTTTTCGTCTTGATATTTTTCATCTCTAAAAAAATTCAACATGTTTTATTATATATTATTAATTATTTCTAAATTTTAAATTATCCAAATTGTATGTTTTAGAATTACCTTTATTTTCAAGGATACCATTAACTAATTGTTCTTTTGACATCTGACTATAGTTTCTCACACCAAATCTAAATCCTATTTCACGGACAACATCTTTTCTTAATTGATTTAAACCGTCTCTTGTAAGAGGCACCAGTCCTTTACTTAAACCAGCTACGAACCCACTTTTACGACCTTTTAAAAAACACTGATTAGGGGTTCCAAATGTTTTACCACGAGGCGGGTTTTTATTTTTTCCACAATACATCTTTATTATATACATTTTTTAATTATTCCTTTAAAAATGCTTCATAAAAAGCCAATCCAGCTAACTCACCAGCACTCCTTCCTAAAACACTACCTGTTGCGACATTAGTCAATGTATTTTTAAAACTACTGCTAATTTTATCTGTAATTTGAGTTTCTAATAATTCTGCTATACGAAAATCCTCACCAGGCTCTTGTAAACCAATATCTATTATATATTCATCTATGCTTTCTTCAATACTGCCTCTTTCTAATCCCGCTAATCTTTCAAGAGCATTAGTTCCAAGAGATTTAACATATTTATTATAAGCAATACCACCTACAATAGGTAATACAGCCCCTGCTATTTTACCTATCTTTCCAGCCAAAGGACGAGCATAGATATTGCTATTTAATTCTGCTTTACTATCTCTACCTATAAAATTACTAACACTATGAGGTAAATAAAATTCTGGTTCTATAAAATATCCACTAGCGAGTTGTGCTTCTTCCTGAACTTCTTCCGTAGGACGGACTGGTCTCAAAGTTTCATAAGTTCCAATATTTCCTAACTTACTACCTAAACTGGCAAAATCACCTGCTATTCTGTAGTTCTTTATATTTCGGCAACCGTATATGCTACATTTTACAGCGTCACTAAGAAAAGGTAATCCTTCTCCCTTGTTGAACGTATATACATCTACATCTGAATTATCAACCCCAAAATAAGAGGCAATTGAACCTCCAAGACTGTGTCCTGCTAATGATATTTTTTTCTTACTTTTTGATTTTAGTTTCTTTACAAGTTCATCAACTTCATCGACTGCTTTACCAATAAAATTCATTCCTGTTAGTGTTGAAACACTTCCAAGGGCTACTTGGGTGTCTCTAATGAAGTCCCTCATTGGTGTTTCAGGACTGCTACCTCTTATACCAATGACAAATTCGTCAGGACTTTCATATACCCCGTAATCAGCACTGGATAATTCTTTATCATAAATATAACGGTCTGTGTTACTTCTGTCCGTTTTATATGCTTGTTCTGCTATTTTAGCATATGGAGTATAATCAACGGGTGCTTGTATATCATCAACGAATGGCTGGACCTCTGGTTCTAACTGATCTAAAATTCTAACACTTTGTTTTTCAACAGGTGCTTGGACATCATAATTTATAGCCTCTTCGGCTCTGTTTAACCTGTCTTTTAGGTCATCAATATCACGAATCGAAATGGGTGGCATCTTCTTTTATTAATACAAAAAAAATAATACTATTAATAAATAAATGTCAAAACGGACTAATAAGAAAAAATCCATGCAACGCACTAAACCAGTCGTTGAATCCGCAGTCTCTAATAAACCCCATAAAAATGTGAGCATTAATATCACATTAGAAGGTGATAACCAGGCATTAGATAATAATTTATCTCAAACCCAAGATATTAAATATCAACAACCGATACCCAAACCTGATGTCGTACAAGAAAAACCTGACG
>Ga0208019_1001641_pt1 | contig 11788 bp, 10 predicted proteins | sample CB_VirMetaG_5_FD_184540 | JGI IMG/M metagenome (GOLD analysis project Ga0208019, IMG submission 184540) | Freshwater to marine saline gradient viral communities from Chesapeake Bay - CB_1508_1D Viral MetaG (SPAdes) (version 4) | ecosystem: Environmental > Aquatic > Marine > Coastal | place: USA... | reverse complement strand
CGGCAAGAAGACCGGCGAGACCTGGGCGGTCGGCGACAAGCTCTACTGGGACGCCTCGGCGTCCACGGCGAGCAAGACCTACGTCGCGAGCGCCGCCGACAACTTCATCGGCACCGCGACCAGCGTCGCTGCCTCGGCCGCGACGACCGGCAACGTGAAGCTCCGCGGCGGCGCCAAGGCGCAGGGCGAGCAGGCGACCACGACCGAGGCCGAGACCGACGCCCTGATCGGTGCCGGCACCATCGGCGCGGATCGGCTGGCCGACGACCAGTTGACCGGCCAGCAGGTCGCGGTCATCGCTGACGACGCCAGCATCGGCGGCATCCCGGTCCTGTTCGTGGTCGACGTGCCCGCCGCGGCCGGCGACACCGACATCACGGTGACCGAGGCGATCGAGGTGCTGTCGGTCCAGTGCATCAAGACCGACGAGGCTGGCGTTTCCGGCGGCACACTGACGGTCAAGAACGGCTCCAACGCGATCACCAACGCGATCACCTGGGACAACACGACCGCGGACAAGACCTTCACGGCGCCGTCGACCCTGGACGACGCGTACTCGACCATCGCGGCGGCCGGCACCCTCCGCGTCACCACGTCGCAGGCCCAATCCCGCGGCCTGGTGGTCGTGACCGCACGGAAGGTCTAGCGCTCCAGCGCGTGACTGACCGACACACAGACGGCAACGCCCGGCTCTGGCTCGCGCCGGGGGTCGGGCGTTGTCGCATGGAGCGCAGATGCTGTCGTGGACTGACCTAGAGGATCGCATGGTGCAGACCATCGTCGCTGGTCCGCTAGGACAGGCTGTGTCCTACACGCCCGCATCGACGGGTGTCGCCGAGACGCTGCGCGGTAGCTACGACCTGGGGCATCTGGACGCCCTGACCGAGTCGGGCGACACGGTCAGCACGTCGTTTGCTGAGCTCCGCGTCCACAGGTCCGACATCAGCGTGACGCCGGCCGTCGGCGACAGCGTCACGGTCGGCGGGGTGACGCTGACCGTCGGCGACGTGCAGCGCGAGGACCAGTACGTCTACATGCTGCGCCTACGGGGTACGACATGACGTTCCCGACGCGCACCGAGATCCTGACAGCCGCCAAGGCCGCGCTTGTGTCCGCCGGCGTCGCCGCTGCCGACGCGATCCACATCACCCGGTCGATGCCGATCACGGTCGCCGAGATGCCGGCGGTGACGCTGACGATCGACCGCGAGCAGGACGAGATCACGATCGAGGGCCAGAGCGGCGTCTGCACGCCCGAACTGTCTCGCCGGTCCGAACTGCAGGTGGGCTGCTTCGTCGAGGCGGCCAGCGACCTCGCAGTTGACGCGGCGATCACCGATCTAGTCGAGGCCGTGCGCGACGTGCTGCTCGGCACGACGACGGCGCTGGACGGCGTCTACCAGATCGACAGCGCGTCAGCGGAATACTACGTCACCACGGGCCAGAGCGCCGAGTACACGGCTGCCTGTCGGCTGGTGCTGTCGCTGCGCTACGATCTGCAGTACGGGGCTTGACGATGGCCCGCAAGACCCGCGCAGAGCGTCTAGGCAGCCAGGGCATCGCGTTTGTCGAGGTCGACGGCATCCTTGCGCGGCTGACCAAGAAGCAAAGCGTCGACCCGGCGGCTTACGTCCGCGCCGTGCAGGCGGTCGCCATCGCGACGCCGCTGGCCGCGCACGTCCGCCACCGGGTACGAGACGAGCGGCGCCCCGCCGAGGGCGTGTGGGGCGGCTACGCCCGCGGACGATCGGTCGGAATGACGCCCGAGTACCAGAGCGCGGCGGGCCTGCCGCGCAGGTACTACCCCAACGAGGCGGCCATGCACGGCAACCTGCCGGGCCGCAAGCGCGCGCAACTGTTCAACGTGTCTGGCAAGATGTGGGACGGCCTGCAGGTCCGCGGAAGCGGGCGCAGCAAGGCGATCCTCGACTTTGACGGCACCAGCATGGGCCGCGGCCTGTCCGAGCCTGTGATGCGCGGGCGCGGCAAGTCGCGCAAGCTGGTCGTGCGCCCGGTCATGGTCCGCAACGCGCGCAAGGCCGCGACGGTGTTCCAGGCGCGCGACATCAACATCGTGCAGCCGGCGCAGACCGAGAACGTGGCGATGGCTGACGCTCTGTCGCAGGTCGTCGGCGTGCAGATGGCGATCGCGTGGGACGCGGATCGCCTGTCTATGGCTACCATTGGCGAGCGATCGCTGGTAGAGTCGATCAAGCGCTTGACGGCGTAGCGCGCAGCGGCGTCCGTTGGCGGGCGCGCGGAGGCTTCGATGGCACGGATGAAATGGAGCGGTCAATACATGACCGTCCTGGCGGCTCGCCAGACCGATCTGACGACCGAGAACACGACCGGCGGCAGTTTCGCGGCGTTTGCCGCCGCGGTCGACGTGCCGGACCACGCGCAGGAGCAGGAGGACTTCAGCGACCTTGCCGCCGGCCAGTTCGCCGCCTACGAGCCGCCCGCGCCGGGCAGCCGCAGCGGCGGCACGCTGTCGATGCGCATGCCGCTCGAGGCGCTCAAAGTCGGATACGACCCGACCGCCGAAGATCCTGGCGACGCCGGCGTGGTCAGCCCGGCGATGGTGTTGCTCGGCAACGCCCTCGGTTCCGGCGGCGCCTCGGCGGTGTCGTCCGACGCGGAGTTCTGGCAGGGCTATCACCTCGCCCGCACGGCCTACATCGCCGGCAGCGTCAACGCCGGCGGCAGCACGACCACGGTCGTCAACGTCGCGGACCAGAGCCTGTACACGTCCGGCGCGCTGGCGCTGTTCGGCACCACGGCGAGCGAAACGGCGCCGATGGCCGGATGGGTCAAGACGCTGACCAACGACACGCAGGACACCGTCACGCTGTTCGAGGCCATGAACGCCGCCCCGGCGAACGCCGACGACGCGTTCGGCACGGCGACCGCGTACCTGTCCGGCAACGACCCGGTGCCGCTGACGGTCCACATCCTCGGCGACAACGCGGCGTTCAAATACGCGTACATCGGCTGCGTCGCGAACAGCGTCCGCATCGACGCGATGTCGGGAAAGACGCCGATGATCGAGATCGGCTTCACGTTCACCGCGCGCAAGCGGTATAGCTCCGGCGGCGGCCTGAGCGCCCCGAGCGACTTCACTCGCGCTCGCCCGTTCTTGGGTCGCTACGGCGGCCGGTTCCTCGTGGACGGCACCGCCGCCTGCGGCTGGGGCGACTTCTCGATCGAGGTCAACTTCGACATCGTGCCGGTCGAGTGCCCGAACAAGGAAGAGGGCGTCAGCGAGTTCCAGCGCCGCCTCTCGGCGGTCAACGTCTCGGCGCAGATTCCGATCGACAGCACCGACACGATCACCAGCAACAACAGCCCGATGGAGACCAAGTACGCCAACGGCACGGCGATGAGCATCGGCGGCTACATGGGCCAGACCATCGGCGGCATGGCGTCGTTCCTGCTTCCGGCGGTGACGCTGGCCGAGGCGCCGCAGCTCGTCGACATCAACGGTCTGCTCGGCGAGTCCATCGTGGCGCGCACGTCGGCCTACAGCTCCGACGACGGCAGCACCGCGCCGGCAGACACGCTGCTGCGCATTGCGGTGGGCTAACCGATGGCGCTGCACTACCGCCGGGCGGACGCCGCCGACTACGTCCACATCGACGACCCCGACACCGTGCGCGGCGACACGCCGCCGGTCGCTGGCGGGTGGCTCCCGGCCGCCGGCCAGCCTGCCGGCTGCACCCGCGTCACCGTGCGCCCGCTGGACGCGTTCGAGTTCGCTGAGTTCGGCGGCGCCGCAACGTCGGCCGAGCGGCTGTCTGCGGCATGGTGCGGCGTGGTATTCATCGACGGCGCCAAGACGCCGATCGCGGCGGTGACGCCTGACCTCGCGCACGCGATCGTGGCGCTGGTCGCGTCAATCTCGGTCGGCCAGGCGGCGATTGCTGCCGGCCCTTTGGACCGCTCCGAATAGACGACGCCGTGGCATCGCCCGCGGCGCTGTACGGGCTGCTCGGCGACGTCGCGCACAATCTCAGCGAGGTGCGGCTGCTGTCGCCGTGCCGCGCCTGCAAGGGCACGGGCTGGCATGACGGCAAGCCGTGCGTGGCGCAGCCAGACGAGCCTGTCGAGGGGCACGACCTGAGCCAATGCGTCTACGGGCTGCTGGTGTCGCCGTGGTGGGCCGGCGCTGTGGCGCTGGATTCGGCGTCGCACGTCAGCGCGATCGCTGGTTGGCCGAGCGAGTGGTCCTATGGTATCGTCGAGGCGCTGACGGCGTTGCGCGCTGCCCGGCTCAGGGCTGAGGCGCGCGAGGCCAAGCGAGCCGCGGCGAGCGGCAGGCGGTAGTCGATGGCGGTCGCGAGCGTCACAACCAACATCGTCATCAAGGGCCAGGACGACGCCAGCGCCGCGATCAACAAGGCGTCGAAGTCTGCCAAGGGCCTGACCGGCGCGCTCGAGGGCGTGCAGGCCAAGGCGCAGGGTCTGACGGGATCGCTGCGGTCGATGGTGTCGGGCGATGTGCTGGGCGGCGTCAAGGGCCTCGGCGGCTCGCTGGGCGGCGGCAGCGGGCTCGCCGGCCAAGCCGCGCTTGCGGCAGCTGGCATCGCCGGCATCGGCGTCGCTCTCGGCGCAGCAGCGATCAAGATCACCGAGTGGAGCATCGAGCTTGAGCGGATGCGCGCGCAGATGCGCTTTGCGTTCGCTGGTGGCGAGCGGGAGGCGTTTGCGTTTGCCGATGCCATCGGCGGCGTGGGCGTCGAGTCCGCCGTCAAACTGTCGACCACACTCAAGGCTGCCGGCGTCGATGGCAAGGTCACGGCCGAGCAACTGCAACGGCTGGCCAACGCCGCCACGGCGATGGGTAAGACCGGCGACGACGCGTTGTCGGCGTTTGCCGATTCCGTGCGCAGTGGCAGCACCGAAGCGCTCAAACAGGTTGGCGTGTTCGTCAACGGCGAGCTTGCGATCAAGCAGTATGCCAAGCAACTCGGCATTTCGTCCGAGCAGATGACTGCCGCCCAGCGCTCGCAGGCCGTACTCAACGCGACGCTCGCCGCCGTCCCAGGGCTCGCGCAGGCCGGGACCAACACCTACGCCGAGCAGGACAACGCGCTGTCGCGACTCGCCAATACCACAACGCGCTGGAAGCTCGAGTTGTCGGACCTTGCGGCCGGTCCGGCGCTGCGAATCCTAAAGTCTGTCGAGGAGTTGACAAGCAGTTTCGGAGGCCTTGAAGAGACGCTCAAGACGCTGGCCAAGACCGCCGCGATCCCGCTGCGCGGCATGGCGTCTGGCATCGAGCGCATTGCGCGCGCGGGCGTACTGCTCAAACGCGGCGACCTCGGAGAGGCTGCACTTGCCGCTGGAGAGGCGATCGCAAAGCTCGGAACGATGGGCCTCGCGCAAGGAGTTGATGACCTTGCCGGCGCACTCAGCACGACCGGCGAGCGCCAGCAGGACGTTGCCGACAAGACCAAGGCAGCAACCAAGGCGATCGAGGTGCAGGGCGCAACGGTCGGCGGGCTGGTCACCGTCTTTGGCGCGTTCGATCAGGCCGCCAAGAAGATGCTATCGACGACCCACAAGGTCCGCAAGGCGGCCGCCGGCAAGGCTGGCATGAGCGCGTCGCAACTGCGCGCCGACGCAGTCGCCCTGCGCGACCGTGATCTGGCAGCGCAGCAGGCAGCGGCGCGAGATCCGGCGCAGGCTGCACAGATCGAGCAGATGCGCGTGCGGCTGCACATGCTGCAACAGATTGCTGAGGCGTCGGAGAAATACAAGAACCACGCCACGTTGCGCGAGCAGGCCATCGCGACAATCACCGCCGAGGGCAACGCCAAGATCGCCGCGTCAGCCAAGCGCCTAGCAGACCAGCGCAAGCAAGAGGCCGAGGCGGCGACGGCAAAGCTGCGCGAGGCAGCAGCAGCGACCGAGGAATACCGCGACCGCGTGCTGGCTGTGCATCAGACGCTGGCGACCAGTCCTGCGGCGGCGGCGCAGATTGAGCAGCAGCGCATCCAGCTCGACATGCAGCGCCAGATCGAGGAGGCCAAGCGGCAGCACGCCGACAACGAGATGCTACGCCAGCAAGCCATCGCCACCATCACGATCGAAGCCAACGCAAGGATCGCAGAGTCGACCAAGCGCCTAGCAGAGATCGAGGCGCAAGCCGCGCAGCAGCGCACCGACCAAGCCTTCGGTGTAGCCAACGCCGTGGCGCAGGGTCTGGGCATGATCGAAGGCGCAGAGCGGGCGCAGGCCGGCTTGCAGGCGGCGATCGAGGTCGCGCGGTCGATCCAGTCGTTCGCGTCCTACGACTTCGCCGCCGGCGCGCAACACGCGGTCGCAGCAGCAGCGTTTGCCAAGGTCGCGCTGACGCCAAAGCCTGCGGCACCGGCCGGCGCGCAGCAGCAGCGCCAGATCGCAGAGCCTACGCGCGGCGTTGGTGGTGGCGGGAACACGGTCATCAACATCAGCGGCGTGATGACGACCAAGGCCGAGGTCGGCGCGGCGATCAAGTCTGCACTGTCGGCGGTCGGCAAGACCGGGATGGCGACCTCATGATCTGTATTCGCACGACCGACGACTGGCAAGCCGCAACGATCGACGTCGACGACGGCATGGGCGCGCAGACGTGGACTCCGTCCGCTGGCGTGTCTGACGCCTATTCGGCCGCGGTTGATCTGGCGGCGTGGATCGACGCGACGTTCGCCGACACCACCACCACGACGTTTAGCCGCGGCGGCGACCTGCCGAAGATCGACATTGAGCCGGGGGCGTCCTACACGTTCACCGCGACCGCCGCGGCTCAGTCGTTGTACGGTATGGACCCCAACGGCAGCACGCCGATCCAGTGGGCGTCGCCCGCAGGCGCAGTGGCTGCGACCGAGGCTGACGGCACGACCGGGTGCCGCATGTCGACCGCCGCGCGAGATCCGACCAAGCAGCCGCGCCCCTCGGCGTCCGTGGGCGCGCCGTCGATCGACCCGCCCGGCCAGCGCGGCGAGGTCGCGCGGCTGGTGATGCCACTGTCTGCGACGGCGGTGGCGGTGATGCGTACGGCGCTGTCGGTCGCTGCGAATCCGCGCACCGCGTACGTCTACGACGCGACCGCGGCGACGTGGCGCGATGTGGTGCTGCCCGCGGTGGACTTCCGCGGCACGCCGCCACTGGTGGTCGCTAGCGCCGAGGTGGTGCTGTGAGCGCGCGCATCGAGGCGTATCTGTACGGCACCAGCGAGGCCGCTATGGCTGACGCTGTCGGCATCACGATCACCGAGCCGGGGCCGACCGTTTACGTTTCGCGCCTGCAGTCGCCCGCGCTGCTGTCGGACGCGCTAACGACCTGGGCCGCAGACATGACCGCGAATCTGACCGGCACCTATTCGCTGACGTGGGACACGACCGCGCAGGCGGTGACCATCAGCGCAACCGGCGTCGCGTCGTTTGCAGTCTCGTTTGGCGGCAACCTTGCTGCGGCGCTTGGCTACTCGGCGTCGTCCGGACACACGGGCGCACTGACCTACACCGGCGACCAGCAGGCGCTGGCGCGCTTCGACGCGGTCCTGCTGGGGTCGGCGGGCGTGATGCCGCATGAGGACGTAGAACTGCACGAATACGAGCAAGGACGCTACCGCGCGATCGCGTGGTCGCAGATCGACGTGATCGACGCCACAATCTACCTGACGCGGACGCGCATGGATCTGCTGGCGCGGTCGTACTGCGCCGCGGGTCTGGTGCGGGTCTACATGGACGAGGGCGAGGTGTCGGCGTACTCGGCCAGCGTACCCGGAGGCTACGTCGACGGCATGGTGATCGGGCTGGCCAACATCGAACACTCGCCGGCGCGCGGCAAGTCGCGTGCGTCGCTGCTGATCGGACGGGGGCGCATATGAGCGTCGACGTGTGGGCGCCGCTGCGCTACGGCTGGGGCCACGTCTACTGGATGACGGTGGAGGGCCTGCCTGTCGTCTGGTGTGGTCGCGACCTGAGCAAGACCCGCCCGCCCGGGTTCACGTCGACGTCGGCGACGCTGGTTGTCGGCCAGTCCGCCGCGGTTGGCGCGGAGGTCGACCGCGACGCCGGCATCGCGGCGGGCTACCCACTGACCGCGCTGCTGCTGGACGATGACACGCTGTCGGGCTACATGACCCGCCCCGACACTGCGCGCATCACCGCCGATCTGGCGTCGTCTGATCCCACGGTGACGGTCGACGACAGCGCCGACCTGCCGTCGTCCGGCACGGTGTGGATCGGGCGCGAGGCCGTGACCTACACTGGCAAGACGTCGACCAGCCTAACGACGGTGACACGCGGCGTCGCCGGCTATGCCTACCCGCACAGCGCGCGAAGCGCGGGCGGGCTGGTCACCACGACCCCGACCGTGTGGCGCGGGCGGCTGGTCACGTTGTACGCGCAGCCCTGCGACGCGACGGGCTACGCACCAGGCACGGCATGGACGTCGACCAGCGCGGCGATCTGGCGTGGGTACATCGACGCAGAGCCAGAGCGCAGCACAGACGGCACGGGCTGGCTGCTCGAGGCGCTGCCGCTCGACCGGATGCTGGCGCGACCGCTGCGGGCGTCGATGTCGGGGACGGTCGTCGACGGTGACGGGCGGTTCCTAGTCGATGCGGACTGGCTGACGATCACGGTCACGCGGACGCAGGCCAATAGCGGAAACATCGCGCAATATGTCGCGCAGTTGACTCCGCTCGGCGATGCGGGCTTTACCGCGGGCGACCTAATCAGCATGACCGAGGCGCTGGACGCGATCCGCAACGCCTGGGATGCGTGGGTATCGGCTCAAAGCCTGGGCGCTGAGTTCGGGACGATGATCTTCGGCACGGTCGATAAGACGCCGCCTTACTACAGTTTCCCGGCCGTCAAGGCTGGCGACGTGGTGCCGTACATCGAGCTTTTGCAGTCCGGCGGCTCGGTGTATTCGTATGAGATCAACGTCAACTGGTTCGGCAACTCGGCGTCAAAGTTGCTGGGCAAGCCGGGAGGCACACTGACGTTTACTGGCGCCGGGACCAAGCCGGCGCAGTTGGGCGTGATGCTGCGCGGCACGATCTACGCCGCGGGCGACGCAGACACCGGCGAGAACCTGCCGACCGCAACGCTGCTGCCAGCGATCGGCGTGCAGATGGACGAGGGCGAGCTGCCGTCACTTCCCAACAACGGACGGTTCCGTGTGGGCGAGCACCAGTACCGCTACGCCACGGCGACCCCAACGACCAGCACGGGGCTGATCGTGCTGCGCGGCGTGCAGCCGGTGACACCGGGCGCGCTACCACTGCCAGCCGTCGGCAGCACCGTCACGCTGACCAGTGGCAATCAGGGCACGCTAGCGGACTGCGCGCGGCGGATGCTGCACTCGAGCGGAGAGGCGTCGTTGCGCGGCGCCTATGACATTCTGCCCGGGTTCGCCGGCCTGGGGCTACCAACCGACGTCACCGACGACGACGCGATCGGCCAGATGCTTGGGCAGGGCATGTGGACGATCCTTGCGGTCGACGCACTGACCGAGGATGGCAGTGTCAGCGACGCGATCGGCAAGGCGCTAGGGTTGTCGGGGCTGGCGCTGGCGGTGACCGACACCTACGGCGAAGACGCGGTGCTATCGGTGGTCTACACGTCTGCGGCTGCGTCCGGCGCGTCTGTGACCATCACCGACCAGCACATGATCAGCCGCGGCGGCGGACACGCAGCAGCGCGCCGGGTCGAGCGCCCCAACGTCGTCACCGTCACGCTGGCGGACGACGACGGCAAGATCATCATCCGCGACCGGGACCGGCTGGCGGTCGAGGGCATGGACGCGCGTGAATGCCACGTCCCGACGCTGGACCGCGCCGCGGCGGTCCCTGCCGTCACCGCCTGGGCGTCGCAACGCATCATCGGCGATCAGCACGCATCGCTGGTAGAGATCGACGTGGTGCCGTGGCTGGGCGTGGTCGTCGGAGACATCGTCGACATCAGCACGACGCACCCGGCGCTGTGGGACATTGACACCGGCACGCCTGGACTTTCGGCCTCAGGCCGCGTGCTGGGCCGGCACGTCGATCTATCGACCGGCGTGCAGCGGCTGGTGATCCTGATCGACGGGCTATCGCTGCAGCGCGGTCTGTGCCCATCGCCGCCCGTGGTCGCCTATGACCACGCGACGTCTCCGACGCAGATCGACGTGTCGCAAGACTACCTGCCGATCTTGGTCGCAGCGATGGCCTACGCCGACGCGCAGGCCGACACGTTGCGGATGCTGCACTATGAGCCGGGCGAAGGCGGAGAGGGCACCACAGAAGGCTACGAGATCAGCGCCGTCACCGACACCGGGTCCGTCTGCCGCCTGACCGTTGACAGCATCGTCGGCACGCCGACGCTGACCTCGGCGTCCTACCTGACGTGGCCCGAGTCTGCGAACGATGACGCATTCCAAGCGACGTGGATGCACGACGCGGACGGGAGCCGCTGGGCATGACGATCACCTATCCCGCTGCCTACCCGGTCGTCGACGACCACGACCTGCTGTTGCCCGCCGCGGACGCGGCGCCACTATCAAGCGGTCTGCTACTGGCGAATGCGGCGTATCAGCTGCACCGCCCGTGCCCTGTCGTGGTGGTCTACACCGCCGAGCGCGACGTGACGCGGGCGCTAGAGTTCCGCGTGCCGATCATCCCGTCTGCCGACGGACTGTCGTACACGTTCCGCCACGTCGTAGAGCTCGGCGCTGGCGTCACGGCGATCACGATCGAGATCGAGACCCAGTCAGGCGGCGGCGGCTGGTCCACGGTCTACGGACCGACGTCGACCGGCAGTCTGACGGCCAGCGCAAAAAACACCGTCGACACGGCGGCGACCATCGCAGCGGCGACCGACGAGGTGCGGATCACCTATTCGCAGACGACGGGTGGCGACGTCATCAGCGCCGACAGCGTCGCCGCAATCCCTGCGGGCGGGTCGCCGTCCGCGCGCACGTCGTCGGGGTTCTGGCCCTATGACGACGGCTTACTGACAGCGACGGGCGCGCCGATCAACGTCGAGCTTGTCAATCGCGCGATGGCTAATGCTTTCGCGATCTTCGAGGACCGGGCGCAATGCGTGTTTTCCTTTGCGCAAGAGTCCGACGCCAACGCGCTCTACGACCTGGGCGACGCCACGCAGGCCGCCGACGAGCAGTGGGTGCTAGTCGCCTGCGGCATCGCGCAGGTGCCGATGGTGTCGGGCGCGCAGACGATGACGGTGCGTGTGATTGCCAGCGTCAGCGGGTCGCCGGCGTCGACAGACGATCGGGTGCGCGTCCACGTCGGCAACGTGTGGGCGCTGATGGACGCATCGGGCGACGTTGAATCTGCAACGCTTTCGGTCGACGTGCCGGGCGGGTCGACGCTGCAAGGGTCTGTACCGGTCGAGGTGTGGGTGCTTCGCGGGCCGGATACCGCGAGCGGCGACGAGACCACGCTGCACGCCGCAACGGTGACGCTGTCGCCGACGCTGCCTGGGACACCCGTCGTCGTGGGCACGCCTGACGCGCCGGCCAGCATCGCGACTCTGTGGATGGCGACACGCGGCGTCGAATCGCTGTTGCTGCGCCCGTGGGCGTCGCCTGCGCTGGCATTCGATGGCACCGATGGCACGGCGCGCCGGTGGTGGCTGCCGACGCCTGCGGCCTGCCAGCGGGCGCGCATGTGCATCGTGCGGACGTCGACCAGCGAGGGCGCGCAGCAGACTGCCAGCACCATCGAGACCACGACCACGTCAGGCGTGCCAGCATCGCCCGCCGCGTACAAGGCCACGGTTCAGACGCCAAGC
>Ga0208019_1001640_pt1 | contig 11797 bp, 9 predicted proteins | sample CB_VirMetaG_5_FD_184540 | JGI IMG/M metagenome (GOLD analysis project Ga0208019, IMG submission 184540) | Freshwater to marine saline gradient viral communities from Chesapeake Bay - CB_1508_1D Viral MetaG (SPAdes) (version 4) | ecosystem: Environmental > Aquatic > Marine > Coastal | place: USA... | reverse complement strand
GTACTGGTAGAGCATTACGTCTTTGTCCAGGCTTACCGTAACCCGCTCATGCGTCCGCCAGATCCACTGGAGGCGAGTTCCGGGCGGCAGCCTATCCTTGTCGACCATGTTCGGCTCAACCACCATGATCGATCCATTGACCGAGTCGATGATCTTTGCCAGCTTGCGTCGGACAAGCTCGTGGCGCTCGATGATCCTGACCTTCTGCTCGTTCCCGATGCTTTCGGTAAACTGAATATCGGAAATAGAGATCGAGGCACCTTCGTAGTCAGGGTTCATCGAAGGCCTGTCGGCCGCCGGCCCATCCTCTCCCGGCGCCTTGTCAATGGCAGACGCCTTGTCTGGATACATGAACTTGAGGGCAGACCTGTCGATCAGGCGGGAGACAATCACATACTTGGCATCAGACAAATCGGGCTCGCGGCTGTTTGGGTCTGGGTAGACGTCCCAGACCGGGATGTTCTTCCACAGCACCTCGCCGTTTCCGTCGTCTGCATAGCGGTCGATGAAGACCTGGAAGTAGCAGGCGCCAAGCGCGAAATAGTCCAGGGCCGCACTAATTGACTGCTGGTCTCCATTGCTGTTCTGCCAGATGTAGTCATAGAGCGTGTTGAACAGGGCGGCCGTTGCTACGTCGCCGTCTTCCATCGGGTAGTACCTTGCCGACGGCCTGTTGGCCAAGAAGATCGACACCTCATGCTGAATGACCGGCATCACGCGGTTGACCGAAAGCGGCGCCATGCCTTTCTCGGTGATGCGCTTGATCTCGTCGTCGGTCCACTGCTTGCCGAGATAGAAGTCCTCGTCCTCGGCGGCGTTGCGCGCCCAGTCTTCCCTTGCAGACGCATACTCCAGGTAGAGATGATAGGAGAGCTGGGCCTCGTTTACAGAACTAGCCATGATTCACTTTCGACCTTATCCCGCCGCTGCGGCGCTGTGCCCGACTGCGGGCCAAGAATTGGCGGCACGAGGACATCGTTCGCGTACCAAACGGCGTCCATGATGTCGTCGTGCTTTGCTCTTGGAAACATCAGCAGCTCGCCCTCGAAGTCGATTGCCGACTCGAGGTGGTAGAACATCCCCAGCGCGAACAGCGGCTGGAGAGCACGCAGGCGGGAGTCCTTTGCCGCACGCGGCTTGGTCTCATGCACTGCAAGATACACATTTCTGCGCGCCATTGCTTTCCTGAGGGCAGTGGCCACCGCCTGCTGGAACTGCACAGTCTCGATATGCACCCTCTCCGCGCCATACCGCTGACAAACATCAATGATTGACTCGCATATCTCGTCGATATCGCTAGTCTTGATCTTCTTGTGCGGCAGCAGGAAGCGGCGCTCCTTATAGTCCATTGCCAACGGGGCGATTACGGTCCAGTCGGCCCTGTGGTCCTCAGAGATCGCCAGGTCGATCCCGACCGAAACGCTCAGCGGGGTCCACAGGCCTTCCGACTCCGAGTCAACCCCCTCAAACCTGATTGCAGGGGTGCCGTCATCCAGGAGCCTAAACTCGCCGCTCCAGTACCGGAACATCTCCCGCTTGAAGTTCTGCGTGTTCTTATTGACTGGATGGTTCTGGTACTCCTGCCAGAAGGCGTCCTCTTTGCCACGAGACTTGTAGGACTCGTAGTGCTCCTTGAGCCGCTGTGGCGGGAAGCGCTCCGGCCATAGCGGATTGTCGAAGTCGTCGCCGATGGCCGCCTGGTAGAAGCGCGTCTTGAAGGCCTTGTCCTCGCGAATGCTGGACAGGTAGGCGCGCTCGCTAATGATGGTGCCGATGGCGATGAGTCGGCCATCGTCGGACATCGACGGCTCCACGGCCTTTGTGATCCAGTCGATGTTCTTGTCGATGGCCTCGGGGGTGAGGCTGTTCGTCTCGGACTCGAAGTCGTCCAAGATGATCAGGTTGGGCCGAGTGATGCTCTCACGCCCCGTCAGCATGCCCCGGATGCGCTGGCCCGTGCCCTTCGCTATGATGCGCACGCCGTTGCTGGTCGTGATGTCGTCCTCGGTCCACTTGTCCCCCTTGAGGCTGCCGAAATAGCTGAGGATGCGCGGATTGTTTTCCAAGTTGTGCTTGATGATCGAGAGAAAGTTGACCGCCTGCGACTGCGACTCTGACACCAAGAGGATCATCAGGTCCTCGTTCTGCGGCTTGAAGATGGTGCGCCACATCGGGAATAGCACAGAGACGACAGTGCTCTTGGAGTGTCCACGTGGCGCGATGATCCCAAGCCGCTTGATGCTGTTGTCCTGCAGGTCGGAGTAGATCTCGCGGTGGAAGGGCGGCGTGGCGGCCGAGAGCGCATTGGGCATGAAGAGGCGCCCGAACGTCTCGATGCTCTTGGAGCACGCAAGGATTACTTCAGTCTTATTGTCAGTCAACGAGCGTCCAACTGCCGGTAAGCAGAACATCTGCCACTCTCAAGGCCCGCTCAGGGGTGTCCTCCCGAGCCCACTTGCTGTCAAGGGCTTCGCGCCACGCGGCGTGCCAGTCCTCGACCTTGATGGCGTCGATCATCTTCTCGAACCCGAACAGCCCATCCAAGCCGAGCTGGTAGGCCATGTTGATGAGAGCGGACCTGCGGGGGATTGTCATGCGCCCCCAGACGCCACCAAGCCGCTCCTCAAGCTTCCAGGCGATCTCGCCAAGGCGTCGGCTCAGGAGCCAGCGGGCCTCGCCCTCGGTCAAGCCAGAGGCCTTCTGCGGGTCGACGCAGAGGCCGTAGCCGATGGTCCAGTAGCCGAGATGGTCCTTGTAGACCGTCGGGCTGAACCCTTCCTCCTTGGCGACCCACTTAACGACGTCCACTATCGGCTCCAGATGGAGGCAAGGGCGGTGCCCATGGCCACAAGCACGGCGAACATCCCGCCGATCAGGGCGTTGCGATGCCCGTCAAGGGCGTCCCGGATACCGTCGATCTCGTGCGCCTGAAGGCGGCACGACCTGCCGAGCCCTGGGGCCTCTCTGGCCTCAAGGGCAGAGATGCGGGCGTCAAAGTTGGCGATGTGATGAACCACGTAGGTCCTGAATGCCATTTCACTCTGAATGGCCTCTTCTGGCGTTAGGTTTCCATTTGCCATCCCAGCTCCGCTATGGGCATGCGCCGTTAATAATCCAGGTGAACGAGTCGCTGCATACAAGCGATTCGTTTCCGGCCTCGTCCATTGCCTTGACCTCAAAAATCGCAGTCTTCCCTGCAGAAGCCGCAAGCGAGAAATACTCTTCTAATGAGGTCGTGTACGTTGAAGTCCATGCAGACCAGGCCGTCGCCTTGCCGACATAGGCCCTATATGCCCATACGCTCGGCTCGTCGGCTGAGGCATTAAGCCTCTGCCATGCGGAGTTACAGACGGCGCTACATGAGATAATCGGGGCTGTCGTGTCGGGTGGGCTCGGCGGTGCCGCTGGCTCCGGCGCCTCATCGTTCTCCCATGCAACCATGTTTGCCGGCCTTCCGGGCGCCAGCGGGTTGCCGGACGTTCCGCCAATCGTCACGGGGTAGCCGGTAGATGGAGAATTGCTCCTGTCAACCACAAAGACATATGCGGTCGATCCAGATGCAAATGCGGTGGGGTTGTAAACTTCTGCGGTAATCGACGACTCCGACCATGCGGACGGAATAAGCGTCTCCCGAACGGAACACAATTCATAGTCGGCATTGTCGCCAACCTCGACCCGCGCCATCGTCGTGTCTGCGTACAGGCTGGACCAATAAATTCGCATTTCAGGAACAGGGCTAGTGTCGCGGGCAAAATACCTGGACAGGTAAAACCAGTTGTATGTCTCCGCATCTTCCGCAGCGCCGCTCTCAAAGAACGACACGCCGCTAACTACTCCCATCTGCTCGCAGTCAATATTGACAAAACTGGTCCCCGTCTGGCTGGGTCTGCCCTGCATCATCCCGCGCTCAAGTCTGCCCCACCTGTCAATTGGAAAACTCGACATCGAAAAGTAGTCATGCTCGGAAACATCGACACTTGCCCCGTCAGACGGATTCCGCGCCTCGACGTAAAGGTTTACTCCTGACGTAGGGCCATTCAGCGGGTAGCAGTCAACACGGGACTGCCGCACCACGTCGCCGTTCGGGTACGGCTGGGTAGAGAACTGCCCAAGCGATTTGTAATTCCGGCAATCCCAAAACGCGCCGTCCATGCTGTCAATATACATCCACCCGGCAACATACAGGGTGTCTACGTCGGTCCCCTCTGCAACGCCAACGCCGTATCCAGAGATCGCATACGGGTAAGTGTGATTGGAGTAGTCCTGCATGATGCTGACATCGCCAGAATATCTTGCGCGGGTATTCTGGTACGTCACCATCGTACTGTCGCCGCCTACATAGCCGCGCTGCGTCTCAAATCCGCCATGCTCCCACAGAAGGGCAATGCGCCCGTCGTCGCCGTCGCCAGGAGTGCCCTCCTGAAAAGACGACCACCGCATAGGCGCGGCAACACCCTTCGTGCCGAAGTCGGTGCCGGTAATGGTAACAGATTCACCGTGGGAAAACTCACCTGACACGCCATTAATCGACTGCGCCGAGACGGGTGCAGCGACCAGAAGTGCGGCAACAAGGTACTTAATCATCAGTTCTCCTCCGCCCTCATGTTGAGAGGCCTTCCTGGCGCCTGCGGATTGCCGCTCGAGCCGCCGATTGTCACTGGATACCCATCGGAGGGCGTGTCGGAGTTGTCTACGATGAAGACGTAGGCTGCGTCTCCAGGCTGGAAGTGCCCGACGTTCACATCTGCCGAAACAGAGGTATATGACCATTCGGTCGGGATCTGGATCTCGCGAAGCGTGCAGTCGTCATAGACGGGAGCGTTGCCAATCTCTATCCGGCACAGCGAGCTGTCCACATAGACATTGTCCATGTACGACCAGTAGTCTGTGGACCGAAGAGGGTTCATGTCCCAGTTTACGCCGACCTGCCCAAGCCAGACATTCGTGTACTGGTAGTACTCGCCGCGATTCGCTCGCGGGCCGCTCGTGAGCTTTTCATAGCCAACCGCACCGGCCCAGAATTGGCCGTTTGCAACATACGGATCGCTAAGGATTGCGTAGTGCTCAATTCTGTTCCACTCGCTCCAGCTCCATGGGATGCGGCCAAAGTTGCCCGTGTCCAAATCCTCAGTGGTGTGAATGTACGTTTCTGGAGTTGAGCCGTACATGGGGTAGCAGGCGGATAGGCTGAATGTCCCCCAGCCGTTGTACCAGCTCGGGAGCCCGCCCTCAAGAGTGTCTTCCCCATAGATCGGGACAAAGTCCCTTGTGACGAGCCTGGACATCTTGATGTTCACATAGTCGGTGTTGTCTTCGTTGAATGGGGCGCCGACAGTCATGTTCTCAAAGCGCGTATTGTAGGTTAAGTACAGCGTGTCAGTGTGGCCGAACTCGAACCAGTTTGTCGTAAAGTCGCCTTGCCTGCCGTCATAGACATGATTGCCGAAGCTAAGGTTTCCAGCGTAGGCTTGCCGGGAACTGTACCTGCCGCCTGGGTATGGCCCATGGGTCTGCCACTCCGGCTGAATGCTTGCGATCTCTACACTGTCTGCGCCGGCCTCGAATGTCTCCCACTTGATGGGCGGCGCGTGAGGCTTATATCCGAACCCAACCCCAGAGACAGTTATGGACTGGCCCTCGCTGACCTCGCCCTCGACTCGCGAAATAATGATGCCTTCTGGGTTGACGATAACTGGATAGCCCTCTGAGGAATTCCCATCCCTATCGAACACGTATAGGTATGCCGTGTCTCCAGGAAGGAACGCGCCAGTGTTCACCTCCACCGTGATTGAGCCATTGCTCCACTCAGTCGGGATCTGCATCTCGGTGAACGAGCAGGCCTCAATGGTGCTTGCGTCGCCAAGCTCGACGCGTGCGAGGGTCGTGTCGCCATAACAGTCGTCCAAGTACTGCCAGCCTGGGTAGCCGTCTGCGCTGAGATAGTGGCCAAATAGGATCTGCCTGTACCCATCATGCCCAAGGTCATTGTTGTACGTGAGAAGATTGGTCTCTTCGTGCCTCTTGCTGTTGATGCTATAGCCAGCCCTGCCGTTTGGAACGCCGGGGTCGCTGATTGCGGCCCACCATGTCATGCTGTTCCAATCGTTGTAGAAGTAATCGGACTCCTCGATCCGCTCGTTCAGCCAGTCCTGATTCGTATATCCATGGCTGACGATGCCATCAAAGAACGTGTAACCGCGATCATTCCCGATGTTGAAGTTCGGAGCTCCGTGCGTCCTGTCTGGGTCATTCGAGTTGAACCGCGCCAGCTTGATATTGTGAGGCTCAAGGCTTCCAAACGAGCTGTCGATCCGCCATTTGAACGAGCCGAAGGCCAGCGTGAATTCAGTATCTCCCGTGTCGTAGTCAAGTCCAAGGTCCTGAACTGCCCCGTCAAAGAAATAGTTGGCCGACGACAGGCTGCCGGAATACGCATCGACGTCGCTGTAGGCGTTCAGGTGGGACTCGGGCCAGCCGCTCACGGACTGCCCGGCAATGCCGCCCTCGAAGTCGTCCCAAATCAGCGGTGCAGCCGGCGACTTGACGCCAAATCCGGTGCCGACAATGTCGATGGTCTGGCCGTCCAAGACCGCGCCATGCACGCCACCAATGGCGAGCTCTTCGTTTGCGAGAGACAGCGGGTATCCGTCGGACGGATTGCCGTCTGCGTCGACAACGAACAGGTAGGCCGAATCGTTGATGTCGATTCCTGCGTGCCTGAGGCGCGTCGTGATCGAGGTGTCTGACCACGAGTCCGGGACCATCACGCTCAGAACGGAGCACTGTGCATAGACGGCGTTGTTGCCGACCTCGATGCGAGCCCTGGCGTTCGGCCCGTATGCACAATAGAAGTCGTCCCAGAACGGGGTACAGTTCGGCTCGTAGCGGCCCTGCCCATTGATGCGGATATACCCGCGCTCCTGAGAATGCTCGGGATACCAAGTCTGAACGTTCTGGTCATCAACCCACATCGTAATCGGGTTGCCAGACTGCCCACTGCTGTACTGGACCACACCGTCGAGCCCAGTGCTTCCTTTATGGTAGACCGATCTATAAATCCATGTGCCCTTTTCGGGATACGGCTCGCCAATGGAAGTCAGCCACTTTTGATATGGACTTGCGTTGCCTACGAGGAGGGCGGAAGACGGAAGCATCGTCGGAAGGACGATGTCCTGGTCCCCGGTAGAATGAACAGAGCCATATCCCGGACCCTGGAGCCAGACCATCTTGTAGTTTAGCTGGTCCACATGGGTCTCCCCTGGCCACTGCTGCCCTTCAGGCAGGAAGCTCCATGCAGAGTAGTAGACTTCGTTAACCCCAGGCGGGAATGCGGCAGCGACCCAGTTGGTCGGCGTCGATTCATATGTGACCGAGTGATCAGCCCTGAAGGCCTGCGACCCGCTGAAGCTGTATTGGCCAGAGTACTCTGCGCAAGTGTCCTCGGGGTACGTCGGGCCAAGGACATCCCACTCGCCATAATACGCCGATCCTTCGGCAGTACTGATCTCTGTCCCGATTGCCCCGCCCTCGAAGTCGTCGAAGATGAGGATCATAGGGCCGTCCTGCCCAAAGCCAGATCCAGTGATCGTAATCGGCACGCCCTCGTACAGGTCGCCGCTTGCAGAGTTCACGTTGGTCACGGTCTGGCCAAGCGCCGAGCACGCCACAAGCATGATGGCGGCCACTGCAGCTCTAAGCATTAACGCACCCCCAGGACCCAAAGCATCGGGCGGGAAGTATTGGTGTTGGAGTGGTGCATGATGTCTGCGGTCTCGGTGAACATCGGGCTGTTGTTGATAACCGTGATCAGGAAGCCTCCGCACGGGTCGCCGTCGGCCCATGCCTGCGCTGCAGCCGTGGCGTCAAGACCAATGGCCGCCGCCGGCACGGAGGACTCGGTCATCGTCGAGTCGCCGAAACCTGCAGAGAAGTCGGATGGGCTTGGATACGAGTCGAGGGCGGGGCTCCACGGCAACTGCTCGCTCGAGTCGTAGTAATTGTACGAGGCGTCATTCTGGCCAGTCCACGCGGCCATTGCCGCAGTGTTGATGCCATATGCGCGCAGCGTGTTGCCGGCTTCGACCTGCGCGGCCGTCGACACAACAAGCAACTGCGCCTCAATAATCGTCATTCCGGCCAGCGAGTCCGCGACGCCAGAGAAGTAGAGGAGCATGTCCGACTCTGTCCCGGTTAGAGGCCAGATATGGTCGTGCCCGCCAACGGCCGCGACTGTGCGGATGGATGCTGGGTTGGTTCCAGCGGTGTCTGGATAGTCGGCCTTTAGCATCGAGTAGTTCACATCGCCCGTCACCGAGTACGCTTCGGGGACATTGCGAGAGATGCCGAGGCCGAGAACATTCCATACATATCTGTCGCCAGACGGCGTAAAGGACCCAATCGCGCTTTCATCGCTGAAGGCGAACAGCACCGTATCACCGCCAGCGCTAGGCGGAGGCGGCACGGCGCGATTGAAGATCTTCCTGATGGGGCCGACCCATGGGGCCTGATTGGAGGCGGCGTCAACAAGCTTGTAGCGCATGTATATCGTGTCGCCGTCGGCGTATTTCGTCTGATAATAGGTGCTTGCCTTGGCAAAGACGCTGTCTGCGAGCGAGGCGGGCTGCAGCGTCGGAACGGACGGCGCCCAAATCTCACCGGCGCCAACCTTCGCCTGGGAAAACAGGCGAATCGGCTCTGCCGCTTCGATTGACATATAAGTGTCGACAACGCCCTTTGACGTATCAAAGCCGGCATACCCGAAAGTGCCGGTCGTGTCTGGATAGTCCACGTCGCCGCCGCTTTCCGGCTGATTGATCTCGATAACGGATGCGATTTGGCTGTAGTCGCCGGAGGTGCCATCGTTGACGTACAGGCGCGACTTCACCTGGATCGCGTCGTTGAACAACGCACCGTCCGGCGTAGCCACGTCAGACATGTCGCCGAGAGCCCCGACCGCATACATCCGATATTCCCACTTGCCGCGCCTGACGGGCGGCACGTCTGCGGCGGTATGCGTGTATCCCAGCGAGTCTGCCGGGATGCTGTCTGAGATCCTCTGCCAGTCGCCGTCGTTGTATCTGCCATCTAGGGCGTAGTGATCCGGCGCCGGAGTCCCCTCCTCCCACGTAATGCGAACGGTGGAATCAGCGTCTGCGGTGGGCCATGGAATGGAGGTATCTACAAGCTCGTTGGCCACGCTTGCCGCATATGGCTGGTACGGGAAGACGGCCTGGTTGGGCTCAGGATCGTTGTCCGCCCAATACACGTACTTGTAGTTGACGTCCTTGTTGGCCTCCCAGTTCACTTCGAGCTGCGCGAGCCCGTCCCTAGACAGGCTGAGCCCGTACAGGTTGAACATGTAAATCTCTGGGGCCTCGTACACGGTTGCCGTAACCTGAATCTCTGGTCCGCGAGCTCCCTCCACGCCGATGCTGTTTACGGTTGACATTGCGTAATAGTACGACTGTCCGTTCAGCACGTTGTAGTCGGCATACCCCTGAAGGCTTCCTGCAGGGCTTGCAATGAGCGCAAGCTGCTCGTAGTTGGTTCTGCGATAAATCCTATAGCTAGACGCCCCATCAATCGCGTCCCAGCTAAGCAGCACAACGCCATCAAAGGACACGCCATCCACAATGGGAGGCGGCAGGGCGGGTGTCGTGTTGCTCAGGGTCGTGACTTCAATTGCCGCGCTCTGCGGCCCCTCACCGGCCCTGTCCGTCGCGCTCACCGCATAGAAGTACGTGGTCTCCTCTGACACCGCGTAATCGACGTACCCAGTCGTTCCAAACCCCGACGCAAGAACGGCAAGATCCTCGCCGCCCTCGGCCTTGTAGAGCGTGTACGTTCTCGCGCCTTCAGGCGGCGTCCAGTACAGGAGCACGGAGTCGTATCCAGCCACAGCAGTCAGGCCAGTCGGCGCAAGCGGCGGGATAGTGTCAACGGGGGCTTCTCCCCCGTTGACGACGATAACCTTCTTTCCGGCGTGCGCGAGCGGCGCGAGCGTCGCGAGCGCCGCGAGGGCGGCCAAAACTAGAAGGATCTTCTTCATTAGTATTCCACCACGATTTTAACGGATACGCCAACAGAGTTGACGAACCTGATGTAGTCGCAATTGACATCAAAGACGTTCGGCTGGTTTGCGTTCAGGGGAACAGTCGCCTCGACGGACGTGGAGTCCCCGGCGGCCTGGGAAGGCGCCCCGGTCCACTGAGACCCAGACCGCACGCCAAACTCAACCAGGCACTCGTCGTCCGGCGTCAGGGTGATGGTGTTGGGAGAGGCCGTGTACGAGCCGCCAGTGGGGGCCATGCGCACGTTGACGCGATAGTCGTTGGTCGGCACCACCAGGGTCTTGCCCTTCGGCATGGGGCGCGCCAGTGCGGCCCCGGCCAGCACGGCGAGGCAGGCGGCAATGACCGCAAGCTTCTTCATTAGCCGATCTCCTTCCACTCGGTCAGCTCAATCTGTTCGTAGTCCTCATCGTCGAAGCTGACGTTGTGAATGAACTCGGCAGCGCTCTTGATCAGCATGTCCAGCACGATGCCGTCGAAGGGCTCGAGATACCAAGGCAGGTTGATGGCGCGGTCGAGGGCCTCCTTGACGACCTTGTGCTTCTCGCGGTTGGTCAGCTCATAGCCCCCGACGGTGATGCGCTCAACGGTCGCAGCGAAGGCGATGATGACCTCCCAAAGGATGTCCCAGTTGTGCTTGATCTCCTCCCACGGGGTCTCGTAGTCGTCATCGTCCTCGTCAAAGGGGTTCCAGTCGAACTCCTTCAGGCCGGTGTACTTGTCCCGAAGGTCGGCAAGGTCCAGGTACTCAAAGAGGAAGTCCGCGACTTCCTTAGGCTCGATCTTGATGCTCATCGTCAAAAATCTCCATTGTAGCCCAATAATGGGCGCTACCATCTTCGCCACGCAGGGCGGCTCGCCATGCATCTCGGAGGGCGACTTCGTTCAACATGAGGCCGTGAATGGTGCCCTCTGGCGCGGGGAACAGGTCTTTGGACCCGTCCTCGTTCTCCCATTCGATCCAGTCTGAATTTGGCATTAGGCGCCTCTCGGCAATGGCACAAGAGTCGGCCACCCGCCGATGAGCTCGACATATCCAGGAGCCCATGACGAGTGGGTGGAATCTACTTCCAGCTTGTACTCGGTCAGCGACTCGTCCTGCATGTGGCCCCCGTCGCAGATGACGTATTGGCCATAGCGGTCGAAGCTGACCCCCAGGTAGTGCTGGTGCGCCGTTATGATGTTCTGCCTGTACTTGTGTGCGAGAACCTGCGCTAGGCTCAGCGGGGCCGACCTGGCGCTTACCGGATGGGTGATTCGCCAGTCGCCCCAAGGGCTGTCCTTGAGCACCATCCACCTGCGCTCCCCTATCACTATGCGCTTGCCGGCATCTGGCTTGACCTCTCCACCAAGCACCATGTCCATGAGCTGCCGGAAGCCCAGCGTGCCGTTGGACATGTACTTGAAGCGGGTCCCATCGTGATTACCGGGGATGATGTAGATGGTGTCAAAGACCCTGAGAGCTTCGCGCAGGATTCCCCTGGCGACCAGAAACTCCTCCGCCGTCTGCGTCGGCCCCTGAGTTCCCCACGACACGTACTTCGACGCCCACCCCATGTCCATGAAGTCCCCGCCGATAACCAGACAGCGGACCCCAGACGCGCTGGCGCGCTCCAGAGAAAGATCCATGAGCTCTGGAATGTGGAAGGGGATGTGGGTGTCGTTCCAGATGTGGCAGTCCTGGTACGGGACCTCCAGCCCAATAAGGGGGGAGGGTTGGCCTGTTT
>Ga0208019_1001639_pt1 | contig 11800 bp, 9 predicted proteins | sample CB_VirMetaG_5_FD_184540 | JGI IMG/M metagenome (GOLD analysis project Ga0208019, IMG submission 184540) | Freshwater to marine saline gradient viral communities from Chesapeake Bay - CB_1508_1D Viral MetaG (SPAdes) (version 4) | ecosystem: Environmental > Aquatic > Marine > Coastal | place: USA... | reverse complement strand
ACTTCCGATCAGGGCACCATTCGATTCTCCTCCACCTTCCGCCTTGATGCACTCTTCGGATTTCACAATCCCCTTTCCCTCACCATCTACTCCTGCCTGATTATCAGACTTAGTTCCAGGAACAAACTGTGTGGATCTTGTTGTAGTGGATCTTCCACCTATTCCAAACACACCTCTTGATGAATCGGTGTAAGTGTCCGAAGTTAACACCTTGGGATCATTAGACTTATAGTCAATGGTGTAACTTCCATCAGCATTGACTTTTACAGAATAAGTTGTGTAATCCCCAGATGGAGGATAATTAATTTTGACTGGTTCTTTTTTGATTAGGTGACCAAGAATTCCAATGTGTGCAACTGCTATAATGATTCCTAGTCCACTTGCAGTCCATTTAATAAACTTCATGGAATGTGAGATGGTTAATTTTATTTATTGTATAGCATAAAAAAAAGAGACCCTTTTGGGGTCTCCAGTGAAAATGTGAACAATCTTCACATTAAATTTTTCACTGCAACACGTCTGTAGTAACGGTTGGAGTTGACACGAAGGCGACCCAGGCCTTGGTTTGTTCCTTCAGCGAATGGGTTAGCAACCAGACCATAACGGGTCTTGAAGCCGATCTTAGGCTGGAAGGTGTCCTCACCGACGGCACGTACCATCTGCAGTGGGACGTAGGGGCAATAGAACAGACCTGCGTCATAAGGTGAAGAACCCTTATAACCAACAACGTAGTACTGGTTACCAGCAGATGAGTTATTTGCGGTCAGGTTTGCCGAATATGGATCGATGTAAACTCTGAACTTACCATTGATGGTACCAGCGAAGGTGTTGCCAGTGTCATCAACATTCAGGTTTGCATTCAGTGCTGGGGTGTAATCCAGGATACCAGCCATGGTGAGTGCGGAAGCAACGTCTGCAGAACACAGAATCATGTTGCCCTTTCCTCTACGAGTGCGTTGTGCAATCGCGTTGGCATCTCTTTCGATCTGGAACAGAAGTCCTTTGAACTTCTCAACAGACCAACGACCATTGGAGTCAACATCCAGGTCGAATACACCAGCAGTTGCGGTGTTAGAAACAGCACCTTGCTCAGCAACCTTATAGATGGTTCTGATGACTTCACGGTTGATTTCAGCAAGAATCTCTGTGGAGAGAATGTTTGCCAACTCAGCCTCAGCATTCAGACCATGGATTGCCTTGAGGTCTTGTGCCAGTTCCAAGGAGTACTCAGCTTTGAGTGCTCTGGACTTAGCGGTTACAGTGACTTTCTCGATCGAGAATGCCATCTGGTTGAACTGGTCGCCAGCACCTGAACCCAGGTTCTCAGCGTCACCAGTTTCCATTCCCTGTCCTACGTTGTAGGCAGTGGAAGATGCGGTACCAACAGGGTTCAGAACAGAAGGGTTAGTACCAGACTGTGCAGTTGTACCCAGACCAGCATTAACGTCAGTGAAACCTGAAGTGAGGTTGAAGCCGTCATCCTGACCAGAGAATGCAGTATCTGCTTCGTTGAACAGTGCTTCGGTTCCGCTCTGGCTCTCGTAACGTGAACGCATCGCGAAGATGAGTCCAGTAGGTCCAGACATTGGTTGAACGCCAGCCAGGTCATATGCGACCAGGTTAGGCATTGCACGTCTGATCAGGGAGATCAGAACGGGGTCGAAACCAGCAACAGGGCCAGCAGCGTCAGCACCACCACCGAAACCACCTGAAGCACCAGCAGCGTTACCACTGTTGGTTGGGGTTTCCATCAGGTTGATGCCCTGACTAAATGCTTGCTCCTCGCGGAGGAATTTTTCTTGGTTCTCGAGCAGGACAGCGGTTACAGAACGACGATGCGCGTCTTTGATGGGATCAAGACCTTCATAGTCGAGAAGTGGGCTCCACTTTTCCTGCAGATGCTCAGATTGGAACATTTGCTTTTACCTTTGTTAAGTTAACGGTTTGAATTAATATTGAATTCAGTTTTTGCTGAATGCACCCAGTGCTCTAACATATGCATCCATTCCGGCTGCAGTTGGAGCAATTGTGGTGTCCACACCCTCAGAAAGGGTTTGTGGAGCTTCAGACTTAGTAGCAGGAGTTCTTGAGAAGTATGACTCCTTCAGGGTCTCCAGCTTTTCACGATATTCTTCTTCACTTTCAAACTCTACACTCTCGGCAAGTGAAGCGAGCTTCTCTTTCTGAGAAAGTGCAAGACCCTCTGAAACGGAATCAAGGATTCCATCAGCAACTGACTCAGCCAGACGCTTGTTAAGGGAAATGTTTTTCTCGATCTGCTCGTTGAGCTTGGTCTCCATATCATCAAGTTGTTCTACCATAGTCTCAAGTACATCATATTTTTCTTCAGGGATAGTTACATAATGTTCTTCAAAAAGTCCCTTCATTCCAGAAAGGAAGGACTCAGTCATTTCGGTCTTGAGACCATGTTCGATGGCGAGTTCATTCTCGCTCATCCACTCTTCTGAAACGTATTCCAGATAAGCATCGACTCTCTCAGTGAGAGTAGTCTTCATTTCTTCAACTTCTTCGTTGAAACGCTCTTGGAATTGGATTTCCAGAGCTTCTGAGATTTCGGTTACTTTAGAATTCAGAGCGGCTTCGAAGATGGTCTTAGCCTTTTCTCTGAATTCCTCGGAGAGTTCTTCACCACCCAAGAGTGCATTGACATCTTCTTCAATGTCATACTCTTGAGCTTCTACTGTGGTTTCTTCTTCTTCCAGAACTTCTTCTTCTACTTCTGTTTCTTCACCATAGGTGTTTTTCTTAGAAGTATCGATAGAATCTCCTGCCTTAGCACCCTTATTGACTACATCATTAACTGTCTTGATCTTAGGCTCTTTGAGCTTTGCAGAATCATTAGTTGGACTGTAGTTTTCTGGGGTAGGTCCACCAAGATCTTCATAAGAAGGTGAAAGACCTTGTCCTGGGCTGGAAAGCTTTTGCATACCTTCGGCAGGTTTAGCGTTCGCGTTCACAGCAGTCTTAGATTGCTCCATTTCTTGTAAATCTCCACGAGACATTTGAAGTTACTCCGATTAACCTTTTATAATCTTTATTTATTTATAAATTAACAATCCTCAAAGATTGTTGAGGAAGTTATTGAAAAGATCAAGTTTCTTTTCATCAAGTTGTTTTTGATCAACTAAGGTGTTGATCTGCTTATAAGTTTTTGCTGCAAATGATTCACGAAGGATTCCTCCATCCCAAACCCATTCTTTTCCTTCCATAATACCTTCAACAAATGCATCAGGTGCAGAAGGATCTGCAACAATGTCAGCAGCAGTAGAAAGCATAAAGTCACTTCCTACAATGTTGACACCTTCTCTAGTTTGTTGGAGTGATCCAATTCCTCTAGAGGAGACACCAAGTTTCACACCTTCAGAGATAAGTGATTCTGCAATCTTACCCATTGGGGTCGACAGAATTTTTGCTTTACCAATGAAGTTTGTTCCATTCTCTTTGAGTGAAACAATTTTATGACTGACACGATCAAGATTAACTGTTGGTCCATCAGGGTGACCCAGTTCTCCCAATGCCCTACCAGCATTGACATGATTTTCTGTATATCTCTGGACTTCTCTTCTCAGAGTTTCCATTGGATACATACGACCATTGCGGTTCTTCAGATCACCCTGAAGAAAGATTCCCTCAATGTACATATGTTTTTTACCGTTTCTTTCTTCAACGATAAAATCAACTGTTTCGATTTCTTCTCTAATAAGTTTCATCAACCTGCTCCTGAGATTTGTACTTGTTGAATGTTAGCGGTTCCAGTTCCTGTATCTGTTATTGCAGCAACTTTGATTGAACGTCTCAGTTCTGCTCCACGGTTTGGATTGAACGTACCAGACACTGAACTTGAATCATAATCAACAGTAATTCTTGTACTGAAATACCCATTAATGTCAGATGTGTTGTTCACATCAGTAACAACTTGATGAGTAAAATCAAATGCACTTTGACCAGGTGCAGAAAGTGTGACTGCATCACCAACCGCGAAAGGTGATCCAGTTCCTTCTGGGAAATCAATTAAGGTTGACGAACCAGTTGAAAACCCAACAACTCTTTGAGAAGAGGGTTGACCAATTGCTATGGACTCTTGTGTTCCAGCTGCAATATAATAATTAGAAGATGTTGCAGTTGGTTCAGTACCAATTGCAACATGAATACCCGCACTAACAGCAGCAATTCTCAATGTGTCTGTTTGTTGAGAGATGGCACCAGTTTTAGCAGAAGTTCCACTTGTACTGAGCACCGAATTAATTCCAACTGGTTTGTGAGCCATTATTTTAGATTACAATGTCTATAGAACTTATTTATCAGTCTTCTTCTTCTGCATCATCATCAACTTCTACCTCAAGTTCTGCTTCAGTTTCAACTTCATCTGTTTCTGCAAAAGGATCTTCAAAAACTGATGCTGCAACATGTGGTCTGAATGCATCAATTTTTTCTGCAGACTTTGCAAATAAGATGTCTTTGATTTTGTCACTGATTTGAGATGGCGATTCATCAGTCACCATCATATCCATTAATTCATCCATGTCGTAAAGAAATGATTTTTTATTATTTAGATGACACCACCCTCAGGAGTTTCTGGAGCTTCAGGATCTTTAGGTGATGTTGGTGCAGACATTGCATCTGGTGTTGGAACTGCACCAGGTTGACCAGGCATTTCTGGTGGCATTTCTGCAGGTGCATTAGGATCAGGAATTACACCCTCTTCAATTTCTTTTTCAATTAATGCATCTTGCTCAAGAATTTCAGTGTCTGTTTGTCTCAGAACATGTCTTCTTACATAATCTTGAGAATAATATTTACCAACATAAGGTGATGCCTGTTCTGCAAGTTGTAATCTATTTTGAAGGAGTTCTGCGTCTTTCAGTTCTGCAAAGTGATTGTCATAGAGGAAATCATATTGAATATGATCTGACATCCTTTCCCAATCTTCAGGAGTGACAACATTCTTCAAAAGAAGTTGAGTTTTCAACATGTCACTAAACATGTCAGAGAATCTCTTTCTCATTCTTCCAACAAACTTGGAGAACTTGACTTCGTCTCTCAGGATTTCAGAAGAACGACCCAATGAGAAACCACCTTCTCCTTCAATTCTTGTCTCAGGAACATTCAGTGATCTATAGAGTTTCTTCTGGAAATAGTTGATGTCAGTGATTTCACCAAGATTCTGACCACCAGGAAGAGTTGTGATTTCAGTTCCTCTACCACCTTCTCTTCTAGGAAGCCAGAAGTCTTCCATCATTGACATAAATTTCTTATCATCACGAATCTCACCAGTGTTTGCATCATAGACCAACTTGTTCCTATAACGCATCATGACATCACGCAGATATTGTTCTGCCTTCATCTTAGGAAGATTACCAACATCAATGTAGAAGATTCTTCTTTCTGGTGCCCTTGACAAACGATAGATGACAAGAGAATCCTCAATCATCATCAACTGATTGAGAGGTTTGATTGCTTTATGTAACCAGGAAAGTGTTGATCCTTTGTTTCTATCTACCAAACCAGAAGTACAATAGGTGACAGAGTCACGAGTCATTCTGATTGATTTGGTTGCACCACCAGAATACATGTTGGTGATTCCACCAACTGCACTTCCACCAGGTGTATAAACAAAATACTCTTCTATGTCAGGGAAGTTATATTTTGATGGATCAGAATCTCCAATGTTCCTTTCAACAGATTGAACACTATCTCTTCCTCTTTTTTTAACCTGACGAATATAACGCATTTTGGCTGCGTCAATATATCTCAGCTCTTGAATACCATCCTGTGGTCTGTTTTGGTCAATAACTTTATTATAATAAAGTCTTCCATCAATATACCAATTTCTAAAAATTTCATGAGCCTTTTTGTCAAAATCCAAAAGCTCAAGAATGTATTTAAACTCTTCTCTAATAATTTTTTTGATTCCATCACTTGCATTCAGATTTGATAATTCAAGCTGAACAGGGGAATCATTTGTGTCTGAAACAATTGCTTCATTGACAATATCTTCAATGGCACTATCACATTCAGGATAGAGGGCCATTGTACGGTAACGACGGATTAGGTCGTTTTCGTTTTTATAAACACCTTCGATGTCTAAGTACGAACCATAAAACCCCGAACTAATGTAGTGTTCAGTCCCATCATTGTTATTAGGTGGGACTGGACTAACTACACCAGGTGGGGTCTTGTCAGTATCTTCAATTGAGAATCCAAATAATCTCGCCATTATGATTGACTAGAAACTTCTGTTCTAGTTATTTATCAATTAATCTGAACCTCTCCAGCGTTACCGCCAGAAGATTGAAGTGAATCACCAACAGTGAAGTACTGAACAGAGAAGGTAACTTCAAACTGCTCAACTGTGTCTCCACCTTGATCATATCCGAGTTCAATTTGACTGACGTTATTTGGCCAGATATCGTAGAACTTATAAGTTCTAAGAATGACAGACTCTCCACCTTCATTGGATGTAGAGAACTGAGTAGCACCACGTCCAAGTTGTTGAACATAAGCATCAGTCATATATGAAGTTGGATTGGAAATACCAGTAGCATCAGTCAGTTTGCTCATGGCATTTGCCCATCTTTCAAACGCAGTTCTGAGTTTGAAATCTTCATCATTGATGACGCTAACAGTCCAATCTTCAAAGGTTCTGTCTCCTGCAACTTTCAGATTTCTACCTCTGAAGGGAACTGTAACTGCAGCTACAGTTGATGCAGGCAACTGGGCTGCCTTACAAAGGAACTTAAATGTTCCATTCTCTGCATCATCTCCAGAACCCCAAGCATTATCAATGCCTGAAGGGAATGAAGGAATAGAGACTTCAAATAGATTGGGGCGGGCACCACCACCCGCCAGTTTTGACTTAAATTGAGATAAGGTTCTTGTTTCCATTGTTGTTTCCTCCTAGTTTATTATTAATAAAATCAAACAGTACCAACGACTTCTTGGAAATCAACACCAGTTCGAGTAGCCACAAATGTAAGTGTGATGTAGTTAATCGACTTGGTTGGTTTCAGGAAGATGTCTGCTCTGAATTCATTGTTATCAATGACATCAGGGGTGTTGTTAGTTTCATCACAAACAACGAGGAAGTCATAAACACCTCTCTTAGCCTGAACATCTCTCAGGTAAGGCTCAACAATGTTAACAAAGTTTGATCTTGTGTTAACATCATTCAGCTCAAAGAGTTGAGAGTTTGCTGCACCCTCAAGTGCTTGTTCAACAGTGAGGAACAGTCTTCTTACGTTAATTCTGTCAAAGGCAGAAGAATAACCAAGAGCTGTCTTATCACCAAACAGAATCACACCAGATCCTCTCTGGTTAATAATTGAGTTTACTCTTGCACCATAAAGAAGATCTCTTTCAGATTTATTTGGATTGTATGCAAGTTTAATTGCTTCATTAATTGATCCTCTCTGGACACCAGCAGGTGAGAACCAAGGATAAGCAACAATATTTGTTCTTACCATCAGTCCTGCAATATCACCATTACAAGGAATGTAACGGAACTCATTATTGAATCTATCAAACACATACTTGTATCCAGAATCAAACACTGCATAAGATGAAGAAGTTAATGGTGAGAAGAACCTCAACAAATTATTAGTTTGAGTTGTGGTGTTTGAGACATTAACAAGATTATCTCTGTGTGGAGAAATTGTTGCAACACAATCCTTTCTTCCTTCTGCAAGTGAAATCAGAAGGTTTGCTTTTGCTTGTGACTCATATTCATTCAGGAGTCCAGGACCCATGATTAAATAGTCAACTTCAATCTCATCTTTGTTTGAGAACAATCTGTAAGATGTATTCAGGTCACCAAGTGTAGCGGCCATACCACCACCAGCTTGATAATCTTGTCCACCACCAAGGGTGTAAGAAATATTACCAATAGAACTGAAGGTTACATCTTGAGCCTCTTGACCCCAGAGACCATCTGAAGTAGTGATTGGAACAAAGTCAGTAGAAAATCCAACTGCAGTTGGTGAAGTTCCCCAATGGCCATCCTTTGCATTGGAAGGATTGTAACCAGCAAAGGCATATTGGGAATTGTTCGCAATAAAGTCTTTGTAGTAAACTTTTGTTGGGTTGTCTGCATCTGCAGTAGCATCAGATGCTTTAGAAAGGAAAAGGAACTTCTCAAGGATATTACCTTGAACACCAGTTACTGATCCAGTGTCATCAACAATTGCAACATGAAGTGAGTCACCCTTACCATTTCTACTTGAGACATAATTATTGCTAACAGGTTTTGGTGCCAAAGATCTCCAATAAACAGTGGAGTTAGTCAATCCAAGAGTCTGTTGCTCATACCAGTCATCAACAGTTGCAGCAGTGTAAGAACCACTTCCGGTTGAAATACCAGAACTGTTCATGAATGTTAGTGAGTCATTAATTTCAATTGACTTGGAAGGATCACTTTGTGCGTAAGTCAAAGGATATTCAGTTCCACCAGTAGAAACTCTGGAGGTAATGGTCACATTGAATGTGCTGTTTCCATTAACGGCATCTGTTGAAACACCAGTAATGATTCCTTTCAGGTAACCATCAAATGATGATGTTGATCCAGCACCAGGAAGAACAACACTTGTAAGTGGAGTCGTGACACCTTGTCCAACCTGTGCACCAGCGGCTCCAGGGTTGGTGGTTGCAATTCCAATTGTTTGGTCTGCAAGGTTGTCAATAACACAAACTTTCAGTGAGTTTGCCCATCTACCAGGGTTTCTTCCAGCCCAGTAGAATGTGGTGTCAGTGGTGTGATTGAGTTCGTAATCATCCTGATTATTAATCTTCAAAGATGCGGTTGATGCAATTCCTACACCAGCATTAGCATTATTGAGATTGTCACCATCTGTTCTTACAACTTTGATGACTCCACCATAGCTCAAGAAAGAACTTGCGGTCATCCAGTATTCATACTGACGATCTGTAGAAAGAGGTTGTCCGAATGTATTAATCAGTTGCTGTTGGGTGTCGATTTGAATTGGTTCATCGACTGGTCCAATAGAGAAGGGACCCGCAATAGCACCGATGTTATCAAGGACGTTTTCGGCTCTTCCGACTGTTAAATCAACTTCCCTGATTAATACACCAGGAGATAATTGAGGAGTCGCCATGTTTTTCTCCTTTAATTTCTCAGTTTATCTGTAAAATATTTAGGAAAAAGTCACTTTTCACAGGGGAAACATGGTAGGAAAACTACCAATCTGGATACTCCCACCTATTATCTGATTTTCTGTTTGCTAATATTCTTTCAATAGTGCACTCTTTACATTCATAAGAATAAGAGGAAGCAACTGGTCCTCTCTTCTTTCTTGTTCTATAGAAACTCTCAATCAGGTTTTTGGTTTCACCACAAACACGACACTTTCTATCAGTTAATAATAAATGTCCAAGAGTAATTTGTTCATCTATATCCATCAGTAATTCCACAACTCCCAACCACCTGCGGTATTTCCATACTCATCGAGCATATTAGATTTTGCGTCATACCATCTATCACCTTGATTATCAACAAAAGTAGTATCATCCAAACCATCAGAGATGAACCCAAAAGGAGCCATATCTTGTTCAATCTGATTCTTCTGTTCTTCATAAAGTCTTTTTCTTACATCTTGATCTGTCAGTTCTCTAAAGTAATCTTGTGCAACCAGCCAAGCATAAATGACCAAACACATTGCTAAGTCATCATTACACCCCTCTTCTGCTTCAAAAGAATTACTCTTAGAGATGAATGTTGTCAATTCAGAAATAATGTCAATGTCACAGAATAAAAGTTTATTCTCTTCAACCATTGTTTTGAGATTGAGTGAACCAACCTTCTTCACAGTCTTGGACATCTTCACTCCAAGTTGTGTTTTGTTTCCTGAGAATCCTTGACCAACAATCTGACCCGCCCTTCCTCTCATTGAACACATAAGAAGATTTTGATACTCTAAGTCATATTGTAAGATTGATGCGACTTGATCTCCAACATCATTGACCTCACAAAGAATAAATGCTTCATTATAATTCTTTGCAACTTCATAAATGACACTTGGAAACAACATTGGTTTAATTGTGTTGTCTCTATACTTTGCAACTACTTTGTGTGGAAAAGTAGTTATGTCAATAACAACAAAAGCAGAGTAGTCATTACCAACACCCCGTGCAACATCAACAGTAACAACGTAATCATGTTTATTTCTAGGTCTTTCATAGATGTCACAACTTGAATTCTTTTCAATTGGTTGCTCATAAACTAAAGACTTAAGTTTACTGGCAGCAATTAGTGTATCGATTGAACCAAGAAACTCACACTCAAACTCAATCTTAAACTGTTGTTCAGATGTGTTCTTGATTGTTTGTTCTTTCCATTCCTCATCTCTTCCTGGAACTTCACTCCAGTGAACATCTGTAGGAACATATTCATTTCTTCCCTTCTCCGCATCATACCACATGCGGTAGAAGTGATTCATCCCGTGTGGGGTGGAGACGATGATGACTTTTGTGCTTTTACCAGAAGTAATAGTAGGATAAACAGATGCAAAGAACGAGTCTGCAATATGGTTTGGAACGAAAGCGAATTCGTCGAGGAAGAGGATATTAAACGACATACCTCGGACAGCACTCGCAGATGTAGATGCTGCCAATATTTTACTGCCATTTTCTAACTCAATATTACCTTTGTTCCAAACCAAAACACCCTGTTGCATCCATTTGGGTAAGTTTTCATAAGCTGTTGCAAGTCTTGCTAAAAGTTCTCTAGCAGTGGATGCTTTGTTTGCCAGAATACCAATGTTCACACTGTCATTGAAGAGAGCGTAATGAAGTAGATATGAAACCACAGTAGTAGACTTACCAGTCTGTCGTGGCATCTTACAGATGTTAAATCTGTAATTGTGAAAATTATTGATTAACTTCTCTTGGAATTCATAAGTTTTAAAAGGTTGTAGACCATGGTCCAGAGTTACAATCTGAACGTAGTTTTGAGCAAAGTAAACTGGATCATCTTTGCACTTGATATATTCCTCAATCTGATCTGAGGTAAATTCAATCCTAGAGTTTGCTTTCTTGAGCAGAGGATTGCCCAAGTAGACATCATTGTCAGGCATAATAATCTAGTCTTTTTCTTATTTATTATCCACCTGGGTTGTTATTGTTATCATCATTATCAGCCATAAAAAATTACCTACTAATTTCTTCCCAGTCCATTGCGGCATAAACATCTTCACTACTTGATATTGGAGATGCTGCAATGACAAGTGTAAGTTCGTAAGGAGTTCCAGTTAAACCATTTCTTTCTAACTGGAACTTGAATAGTGCTTCCTTAAGAATATCAACAGTTGGAGAACCTTGATTTGCTGAATTGAAAAATCCAGATGCCAATATTCTACCTCCAGTTATGCCAGTTCCATCCAGTTTGTACTCAACAGCACTATCATTACCAGCACTTGTCCAAGTTCCTCCAGTAGTAGTTCCTGATGCTATTACCTGCCAATTATAACTGATGCCATTATTAACTCCCATCAAAGAAAGAGCAGTCAAGATTACAATAGCATCTAAACGATTTGGAGATGATTTCAATCTTGCACTAATTACTGGATAAAAAGTTCCAGCAACGGACATGTTATATGGTGATGTAATTGGTGTTCCTACAGATTGCTGTAATCCACGCAACTCATAACCACCTTCAGAAATTACAGTGGAACAAACTTGTTTGAGAGTGCTGCTACTTGTGGTAATACCTGTATTGGCAATCTCATATCTTAGAGGAAGTGATGCTGTTGTAATATAAGTTGATTCAATT
>Ga0208019_1001636_pt1 | contig 11809 bp, 5 predicted proteins | sample CB_VirMetaG_5_FD_184540 | JGI IMG/M metagenome (GOLD analysis project Ga0208019, IMG submission 184540) | Freshwater to marine saline gradient viral communities from Chesapeake Bay - CB_1508_1D Viral MetaG (SPAdes) (version 4) | ecosystem: Environmental > Aquatic > Marine > Coastal | place: USA... | reverse complement strand
AATTCCATCAGGTTTTACACCTAATTCTCTTTGTAATGCTTTAATCTCTTCCGTTGTCATATTTTCCATAATTAACCTACTAAACTTTGTCCTGTAAATACACCTGATACATCTTGTTTGAACACACCTGTCATAGCACCAAGTACTGTGTCTTGATATGTTGGGTCATTCTCATATTGTTTTCTTATTTCTGCAGCAAACAATGTCATATCTCCACCAACCTTTTGTGATATAATGTCCACATTTTTCTTATCTTGATTAGATAAAGCAGACTTACCAACAATAGTTTGGAATGTTCTATATAGTGGTGCAGACCATAAGGCGTGTTGACTACCTTTATAACCAGGAAACATTGTATCGTGTGCAGATTGTAATTGATTTTTAATAATATCTAAATTAGTTGTTACACCTTCTCCTAATGAAGCATCTGCTCTTAACATAGCTGCATACTTATCAATAACACCATTATTTTCAAATGCCATAGCTGTATCTACACCTAAGTATTGTGTAACTAATTCTTTTGCATCTGCAACTCCACTATGAGTAGGATTAATTCTTTGTATAAAACCTGTATAGTTTTGGTTCATAACACCTTGACCACCTGCCATAGCTAATTTGTATGGGTCAATAAGATAGGATATTGTCATAGCTGCTTCACCAGTAGTCATATTTCCTTGTGCAATATCTCCTGCTAATTGTCTAACTAAATCATCTACACCTTCACCTGATATTCCCATTTGTGCAATTTGTAGTTTAAGTGCTGTGTAATTATCTTTAACTAACTTAGCTGCTTTAGTTGGATTAGTATATATTAATTTAATCCACTCTCTTTGTTCAGGCGTACTATCTTTAAACCAAGTTAATTGGTCTAAGTATGGCGATATATCTTCTCCAGTTATTGCACCATAAGCAAACAACTGTTGTACTTCATCATCTAAATACCATCTTTTACCAAATATTTCTGCTTTCTTTTGCAAATCGTTTTCCACATTTTCCAATATCCAATCAACATCTGTCTTTGGATTTTTAGGGTCTATGACTTTTAAGTCTGATAAGTTGAACATTGGAAAAAATGCATAACCATATTTGTCTGCAAATGTATCTATTGTATATTCTGTTGCTTGATTAAACGCACCTTCAGCAAAACTTTCAGGTAAATCAACATCAACTACTAATGGCATAACATTACCACTTGTAGCCGTGTACATATACACAGCATAATATTCACCATCTACAAGTATTAATTCATCAGGTGTTTGTAGTAAGCTACCTTCTTTAAATATTGCCATTATCTATCCCTATTATAAACTGTATTTGCTAGTTGTAATGTTCTATTCATAATTACATTAGCTTCAGGTCTATTGTTATAGTACCCATTTAATACTTTATCATAATCAATATTGTCTTGCATTAGTTGTACTTTGTAATCATCAGGTACTTGTGCTTTCCATAAATCTTCTCGTATATCTAATTCTTCGCTGTTATCTATTAGTGCATCTTCAAACACTTCACCTTGTGATTGTCTAAATAAATTATCTAAAGTAAATGTCCATATTTTATCTGATAGTATTTCGGATGGTGACCTTTCTCCTGCTTCTTGTAATATCTCTAGCAGTTCAGGACCATAATCTTGCCAAAAAGTTTCTTCGACTATTTGTTTTTCCCAATCTTCACCATTAGCTAATATCTCATTTCTTTTAGCAAACACGTTAGCTAGTTCAGGAATACCTTGCATAGCTGCAATTATTAAGTTAGCTACTTCATATGCTGCCCATACTGTAGCTGCTGTAGCTGCTACACCACCAAGTGATACTGCACCTGCTGCTAATGCAGCTTTTTGTGCTTGTGCAAATGCTTTAGAAATTAATGTTTCACCTATGTCTAATGTTTTCCAAGCGTAACCTAATGTCTTACCTGTCTTAGTTTGTGAAAATGATTTAGCCATTTTACGTAAAGTTTGTTTATCAGGATTAAGTCCTACTGGTGGTCTATCAGGATTAAATGGTACACCATAAAAATCTGTTCCTTCTATTCCATTTAGATTTTGACCTAAAGAATAACCTGCGTGTATTCTTGGTAAATTATCATCATTAACTAATTGTGTTGTTACACCATTTTTAATAAAGTTTTGGTCACTTACAACTACATCTATTGTTGAATATGTAGGTGTATCATTTGGAAATATATTTTGTATGTTACTTTCTAAAACACCATTATATATATCTTTATTTGGAACTAAAAATTCTACATTTGTCATAGATATTGGATTATTAGTTTTTATAGTTTGACCATCTATTTCAATTCCAAATTCAGATAATCTTTGTAATGTAAACCTTGAACTTATTTCAATATTTTGACCTTTTCTTTTAGCTATTGAGAAATATCTAGGCAAATCCTGTGGGTCACTAGAAGGTAATTTAAAATATATTTGTACTGCACCATCTATTCTGTTATCTACTAAATCAAATAACTTTGTTAATTTATTATTTATTTCATCAAGTTCAGGAATAGGTCTAAATAATGAATCAAATTCAACAATACTATATATTTGTTGTGGAGAAACTTGATTAGGTGTTACTCTACCTGTAGGTGTTTGGTTTTGTATAGTAACTAAATCTTCTTGCATCCATCTATATCTTTCAGCTAACTCATCTGGAGATACTAATTGTGATTTATATTGAAGTATATCTCCTTCTCTTGAACCTAAAGTAATTCGTGTATTTTCAAAATCTCCATCTGTTATACCTATAGCTCTAGCTATTCTTCCAACAGGATGTACTCTATCCACCATAGATGCAGTTCTATCTGTTATTCCTGGTTCAATATCTATGCCTAATTCGTTCATAACTTGTGTAAATGCTGTATTAACTATGTTTACTTGTGAATCTCCAAAAGCAATATTAGATGAAATAGAGTTCATTATATTACCATCACTATCGGTATTGGTAATAACTTCTATGGTTGTATAATTTTTACTTAATTGTATACGACCATCAGCTAATGTTTCTTGATATATAACTGATGCTTCATAATACTGTCTTGGAAATTGCTCATTACCAAATTTTTCTGTTCCTACAAATTCTATATCTGAAGATAACAATATATTTTCATCTGCTCTATTTCCTAATTGTTTAATCCAATAATTCATATTTCTAGTAAATAAATGTTTTGCTCTTTCACTTAGTACATTTCTTCCACTAAAATATCCGTGCTGAACACCAGTAAATACATCAGCAATTCTTTCTGCATCTACTTCAAATACATCTGATAATAATGTTAGTTGTGCATCTCCATTACTGTAATGTCCTGAAGCACCTGTAAATGTTGATTGTGTAGAATCATAAGGATAATATGCACCGGCTTCAGGTTCTAATTGCAAACCAGTTCTTAAATTTTGATATGTATCTTCTAAATTTATTGTTTGTATATATTGGCTTAATCTTTGAGAACCAAAAGCATCAGGAGTATCAGGAGTAGAACTTGTAATTGCTGTTGGTGTTTGTGAACCATCTGTTATCCAATCATTTATAACTTGATTAGTATCAATTTCAGGTCCATCTTCAGTTATATCTATTAATAACTCTTGTTCTAAATCTGTTCTTGTTTTAATTCCTAATTCAATTCTTTTACTTTCAGGAATATTCATTAACAATAAGTTTTCAAAAATATTCCATTGTGAAGCACCAGTTCCCCATAAATCTTTTAATGGTCCAGTAGCAATTAAATCATTACCTGTGTGATGTAAATCCCAACCTATTCCACCTAATTCAAATTTAGATATACCAAGTTTTTGTAATGTTTCTTCAGGCACATCCATAACATTGACACCTGTCATTAATTCAAAACTTTCTGTTTTAAAAATTAAAGCCATTAAATCTTTAGGAGTTATTAAATCTTCTAGTTCTTTTATCAAACGACTAATATCTCCTGTTTTTGTTACAAAAGTTGTATTACCTTGTAACAAATGGTCTAATATTAATCCTACATTCCAAGGTTGACCACCAAATCCTAATTGGAACATAGCATCTATAACTTTTCTTTTAGGAAATATACTTAAATCTGCATTTGCTAATCCTATCATTTGCAAATGTCTTGGTGATTTATTTATATCATTAAATATTTTTTTAGTTGCTGTTCCTTGAATATCGTATGGTTCACCCCATAAAACTTCATCATATTCTAAATCAATAGAAAATTCTTTATTACTTAATTTTGTTTTCCAACCACTATCTATTTCATTATTTGCATTAGGGTATCTAACCATACTGCTTCTTATTACATCAGCATTTTTTTGTTCTCCTGCTGTCATTGTCATAGCATCTAATTTATTAAATAAAAATCCTCCAAGTTGATAGGTATTAGCAACATAAGAATTAATTGGTGAGTTAAACAATACTACACCATCTGCATCAGCAACAGCTAACAATCCTCTAAACCATTCAACTGCAACTCTTACACCTCTGCTTTGTAAATTTTTTACTTTTTTTGCATTGTCTATTAAAGGATTTGGATAATAACCAATGGTTGCATCAGGAGTAAAATCTAAAAAGTTTGTTTGAATACTAGCTTCAGTAACTCTGAGTCCTCTACGTGCAGTACCTACATCATTTTCAAATCTTCTATGACCTGGTTGGTCTGATTCTGCAATACTTACAATATGCTGATTACCATTTACATCAGTATGAACTAAACCTAAAAAATAACTAGGTTTTTTAATTAGTTCCTGGTATCTTGTTCCATCAGCTTTTTCTAATATTTTTTTAAAAAATTCACCAATACCTTTTTTATTTACTACCATTTTATGTAAAGTATTTTGATTATATCTACTACTACCCGCATAACCACGTACACCTATTATCCTCCAACTAAATTTATCTCCTGCTCTATCTAAAGCAGCTTGTATAAATGGATTTCTGTTTATTCTGTTTAACAAAATTCCAAACCTCGAATGAGTTGCTTGACTTGTAGTTATGAGTGGTCCATTAGAACCATCACTATTAATTAAATTTTGAAATTTTACATTATTATCTTTTAAAATATCATACCTTGTGTCTAAATAATCAGCTAACTTTTTTTGTACTGCATCATTATCTTCAGGAAATATTATTCTTGTTGTTTTATACGCTTCAGGAGTATTATTTACTGCTTTTTTAGTTATATCATATCTATTATATGGTTGTAATTCATTTAATTCATCAGGACCTAATTCTGATATATATGCACTATTTGCAGCTACAGGTAACTCTAATCTAACTGACCATCCTGTTTCTTTTCCGTGTTCTATTAATATTTCTGCTAATTCATTAAAGTCAACTAACCTATCTCCATTTCTACTCATTTCTTCTAAAGTAAAACTAGGATAAAAAACAGAATCATTATTAACATATAAAAAATTTTCATCTATTGCCATTAATAATCTTTGTTTAGCTTCATCAAGAGAGTTATATTCACTCGGATAATTTTGATATAATTTTTCTGCTACACCATTTAATTCTTCAGGTAGATTAGCAGGGTCTAATGCTTGTGCTGCATCAACTGCTTGTGTAGTTTCTGTTGTTCTAGCTCTAGGTGTTTCAGATTCAGTTGGTGTTTCAGGTAAATCAACATTACTTAAACTATCATCATTGTACAAAGATACAAGTAACTCATCACCTATATTTCTTTCTATTTGTTCTTCAAAATCAACCACAAACGAATTAGGTAATTGTCCACCTGCATCCGTTACTGCATTATAAATACTTTCTGATACTCTTCTAGTTACCACTCTTGGAAAATTATTAGAATCATATTCTGTACCTACTTGTACAGCAGTATCTTTAATTAAACTTTTTACTCTATTTTGCTCTCTATTAGATAGATTACTTACATTTATTTGTGTTTCTCTACCTACATAGTCTATTGCTAAACGATATACTTCATTTACAAATTCATTAAGTGTCATAGCAGAGTAGTTAAATCAATAAATAAATCTGTTTCGCTTATAAAGTCAGGGTTTAATTTTTCTGATTCTATATCAATTCCAAAAGAACTCCATTTAACTTTTCCATCTTCTAAATAAACTTCTAGTTCAGGATTTTCTTTTAAATATTCATTTAACTTATCTGCCACGGAACATATCTCCTATTGCATTTCTTTCTTCAGTTACCTTAGACTTTTTACCTTGTGGTTTAACTCTAAGTATTTTTTCCAAGTTATTTAAAAATGTTGGTGCTGCTGTTTGTGGTGCTACTCCTTGACCAACGTTTTGTCCTGGTCTTTTTGGAAATCTAGTATTGTTTTTATCTTCTAAAAATTGTCCTCTGTTTACTGGAAATCCTGTTCCAGGAGTTCTAATAGTAGTATCAGGTGCTTGGTCTGTAGTCATACCTAGTTCATTTTTAACTTCTACATCAACTTTTACATATGGTTGTACAGTTCTAAAAATATATTCATAAACACTATTAAGTTGTTCTAGTGGTTCTTCTTCTTTCTTGTTAAGAAAATACTGATATAAATATTGTTTTACAGCATTAACTCTTTGATTAACTACTTTACCAGTAATTACTTTACCTGTTGCAGCATCATAATAATTATCATTTGGATTTACATTTTTATTTTGCAGTAAATCTACAATGTTTTGACCATCTCCAACCATATCAACACCTCTATAACTAGCGTTGTATGGTAAATAAATATTAATATTTTTTGCATACATATCTACAATTTGTTGTGGACTTAAATCTTTAACTTCTTCAACACCTGCAAACATATTTTTTAATTGATTGTTTACTTGTTCACCTGTATATAACCTAACTCTATTACCTTTACCTGTAGCATAAGTTTCTTCATTGTTTAACAATCTACCTTCTTTTGCCATCTGAATAGCACTCATCATTTCTCTAAGTGTCTTAGGTTTTTCTTCTAAAATATTTTGTCCTCTTGTTCTTTCAAATCCTTCTGCAGTAGGTTCAGGTTGTATACTTTCTATAGTTCCATTAGGATTTTGTATTTGTTCAGGATTTTCAATTAAGTTAACATCATATTGTTTTGCTGTTTCTATAAATGGACCACTATTACTTTTAATACCAAAATCTTGTACACCAACAGTTGTCCAGTTATCAATACCAATTCTTTCACCTTCGTTATATTGTGCTATTAATACAGCAGCAATAGCATTAAGTCCAGGGTCATCTAATGCATCTTTAATGTCATCATATGAATTAAATATATCAAATTGTTTTAAATAGTTACCCCATACAGATGAATTAATTTGCCAAGGTCCTCTTGACTTACCATTATCTCCTGGTTTGTTTGTAGCAAATCCACTAGGAACATCACCATCTCTATGCTCTGCTAATGCAATAGCAATTAACTTAGTAATATCTTCTTCTTTATTTGGGTCTAATAATAAATCACTACTTTGATATTCAAAGTCTTGTCCATCAAGATAATTCTTTGCATATTGTATAAACTGAAATAATTGCTGTGGGCTATACATTAAAAGTTCTCCTCAAATACCATAAAGTTTCTTTTAAACTCTGCAGCTTGTGTAGCTCTACTAACTAATTCTTGACTAGCATCTATTCTACCTGCTTCTAAATCATCCATTATTTTACCAAGTTCAAATGTTACATCTATTGGTTGTAGTAATGGTTTACCTAATTGTTGTCTTGCTTCTTCTGCAGATGGTGTAGTTACACCAAAACCACCATAAGTATATGGTCCTACTTGTGAAGTAGTGTTGTATGATTTAGATAATCCAATTACATCTCCTAAAGTAACTTTGTTCTTTTCTATTTCTGCTGCTCTATTAGCTGCTTCTATTTGTAAATTAGAAAAAATAGATGCATATTTTTGATAATCTCTTGCAGTAGGATTAATACCTCTCTCAATAAATAATTGGTCAACAACAGATTTAACTTCTGCTTCTGATGGTGGTACTACTTCTCCTGCAAATTTTTCTGTTAAACTTTCTACCCAACTATTAGTTTGCTCATCAATACCTTTTTTCCATTCTAAAAATGGTCTTAGCTTTCCTATTGATGTAGGTGCATTTTTATCTATTAAACCTAATTGTGGAAACATAGCATTGGCATCATTAGCTTGTGTCATAAGTTGTGCTACGAAATCTACTTCATTACCTTTAGCTGTAAAATTTATAACACCAGGAACAAAGTTATAACTTGATGGGTCTAATCCAAGAGATACTAACTCTTGTTGTAACTCAAATATAGCTTCTTGACTTAATCCTTCAAATATTGCAGTTGCTTCACCCATTCTAAATACAGGTGTTAATACATTTCCTTGTCCATCTTTTTTAAGCTGTCCAGTTGTAGGGTCAATGTATTGGTTACTTTCATTGATTGCCATATTTGGACCTGAATAATAATCATAAGATTTAAAATATATATCGCCTGTTTCAGGGTCTTGTGATTTCTGTGGTATTGCTACAAGTCCAGTAACTTTTTGATTATCAACACTAAATGCTTGTTCTTCTGTGCTTTCAGTATTCCAATCAATAATGGATTGTTGTATTTCATTTACTACATCTACATCACCTATAAAACTAATTGTATAAGTATCATCTACACCACCAGTTACTTCTTTTTCTACTGATGCATCTTCTAAAAATTGATACAATGCATTAATATAACTTTCAAAATTTTCAGGATTTGTTAATTCTTCCTTATAAGGCATAATTGATTCAAAATCAAAACCTAATTCATTTCTGCTAGGTAAAGATAATAAATAACCTAGTGAATATTCTTCACCTGTTATACCACTAGGCGTTTTAATTCTTAATGGTATTTGTATTAAATTATTTATATCCTTAATAAAAATAGATAAATCTTGATAATAATTTTTATCATCATCTAACTTAGATAAGTATTCTTCAATTTGATTTTTTGATTTTTTAGTTGTCATTTCAAATACCTTCTATTATCTAATTCTTTCCAAAAACTTCCTAAGTATATACTAATCCATTCAGTATCTTCGTACTGTATAGCTAATTCTCTAGCATAAGCATCTAGTTCTTCTCTTATCAAGTCAATATTACCTGATGTACCACTAAGTGTAGCAGCAGTTTTACCAGGAATACCACCTTTAGGAATTGTTATACCTCTAAATTCTCCACCATTAAGCACTACATCTATAGCTCTATCATACTCTTTAAAGAATTTTTGTAATGGTTCAAATGCAGGTGATTCTCTAAGTAATGGTTCATTTTCCCAATCTCTTAGTTCTAGTATGATTTGGTATTTATCTGCCATTAATACAGCATCTCCTAAACTACCATAAGCTATAACACCATACTCTTCTTGCAATCTACTTTTTTCTGCAGAATATCTTTCTTGTCTAGCTGAAGCAGTTAATGTTTTATCTTCTTTTAATTCTTCTTTAAAATTCTCTAACTCAAACTGTAGTAATGATTGTTGTACTGCACGTGAATATGCATTAGGTTCTAGTGTTTCTCCACCTGCCATAAATGCAGGTAATGAAAACTCATCATCTACTCTATCAGGAAATAAATGTATAGCTGTGTATGGTTTTCTATCCATTAATTCTTTATTTTCATTTTTAACCCAAAACGCATATGATTCTTTTTTAACAGGAAATCTACCTTGTTTTGCAGTAGATGATTGTCTAAGTGGTATAGGGTTCAATCCATACTTATTAATAAATTGTTGTGTCGTTACATAATAATCAAACTGATTAGCTTCTAATAATTGTTGATATTTTTGTCCAAGTACTTGTATTGTCCACCAAGCACCATTCTTATCTTTAACTTCATATCTTGGTTGTATAGCAGTAGGATATGCAGCTTGTGCAGAACCTCTTACTAACCAATGTATAGCAGCAGCTTTTTCTGCTTCTTGCATAGCAACTTTAATTGATTCTTCATCTTCAGGTGTCCATTTACCTGCGTAGTAATATAAAGTAAATATATCCATAACTGTTCTTGAATAAGAAGCATTAATTTCTTCTGTAGCTTCTTGTGATAATGGAACTGATTTCATAATACCTTTAAACCAAGAAGGTAATTCATCAATAAAGTTGACACCACCACCAGGTTGTTCAAAGTTTCCTAAGACAAAATCATTTAAAAATTTAGGTGCTGTTGCAATTTTGGTTAATATTTTAAATGGAAATGTAACTATAGGACCAAATCCTGGTGAGAAACCATTAGCAGATATTAAGTTAAGTCCTTCTAAGAAACCATATGGTTTTACTCTTACACCTTCATCAGTTAAATCTTCTCCAAGTAATGTTGTCTGTAATGGTGCAAATCCAAAAGCACCAGGTATAGCTGTCATACCAAATGTCATAACATTCATAACATCAACATAATTAAATAACAGTTCTCCTGTTACAGGGTCTGATGTAAAGAATGCATTATCTGTATCCCAAGGTTTTGCTTCTTTTCCTCTATCAATACCAATACGAGTTCTATTAAACTTCTGTGGGTTTTCAATAAGTAAGTTACCCCAAGTTTTTAAAACTTCTTGCCATATTTCAGGAAATGGTACATATGATGACATAACATCAGATAACACGTGTCTATCAGAACTAGCGTACAAAAGATTTCTAACTTGTTCCATAGCTTTATATTTAAGTAATGTTTCTGCTTGTTCTAGTGTTATAATGGTATTTTCTTCTGCAGGTAACTTAGATTTTTTTAGTAAATTCTTGAATAAATCACTATCTCCTACCCAAGTCTTAGCACCTACAATAAATTCTTTTTTAACATCTTCTGTCATAAATGGTAATAAATCTTCTGCAAGTGTATAAAACGACCATCTAAACATTGGGTCACGATTTAACCAATCAGATGGTTTAGTTAATAGTAATGAGTATGCACTACCTAATGCTTCATCCCATTTGTTTAATGCACTTGTTGCTAATTGTCCTGTAGATGTTAAGTTTGGATTATTATTAAATGCTTGTTTTCTTGGACCTAAATCTAATTTAACTATATCTTCATCAAAGACTTGTTTTATTTTGTCATAAAATTTACCAAAGTATTTTTCTGTTTTAGCAGATAATACAGAATACTTTTGTGCTAATTCTAAATAATCTTCTCCATCAACAAATCCACCATTAGCAATAAACTCTCTTACTTTAGCTGCACCTAATGATAAATCTGCTTCGTAATCAGGAAATACTAATTCTCCACTTGGACCTGATATTATTTCTCTTGCTTGTACTTCAGTTATTTCTTGTCCATTACGTAATATTTTTCTACTTTCATTACCTTGTAATCTAGCTATTTCATATTCTGCAGATTTTAAATATTTCATTAATTGGTTTTTATCTTTTAATATTGCTCTAACTTCAGAATCATCACTTCTTCTAATTAATTCATTGATATATTTTTTTCCTTGTGTAGTTTCTGTAAAAAACTTTAACGCTTTATTTGCACCATCTCTAGCAACCACAACAAACAATGGGTCACCTGCTTTATTTAAAATATCGTGAATCCATCCACGCCACCATTGAGGATTAATTACAGGAGTATCTCCAACCATTTTGTATTTATCAACCATAATGTAAAAATCTTCTGCTGCATTTAATTGTCTACCTCTTGGCTTTAATGCATTAGTTAATGATTGTTCTGCCATTGTTTGTACATAATATTTATCTGTATTAAAGAATGAACCTGATGGTGCAGCTTGTGCATATCCACCTTTTTTATTAATTATTTTTTTAGCTGTTTGAAAATTACTATCAAACAAAAATTCCATTACTTCTTGTATTACAGGAGAATCAATATTTATATTATCTATTCGTGCATCAGGTTGTCTATAAATAGGAACTTCAATTGCATCAT
>Ga0208019_1001635_pt1 | contig 11813 bp, 27 predicted proteins | sample CB_VirMetaG_5_FD_184540 | JGI IMG/M metagenome (GOLD analysis project Ga0208019, IMG submission 184540) | Freshwater to marine saline gradient viral communities from Chesapeake Bay - CB_1508_1D Viral MetaG (SPAdes) (version 4) | ecosystem: Environmental > Aquatic > Marine > Coastal | place: USA... | reverse complement strand
AAATCAAGTCGATGATCTCTCATTCTTCTTCTCCTTCTTACGTTTTTGAATACCTACTAAGGTTTTACGTAGATTAGCCTGCTTAACTGTCTTTTCATCATACTTGTCAGGATCAGCTAAAACATTAGCTTGAAGCTGAGCAGAAGTAATGCCACGTTTTTTGGCTTTAGCAGTAAAGGCTCCTTCTTTGATGTTAGCCTTCTGAATCCATTTTTTGTCTTTCTTTTTCTTTTCAGCCATGTCAATCCTGCATAAGATCTTGGATGTATTGTTGCACTAATTGTTGTGCATCCGGACGGCCACTTTTTTGCAGCTGTTGGATTTGACGACTTACATCAATACTGCGACGCTTAGTCAATTGCTTACTTGCATTATAAGCTTCACTAGCTGTGCCAATCATTGAAATCTGCCCTAACTCTTCATCAGAAAGATTGGAGTACGGATTGCGAAGTTTATCTAAAGCACTCTGACGAACATCAGTTGGTTTGCGTTCAGAAGCAGCAGACATCAAACCAGTTGATTTGGACTGCGCACCAGGGACATAGCTGGGTTCGATACCATAGACGCCAATTCCAGCAGAGCCACCACCTTCTTGTTGCCTAATTGCATAGGGATCAATGCGTTCTTGCGGTTGAGTTTCAATTTGACTTAACGCCGTTTCACGAGCAGGTCGATCCGGCATGTAGTCATCAGGAGCACCAGGGACGTTGGTGTCGGCTGTTCCAAAAATTTGACGCTGACGTGAAATTGGAGGAGCTTGCTCTAAAACAGGGGAAGCGCCACGAATTGCAGTTCCTTGTGCCGTTTTAGTAACAACAGCTTCTGGGCCAATATTTGAAACGGTACGTTCGGGAAGAGTTTCAAAGTCAACAGCACCTGCAGATTGAACAGTTTGGCGAATTGGTCCGGCAGGTAGAGCAGTCTTTGCCATCGACTCACCCGTCATCTGTGGCTTGACGTTTGCAGAAGTTCGGAATGGCTGAGCTAATGCACGTTCGTACCGAGTAGTTCCAGGTTGTAACCCTCTGGCTGCAACTTCAGCACGGCGAGCTTTCATTTCAGCGAGAGCTGCATCAGCAGTTTCTTGTGCAGAAATCGGTCCTTGTATAGGAGCATCTGTTTGAGTAAATGCAACATTTCCTTCAGTAGCAGCAACAGCAGCATCAGCGGCTTGAACAGGAGATGCGCCACGTTGTTCATAAGCATCTTGGATCTGCTCAAACCGAGTTAAACTCTCACCTGGATCACGTTGGACTGTACGTGAGACACGCATTGCCGCTTGGTCAGCACCAGTGTCAATAGCCTCAATTGCTTGACTTACAACAGGATTAGTTGGTGCAACTGCTCCTCGTGCTTGGTTGTAAGTAAGAGCAAAACTACCTTGTTCAGGTGCAGCAGATAAAGGTCGAGATTCAGCGATACCTGTTAACTCACCTGGAGAGGGTAAACCTTCTTTAGAACGTAAAGCAATTAAGTCTGGATTAATACCTGAAAGAGATAGCTGATAAGAATCAGGATTAGATCTAATTGTATTTACGTAACTATCAGCAGCTGCTTGACGCCGTGCTTGTTCAATAGCTCGAGTTTTTCCTCTACTGCGGAAAGCGCCATATACCTGACCGTAGTCGCCTATCATATTCCCAGCGCTCTGCCAAGCAGGAGGTTCACTGGAAAATGCTGGAACATAAGGATCTTCGTTGATAGCAGCAGGAAGTGCTAAACGCGATTGAACATTGGGAACTTCAGATACTTGAACAGTTCGGACTAGAGGGGGCGGCATCTCCCCAGACCAGGGATCTGGAACTGGATTTAAATTAACAACTTGAGTTCCTCGTGGTCTTTCGGAACGAAATGTAGTTGTCGCTGTTTCTGGTGAAGCTTTTGAAGCTGCTCGAGCTTTTTCTACATTTTCAACAACTTTTGGGTCATTTACAATATCTGCAATCCGTTGCCTAGCCGATTGCCTAAGCTTTGGGTTTAATCCATACAGCAAACCAACACCAGCACCAGCGCCTAAAGCAATTTTGCCTAACGTGTCTAATATTCCACCTTGATTCTGATCTTCTTGGCGATATTGAGGTGAAGGATACGAATTCATCGCCTTATCTACTATTTATATCTGTCAATTATTCTATTACAAGAAAATTTGAAAAATTATTTGCGGTATATTGGAAATACAGCCAAAAAGACTAAATAATGGACGATACAGTCCGGTTAAACAAAATAAAAGGTCTCGAAGCAATTAAAGCAGAGGCTATGCGTCGCGCAGATAAAGGAGAAGACGCTTTTCAAGTCCGTAATTTTATTGATGAAGCTCAAAAAGAACTGGCATACGAAAATCCAGATGAAGATGCCATGAAAAAAGCTTTAAATGCAACGATGGCCTATAAAAAATCGGTCCAGGTAGGCGGCCTATAGGGCCTAATTGGGGATATTAAGAAATATTAACTAAATTGCCGGGGTAAAACCCGGTTTTTTGTTTGGAAATTAGGGGTAATACCTATTTTTTGGTACAAAAGTAGGCCCATTTAGACCTCAAAAAGGGTGAAAAATTACCTGACGCATCTCACACCCCTGTACCGACTGCGATTACGCATGGAAAAAAAAGAAGGGCGGGGTACGCATGAAGGGAGGGGAAGGAAAATGCTCGTGAAGTTTCGTAACAATCTGATTCTCCACACCATGTGTGGAAATCGTGACATTTCCTAGTGGTTTTCCACAATTTTTCCCCGTATATCGCGCACACACGGGCCAGCGCTCCCTCGCGGAGTGGCCGCCGTGTAGAACGGTACGGGTGATTACATAGTTACTAACTGGCTTTCCACAAGTCTGTGGATGTAAGTCCAGTGTTCACTTACTCAATTTAACTCATGTCTATTCGCAAGAACATTGCTGCTGGTCTAATCGTTGCTGCCAACGCAGTAGCCAAGGACCAGAGCAAGGAACGCATTCAGAAATGGGTGCATGATTCCAGGGTGAAGATCGCCAAAGCGATTGAGCCTAAAGGTTGATCCGTCTAAGCGGGTTCCAGGGTGCAAACCCCTGGGCTTCCATTACCCACAGCGGAGATGGGTACCGCACATATGGAGAGATCCATGACTGAAGCTTTCATCTTCATTGTTGCTGTTGCTGTGATGGCAACATTTGCAGTGAAAGGATCTAAGGCCTGATGGTGTAGGAGGGGTTCGACTCCCCTCCCAGGCATTACCCACAGCGGAGATGGGTACCGCACACTCGGAGCTAACAACGTGTTTTTCGTTGTTCTTAACGACCAGCAGCACAGCGTACATTCCTGCGAGGAAGAAGCGTTGAATGCAGCTGCATACCTTGACTTTGAGTACAACGCCCCTGAGGTGAATCACGGAGTTCAAGGTAACCACGAGATCAAAGTCCTCTCCTTCATGGAGATGATGGAGTCTCCGGTCGAGATGGTCCTCTGACCATCCGTGAGGAGGGGGATCGAATCCCTCTCTCGACCATTGCCCCCAGCAGAGATGGGCACTGCACAACTCAACTCAGATCATGCAAACGCTTGCATTCGTTAGTGACAAGTTCTACATCGAGTTTGTTATTAACTCTGCTCAAAACATTGCTTACGTTACTAAACGTGCATTCAAAGGAGTACGTTTTAACGATCAAAGCACGTCGATGACAGTTGATGCTGCTCGTCGTTATTGGTCTAAGCTTCAACATTCCTGATGGTGTAGGGCAGGTTCGACTCCTGCCCCAGGTCTTACCCTCAGCGGAGATGGGTACCGCAAAACTTAGTTCAACTCATGCGTAAAGATCTCTTTGAGTCTTACCTTGCTGTCCTTGGTGGCGTAGGTATAGGATTCGTGCTCTGTATATTTGGACAACAGTCACTGAATTACAGGGCTGTTACTGAATGTGCAAAGCCTGGAATCCGTGACTACCACAGAGTTATCCTGACTACAGGGTTTCTCGGTGATACAAAGTACTGTATCCACATCAAGTATCTTGCTAACTGACCAGTAAAGGCTGGCACCAGGGGTTCAATGCCTCTGGCAGTTCTTGCCCAACCGACCGGAGATGGGCACCGGCACAGCTCAACTCAACATGGCACGCAATTATGAACAGCTGCACTATCAACCTGGCATGGAGCGTAAGTACCGTGTTACTTGGTATGGTGGCAGCAGCAATCAATTGCATTTCCAGAAGTGGGGTATCGTTGCTACTCCTGAGTTCTCTCGAGAACCAGAGTGGATAGACATCGACTGCCGCACAATGATGGAGTTCCCTACCAGAGTCAAAGAACTCTGGGAAGAGATGCGTGATTATTACAATTACGGCATCGAGATGGAACAAGAGCGTACTGCTTGTTTTTTCTGACTCCTGCACTGAGGGGCTTCGGCCCTTCTCTGCAGGACTCTACATCCTGCTTCCAACTCAATTCATTCCACTATCATGACCGACACCACCACTAAGATGCCTGACTTCCAACAGGCAACTGTGCATGGTCGCATCACATACATGGAGAAGGTTGAGTACCAGGGTGACACTTTCCTTAGTGTTGTCCTGGCTCACACCATGTCCGAACAATGCGATGCAAGGATCCGCTTTACCAACAAGAACGGTCTACTCACTGCCTACAACAACGGTACGGTAGTGATTGGCCAAGAACTTACGGTAAGCGGTCGGATCAAAGGCATTCGCACCTTCTACATGAAAGACGATGTCCTCACTCCGCTCAAGAACCCTGAGATTCAGATGAGTGTAGGTAGTTACATCTTTGGTACCAAGCCTCAGCCTAAGGTCGAGGCACCCAAAGCAGAGCCTACGCTGGAAGAGATTCCATTCTGATTTCTGCACTGAGGGGATTCGTCCCCTCTCTGCAGGACTCTACATCCTGTACCCTTTGCTCAACTCAACTCCATGAACCGTTCTGAACTCCAAGATCAACTCATTCAGCAGATGCTCGATGACATGGATCTTAAGACAATGACCCAACTTTGTTCTGACTACCTCGATGAGGGCTATGATAATTATTCTGATGAAGAATTGCTTAAAGAAGTGAAAGAATACTACCCACATTTACTTGAAGAAGCTGATTGAATCTTGCACTGAGGGGATTCGTCCCCTCTCTGCAGGACTCTACATCCTGTACCCTTTGCTCAACTCAACTCATGTTGTACGAAGTATTCCGTTTACTTGACGACGGTAGTGCTCAACTTCTTGGCTGTTACCCAACAGAACAAGAAGCACAAGAAGCACACGAGTACTACTCAGAAGTTCGTTATCCGAACTCTTATGTCGACATCAACTTTCCTTCTGAACAAGAATGAACATTCCACAACCTCCTGCACATCTCACCACCACTGGAGACATTCAACAGTGGGCTATTCAAAAAGCCAGAGACAAAGGCTGGATGGTCAGCTCATGTCCCAATGTGCCTAACCCTTATGCTGCCATTGTTATTGCATGGCCAGAAGGTAGAAACACAAATTGGGCAAGGGCCATGACCATTGTGGATGGTCAGGCCCAAACAGAGTTTTATCAAGCCCCTGAAGGAAAGACTTTGATGGAAGACAAGTGGATAAGCACAAAGCTTAAAGCTTTCAGACTTAACACTGGAGACATCGCACCTGAGGACATCTCTTGACCCCCTTGCCCCCGCTTCACCGTCGGTGTTGTGGGGGTATCAGGACAAGTCTGTGCCAGGGCTTTTCATATGGTATCTTTGGGCCGGTCTAATTCCTCTAATGCAATCTCATCAGTTCGACTTTGCTTTTCCTGAGCATGTTTCTGTCTTAACTTCAGACTCACGTCTCTTAGTTAATGTGAAAGAGCGTGGAGGAATTAGCTATTCAATCTCAATTCCACTGAACGAACCCAATGGGACGCCATTCAAAGCCTCGAACCAAACCGCCAAAGACGTACAAGCCTAAACGTGGCGCGTACTATCGTCATCTATTGTCACAGATAGATGAAGACGGTAACAAACTGGAACTAGTACCAGAACCTGGTACCACTGAAGACTAAAGTAGTCTGGGCATCCTTTAGGTGTAAGTCCCAGGCTTTTCATTGTCCTTTATTCAACTCAGCTCATGTCTAACTTCAATCGTGAATACACTGAAGATCAGCTCTTTGTTCTCAACGATATTGCTGATGAACAAGAGAAGATCATGCGTGAACTAATGGACGAAGATAAGATATCAACATTAGACATACCAAACAATTCACTTCAAACTCATGTCAAAGACTGAACGCGCATCACTCGAAGATGACATCATCCTTGTCATCATTGTTCTCATCTCAATCCTCATCACGGAGTTAATCTCATGCTTCCTACCGACATCGCCCAAGCCTTCGGTTACGTCCCCTTCGAAGACGAAGAAGTTGACCAGCAGTACAGTGACCTCACAGAAACGTACAAGGTCGGTCAAATCAAGCTCGGAGACCCTGAAACGTACCCGAAGACAGGCGACATCCTCAAAAACAAGCGAGGCAAGTTCCAATGCTACTGGAAGCCTGCCGGTGGTAATTACACCGACGAAGACAAGTCAGCGCTTGCAGGGTGGTACGAAGTCCCAACCAACGGAGACATCGAGGAATGGTGTTTCGATAGCTGTTGCCCAACACCAGTTGGAGACGAAGTCGAGCCCGATCACCCCGACTCGTGGGTTAGGATTCTCGGCTTGATCTGATCAGCTGATTTCAATTCATGCCAGGCAACCGGCAAGCCTTGACCTCTAAGGAGCGGAGTATCTACACGCACTTCACATTTCATATGTCGAAGTACCCCTCTGCTCCTTGTTTTGTTCCAGTGCATACAGGACCTGCTGGCACGCTGGAGAATTATCTTAATGCTTTATTAAGACTTGAATCACGTGGCCTGCTTAAAGTAGACCGCTCTGATCCTAAGTACACTTCATGGACTTTACATAAAGTATCTCAAAGTTCTTCCTTTTTCCTTTGATCCCCACTACAGTTAGGTTTCAACAACTCAAATCATTAATGAAAAATGAAACTCATCCTGTGCCAATCTCAAGTGCAAAATGGGACTCAAATGGAGAACTGTCATCTTTAGATCTCCTTAATGTTTTAGCTTTGCTAAAGCAAGCTGATAAAGAGGCACAGTCAATTGATTGTTGCTCCAGGGATATGCTCCATAAATAGGAGCCACCCCCACACCCCCGCAGGGGAACCAGGTGTTACATAATACTTACATAGTAAATACTCCAAACTACTTCTGTTTACCTCATGGAAATGCCACAAGAATGGAAAGACTATTACAAGATGAAGGGTAGGGACATCTACGATCCCAAAACTAAACCTAATCCTGTCTCTTCCTTGCTTCAAGAGTTAGATACAGCAACAATCAACTACCTTAACAATGGTGGCTCACCCCAGCGTGTTGAGGACTTGTTTGAAACTGTTCTCAAGCATCCTGACTCCAGGTGGACCAAAGAGACTTTGGCCTATAGGCAGCGTCAGCTGCACTACAAGTGATAAGTTTTTCTTATCAGTCAACTCAACTTAACTGACCTATGACTGTTGTTTCTCCTTGTTACGAACACTGGCATATAAACATGCTTGCTGACAATCCTGCACTTTGGAATCATCTCCGAGAAATGGAACGTGGCATCCATGGTTCTTTCTCGCAAGCACTTTTCAAAGCCATGGAAAAAGCTGATGGCACTAATAGCCAAAAGCTTTACAACACTTTCTTTCAGGAATTCAATCCATGACTGAACGTTCTGCTTTCAACTTTGACAAAACAATTGCTGGGTTCAGTATCACTGAGCGTGGCATCAAGTCTTGGTCAAAGTCTTTCAAGGTTGGTCCCTTTAACCTCACACTCAACGCTAGACCATCTGGTCTACGAGGAGCCGTGGGTATCCCAGGGACTGGTATTTCAAAACGCAACATTACTCTGTGGGGTGATCCTCCACGGTCTTAATGTGTACCTGGGCATCCTTTAGGTGTAAGTCCCAGGCTTGTTCACACTATTCAATTCAGATCATGACCATTGAACAAAACACAACCCTCACTCGTGACGAGCAGTTCAAACTCGAAGAGGTGATGCTTCAGCCTTCTGAGGGTAACTGGGTCAATACATTTGCACGTCTCTTGCGTGCATCTGATCCTGTTAACAAAGCTCGTTTGATGGAAGCTTTCCCTGAGCTTGTAGAACGTTTCGGACCAGGTTCTAAGCCTAGTCTTGATTATCTTGCACAAGTTCCTGATCTTGCTCGTCTTATGGTGACACGTACTTATGACTGACATTCTCGAACTTCTCGACATTTCTATTGATCTTTACGATGGAAAAACTGGCACGGTTCATTACTCTGTCACTGCAATGGTTGACGACATGGTTGAAAAATACCCTGCACGTTACTATCCCCCTGCTCTTGCTGAGCCTGCGGAGTATGCTCCTGCACAATGCAGTGCTAGTTTCACCGTAGCTGATGGAGAAGAACAGCCAGACATTGATCTAGAAAAAGCTCGGTCTTATATCGAGTCTCTTGATCTTGATTGGCAAGTTGACGATCCTGACTAAAGTGTATCCAACTGGCTACAGGTTTACCTGTGTAAGTCCAGTTTTCTGGGAGTGTGGCGGAATCGGTAGACGCAACAGACTTAAAATCTGTCGGTCATTAATGGCTGTGTGGGTTCAAGTCCCACCACTCCTACCAAACCAACTCAATTCAAATCATGTTTGGACCTATCAAATCTCTCATCCCTCAGCCCCATTGCTTTCAGGATGAAGAGTCACTAACCCACATCGGGTTGACTTGGAAGAATCCTAATGGGCTTACTGATACCCATGACCTACAACTTCGTTACACACGTAACAATGAAGTGTGGGCCATGGAAAAAGGTGAGCCCCAGCCTGATGGTTCTTTTGTTTTTACAGAACCTAACGGCATGCAGCACATCATGACTGCTAATCGCGTCAAAGCATTCTTTGAACAAACCAACAAAGATGCTGAAACAATGCTCGGCATGATTGATAAAATCAAAGAAGCCGGTACTATGGGGAATGTAATAGAGGCACCTGCTTCTTAAAATGGTTTCATCCTATCGGCCCCTTCGGGGGCCTTTATCCATGGACAACCGTATAGCTATGCAGGATGCAGTTGATCGAATCATTGACTGCATTCCTCTTACTTCCTGGTCTGTTATTCAGGAATGTTTAATCTCAAGTTTTGTTGATGAAATGGATTGTTCAGTCCTTGAGCAAATCACTGGTGACCCAGAGGGGGATAGCAAGGCTGAAGCAGTACTTAACGAATTTTATGCTGAGAAGCAAACATATGATGACTTGATCGAGGACTCTCTTAGAATTATTGGGCTTGAGAGAACCATTCTTGTTCTCGAAAAGCTTTTGATTCCTGTTCCGGAGTTCAATGTCACAGAAAGTTAAAGGTCAACTCACTCCATTTCGATTCAAAGAAGGTGACATTGTCACTACAAAACCAACCGGTATCCATTCATTCAGTGAAACCAAAGAGGCTTCTGAAATATTTCATAGGATTCGCAACAACCCCAGAAAAGGAGTTGTTGTAGAAACTTATCGGAAGCCTGACAAGCGTGGTCATGCACTCAAAATGTGTCTGATCAAATGGGATCATTCTGAACGTCCTTCTGAACACTTCGAGCCTCGTCTGTGCTTTTGGGAAGACCTGTCCAAAGTTCAGAAAAATGCTATCGATTCAATTGCACCATGAACCACATGACAAGTAATGATTTTGTTCATGTCAAACACATTTGGTCTACACCAAGTGCAGAAAAACTTGTTGTGAAAATGGCACGGGTTAGCAACCCGAAAAACCAAGACAACTTTGAAACAGCTTCTAAACTAATTAAATACTTGATCTCTCATAAACATTGGTCACCATTTGAGATGGCCAATCTTTGTGTGCAGATACAAACTCAAAGAGATATCTCAGCTCAAATACTTAGGCATAGGTCCTTCTCATTTCAAGAGTACTCTAGCCGTTACGCAAACGTCAGTGCTCCAGCAGTACCAGACTTTCGTAGGCAAGATTTAAAGAATAGGCAAAATTCTATTGATGATATCGATGAAGTTATCCTCAAAGAAATGCATGCCAAAACAACTGATCAATTTTTTTCAATCTACAAACTTTATGAAGAACTTCTTGATTCTGGCGTAGCAAAAGAAACAGCAAGACGTATCTTGCCTTTGTGTTCTCCTACTGTTTTATATATGAATGGAACACTCCGTTCATGGATTCATTATTTAGAGCTTCGTTGCGGAAACGGTACTCAACATGAACACCAGCTGGTTGCAAATGAATGCGCCAAAATTTTTAACGAAAAGTTTCCAGTTATTGCAGAGGCATTGCATTCACCTACCATTGGTTTTATCAAAGGATTTCACGACTAATTAACTTATGAAACTTCTAACCAGTGCTAAATCAAACATCTGTTCTTATTGTCACAAAGGCACTCTTAAAGTTCTTGAAAGTCGTAATGCCACTGCATCTACTAGGCGTCGACGTTATGAGTGCCAAGTTTGTTCTAAACGTTCCTCAACCTATGAAGTCAGTGAATCTTTTTTTGATGAAGCAATTGAAAACAGAAGACTCCTTGCCGGTATACGTAAAATAGTTTTTAGTGATAACGAATTAAAACAACAGAAGTTTGCTTGTTGCGACACTTGTCAATTCAATGGAGGTTCTTATTGTGACAAAGACATCCCCGAATACAACACAAATGAATCTTATGATTGCAACTATTTTCAGGGAATTCAAAGTAAACTGATGTTGTTTAATGGAATGCACGATGTATCCAACTCTACCGCTTCACTACTACAGTGATGCCGATAAAGAAACGCTACGTTCATTCATCAAGGAATGTGTTAAAGATGCACTCAAAGAAGTCGCTGATGAAACGCTTGACAAGTGGGGTATTGAAAACAGAAGACTCAGTGAATCTTTTTTTGATGAAGCAGTTGAATCCTCATTCAATGATCTTTCGACCCAGGAAGACAACGCTCCATGCTCAATTGATTCCTAAATACTTGGAAGAATCTCCCATTAAAAAACGACCAACTGTTAGGGTTGGTCCTGTTAAGTTGTTCCAATTATTTAAATGGAACTTGCACAAATGGTTCAAGATTATTCTATGGAGAACAACAAATGAGCATCCCTAAGTTCAAATCCCAACACGACTGGGAAGCATTTACCAGTATCTTTGATAGTCAGTGGCATTGTAAAAAAGCACTGCTAGATCGTGTCAAGGATGATATGCTCCCTGGATACAACTGGGATCAACTTCAGCCACACACAATGGAGGTAATTAATGACATTGTGTCTAATCTTGTGTATGAGGTAGAGCGTCAGTTCAAAGAAACACATCAAGATTATAAGACTGAGGATGATGAACTCTTCGTTCCTTATCGTTCATTCAAAGAAAGTGTAACAGAAGCAATTCGATCGGCCCTTGATGCCTATCATGTTAAGGAAGAATGTCCTCCTCCCAATACACTGCAACAATGACAAGAACTGTATTGGAAAAATCTTCCATTAAAAAAGGACCAACCGTTAGAGTTGGTCCTGTTAAGTTGTTCCAATTATTTAAAGGACTACTTCATGATGTTGTTGCAGCCTTTTCAGATCGTGCTTCTTTTCGCACTCCTCGCGTTGGATCTTCTCTTTTTGCCCGGTCATGTAGGTCACAAAGACGGACTTCTTTTCGTAGGGGATTCCCCGATAGGTCAAAGCGTTGGTCATGATGTTCTCCGCTAAAATCCAACCCCCGTTCCCTGGTTGGTAGATTGCGCCCCTTGTTTGGGGTGAACGTCTCCTAATTCTATCGTACTTATA
>Ga0208019_1001634_pt1 | contig 11825 bp, 13 predicted proteins | sample CB_VirMetaG_5_FD_184540 | JGI IMG/M metagenome (GOLD analysis project Ga0208019, IMG submission 184540) | Freshwater to marine saline gradient viral communities from Chesapeake Bay - CB_1508_1D Viral MetaG (SPAdes) (version 4) | ecosystem: Environmental > Aquatic > Marine > Coastal | place: USA... | reverse complement strand
TACCCCTCAGGTCAAACTACGGATCTAAGCGGTTCAACTGTTACAGTTCCAGCAAGTCATATGATTCTACGTACTATTGCACGTAGCGATGATCAGAGCTTCCAATGGTTTGCTCCAGCTGGTACACGCCGCGGCTTAGTTGACAACGCAGGTAGCATTGGTTACATTAACAGTGCTACAGGTGAGTTTGTTGTTGACAATGTTCGTGAATCACTACGTGATACACTTTATGCTAATAAGGTTAATCCAATTACATTCTTTAATGGTGTTGGCATTCTTAACTATGGTAATAAGACAAATGTAGCAGGCATAAGTGCTCTGGATCGTATTAACGTAGCAAGACTAGTTGCATATCTACGTAAGACTATCCAGAGAACAGCAGTTGGCTTTGTGTTCGAACCAAACGATAAGATCACAAGAGACGAACTCAAAGAGCAAATTGAACAGCTAATGAACGATCTTGTTGCAAAGCGTGGTATTTACGATTACCTAGTAGTTTGTGATGAATCAAACAACACAAATGATAGAATTGATCGTAACGAACTATACGTTGATATTGCTATTGAACCTACTAAGGCTGCGGAATTCATTTACATTCCAATCAGACTTAAGAACACAGGTGAGATTGCAAGCGGCAACGTAGCAGCAGCACAAGCAGTTTAAGACGTCTTAAACGTAGGAAATAATGGGGGATCTCAAAAAGACCCCCCATTTTTCTTGAGTGGATATAGATAAATAATATTATAATATAAGGAGGCAGACAATATGTCAGTTTCATCACTAACAAAATTTACTGTACCATTAGACAGTGATCAGTCAGCTAACGCACAGGGTTTGCTAATGCCCAAGCTAAAATATCGCTTCCGTGCGTTATTTGAGAACCTTGGCGTGTCTACTCCACGTACAGAACTAACAAAACAGGTAATGGACATTACTCGCCCAAGTTTAACATTTGAAGAAATGGAAGTACCTGTATACAACTCACGTGTTTATCTAGCAGGTAAGCACAGTTGGGAACTAATTACAGTTAACTTCCGCGATGACGTAAATGGTAGTGTAAGCAGACTACTTGGCGAGCAGGTACAAAAGCAGTTCGATGTAATGGAACAAGCTAGTGCCGCAGCTGGTATCGACTACAAGTTCATCACAAGATTTGAGATTCTAGACGGTGGTAACGGAGCAAGTGTAGCAAACGTTCTCGAGACTTGGGAACTTTATGGTTGCTTCCTACAAAACGTTAACTATGGCGATTTGAACTATGCATCAAACGAGCCTGTAAATATTACATGTTCAATTAGATTTGATAACGCAATTCAATCACCAATTGGTGACGGTATTGGTGCTCAAGTAGCACGTAACGTAGGTACAGTTGTAACTGGTTAATAGTAAATCTATATAGAAAGAGCCCTCAGTTTTTGAGGGCTTTTTTTATGGATAAATACTGTATAGGAGAATCAGTTTGGCAAGTGTTAATTCATTCCTAAACGCTCTTGAAAAAGGCGATCAGATCAAAGATTTTCAGCATGCTGCTAGGTTATTTGTAGATAATAACTACGAGCTACAGCCTAGATATCAGCATCTATTTGCTGTAGTTTTCAACTTCACACCAGACGCCGCCAAACTTTTTAATAGTGTTGAAAAGATGGAAATACCAATGCTGGTAAAGCAGATTGGATTACCTAGCTTTTCTATTGATACTCAAACACACAACCAATATAACAAGCAAACACAAAGCCAACACAAGATTAGATATCAATCTGTAAGCGTTACATTTCATGACGATCAGAAGGACTTAATTAGAACATTCTTACATACCTATATGAATTATTTCTATAGAGATAGTAGTCATGCATTAGGTAGTGGCATATACAATACAGAAAACAAGTACACAGGATATAGAAACGGCAACTGGGGTTTTGCTCAAGGTAACACACGCTTCTTTAAGGATATTAGAGTATACTCAATGTATCAAAAACGTTTTGCAGAATATACTTTAATAAATCCTATGATTACAAGTTTTGGACATGATTCACATTCATATGCAAGTGGTAATTTGATGGAGCACACTATGCAAGTTGAATACGAAGCTGTTAAGTATGCAACAGGGTTTGTTAATAATATTAATCCAAAAGGATTTGGCGAAATACATTATGATCAAACACCAAGTCCACTAGGAAGATTTGGCGGCTTGCTTGAGGACACAGTATTGTTCCAAGGTGGGCTATTAGATGCTGCTGGTAGTGTTGCCAAAGACCTATTTGATGGCAATATACTTGGTGCGGTGATTAAAGGTGGAGTAATCTTTAATGAAGCAAGAGACATAGATTTAGGTGATGTGTTAGAAAAAGATGCAACAAGAATTTTAGGTAGTATTTTGAGAGGCGACAATCCTCTTAGTGATATTATCGTACCTACAACACAGGGAAGCAGTACCTTAGGTGGTGGGCCAGTTAATAGAAATCCAGTTGACAGAACAGTCGCACTTCAAGCTAATACTGTTACTAGTAATGGTAACAGTGTACTTAATACTATATTCCAAGCCGTGGGTATTAATACAAATACCCCAGTAGGCAATGCAAGCACTGTTCCTAACAGTAGTGGCACTCTGGCTAGTCCTCCATTCATTAGTGACACTCGAAATGCTCCTTTAATTGGCGGACAAAACTTCAATCAAAAAGCGCAAAAATTACAGGAACTCCAGGATCGTTTGGCCGTAACACAGAATAGGATTGATAGAAATACAGCAGCTGGTATCATTGATCCTGCTCTTGTAAGACAGAGGAACGATTTACAAGATAGAATTGATACAGAATTTGGCAGGGCAATATAATGGCATTAGATACAAGTCAAGTTTTAGTCACAATAGACGATGATATAGATGAATTAGTTAGACAGTATTTTACTAACTACTTTGATAAACCTCTTAATGTTGATCAAAACGAATACGAGCAGGTAAAAAATTTTTTCCAACAAAGAACTGTAAATCCAAGTAATCCTAGTATTGCATCTAACACAGTGGCAGTCTTACTAGCAGCAGACGAACTGGGTATATATCCAAGTGATATTATTCAGCGTATAGGCAATAGTGATTACCAAAAAACATTTTCTCTTATTTTAAATTTAACACGTAAAGGGACAAGTCTAATAGGTTATGAGCAACCTAGAGTTCCGTCTAAAGAGATTGTAAGACAGGTTACAGCGTAATGCGTTGGGCTAATGGCTTATATGAACTGGCCAATCCCAGTAAGTATGCGGGCACAAAGAAGCCACGCTATCGTAGCAGTTGGGAACATGCTTTTATGCGCTTCTGTGACAATCATCCTAGTGTAATAAGTTGGGCAAGTGAAGGTATACAAATACCCTATCGTAATCCCCTTACAGGCAGACAGAGTGTGTATGTACCTGACTTCTTTATAATGTATCAAAATAAAAATGGTAAGAAACGTGCAGAGCTAATTGAGATTAAACCTGAGAGTCAAACAAGACTCAACGAGCGTACAAGCCAACGTGATAGACTTGCTATTGCTATCAATCACGCTAAATGGGAAGCGGCTGCTAAATGGTGTAGACTTAAAGGTGTACAGTTTCGTATTATAAACGAGGGTGATATCTTTCACCATGGCAAGAAACGCCGCTAAGTAATAGTATGACAAAAAAACTTGAATCTCTATTTGATCTGGCAGACGAAGAGCCTGATGTAGATACTGAAGAAGCAGTTGAAGCAGTACAGGCAATAACTGCAACAGCACCTGATCTAACCACAGCACTTGAAGCAGTGGACAAGATTGATGCTGCACTGCCAATGATCCGTGACTTAGAAACAAGTGACAGTGAGCTAGACGATATTGCTAATACCGCACGTAGCACCTTTCAAGACCTAATGGATTTGGGTATGAATGTAGAAGCACGTTTTGCAGGTGAGATTTTTAACAATGCTAGTAAGATGTTAGATACTGCACTCAGTGCCAAGAACAATAAGATCAACAAGAAGCTAAAAATGATCGATTTACAGCTTAAAAAAGCCCAGTTAGACCTCAAAAAGAAGCAAGCAGGCGAACAAGATGTTGAGGAAACCGAAGGCGTTGTAATGGATCGTAACCAGCTTCTTATGGAAATTTTGGGCAAAAAAGCATAAATATAATATAGGATGATTATAACTATGAAAAGTTTCAGTGAATACTTGATTGAAAGTGAACAAGACTATACATTCCGTATTAAAGTAGCATGCGAGTGCTCAGACGAAATGTTAGACAAGATGGAAACTGCACTTGAGAAGTGGGAACTTAAGAGCCTTAGTAAGCCTAAGCGTACCCCAATTCAAGAGCATCCAATGGACTTCCAAACTCTACAGAATGCAGAAGTACATATTATGGATGCAGTACTACAGTATCCAACAACAGCAGATCAACTGTATCGCTATATTAGTGAAACAGTAGGTATTCCTGCTAACATGTTAGTGGTTATTAACAAAGATCATCCAGAAGAGATTGCTCGTGAAGAAGCTCTCAAAGAGGAAGGTGACGAATATGTTACCAAACTCGATGATGCCGATTACAAAGATGCAGACAGCGTAAAAGTTGAGGATCATTTCGGCGACAAGTACAACGAGAATATGTTGAAAGACTTAGAAACTCGTAAATATGAATTCGCAAAGGAATAGATCAATGCATATGATTGACGTAATGAACAAACTTAAAGAAATCGCTGAAAGCGGTTATGATAATGAAGACATCCAACGTGGCATCGACGCCGCAGCTACTCAAAAGTTTGACGAAGAGTCTGTGATGGAACGCGACAAGCAAAAAAAGATGAAACGTGAAGATCAAAAGTTAGACAACGATGAGCAGGACGAAGAAGATATTCACCCTGAATGGGAAGCTGCTTTAGCTGCCGCTGCTAAGAAACGTGCTAATGATCCTACAGTTAAAGCCAATGACGCTGCTGAAAAGGCTTTTGGTGGTACTCCTCTTTATGATCCAGAAGGAAAACCGCAGTTTTCCTCAAACTGGAAACCAATACGTAAGCCAAAACCAAAAAATAGCGATGTAGCGGTAGATGCTGTTGAAGAAGTTCACGAGGAAGTTGAAGAAGACACCAGCCTAGCTGATATGCTTAGACTAGCAGGTCGCAGCGGTGTAATGGGTATGAATCAGAACAACCTACTCAGTGAGAGTGTATATCATGAACTTGATGAGGCTGATCTAGAAGAAGCACGTTATGAGACAGATGAAGTAAAGGCCATCATTGCCAAGCATCTGGGTACAGCTCGCCCACTAACAGATGCTGATATGGACAACAGTGAACTCCACCAGGACCTATACGATTACTTTGTCAGCAGTGGTGATATGCCCTATGGTACAGCAAAGGCACGTGATGACGATCCATACGAGTGGATCTTCAATAGACTGGATCAATTGGGTATGGTGGAATCTGTTACAGAGGCTGAAGAAGTTGAAGTTGGGGAAACTGTAGAAGTTCCTGTCTCTGCACTAAGTGAGCTAATGCGTCTAGCAGGTTATGAAAACTACGAATCAAAGATCAACGAGTATGAAAACGATCCTGAAGAGGAGTATATGGACGTTGAGGATCAAATGATTGGTCTTAGTGGCGGACTTAATGGTCCTAAGAAAGCATATGCAGCCGCAGCAGGTGGTGACAATGCTATGGCACAAGAACCAACAGAGATTGAAGAGAGTTTAGAAGAGTCATTTTTCAAAGAATATAGTCAAATGATTGAGGATCTTAAAAGCGAAGATCTAAAAGATCTTGCCGGCAAGATCCCAGGAGTCGGAGGCGCAAGCAAAGCTAATAACCAAGAACTAGACATTGGAATCAACAAGCCACAGAAAAAACAGGTCCCACAGACACAGGGTTATAAACCAATTGGTGTCGGCGGAGATGACAGCTATAAACCAATTGGTGTCGGCGGCGCAAGCAAAGCTAATAACCAAGAACTAGACATTGGAATCAACAAGCCACAGAAAAAACAGGTCCCACAGACACAGGGTTATAAACCTATCTATTAATAATCTTAAATTATAAACAAGCGACACCCCCAATTGGGGGTGTTTTGCTGATAAATACACTGCTAACAAAAATCTGTTAGTTTATGCAGGATACCACCTGCGTAGCCCTAGAACGGCCCAACAAGGAGAAACAAAATGGGTAGACCAGTAAAATTATCAGAAACAGTTGACGGCAATCTAAAGGCGCCAGCAACAAATACAAGTGGTACCATTGGTAATACAAGTAATACAGGTAGCACACAGATCCAATTCACAGGATTTGTTGAAGGCGGTAGCGCAAACACAGGTTATGCTACAGCACAGAAGGGTTCAACAACATTTAAGATTACTACTTCAGACGGCACAGGCGATCTAATCCTAAACGCTGTTGCAAGTGGTTCACTAAGTGCAGGCGAATGCCAACTTACAGCAACTGACAGTGATGCAAATACTTACTATGTAAGTAAGATTACTTCACGTTATGTTACACTAGTACCAAACGATGGTGTACAGTTCACAAGTGGACAACGTGCACTATGGGTTGCTAGTGGTAGCGAAGTAAGCGGCTCAGCAGTCAGCATTCCAATGGCATAATAAGGTTTTACTTTGGATATTAGCCAAATTAAACAACGCTTAGAAAGCATACAAAACAGTTGCCCTAGAACTAGGGCAACTGAATGCTTTTGCGAAAGTATTAACAAGATACAAGAAGCAGAACAGGACATTGTTGCTGTCTGCAATCTTGAACACTCAGACACAGTGACAGGAACCATTCTGTTTATACAGCGTGGTGACAGTCCTACCTTAATTAAGGGAACTATCAACGGGTTGCAACCTGGTAAGCATGGGTTTCATATACACGAGTATGGAGACCTGAGCAAGGGTTGTGAATCTGCTGGTGCTCACTACAATCCTGACGGTGTAGATCATGGAGATCTAGAGCAGGGCCATGTGGGGGACTTAGGCAATATTGAAGCAAACGATCAAGGAATCGCAACCTTTAGTATTGTTTCAAAACGTGTTGACCTTATTGGTAATCGTAGCATCGTAGGCAGAGCCGCAGTGGTTCATGCTGATGAAGACGATCTAGGTCAAGGCGGTAATGAAGAAAGCCTCAAAACCGGTAATGCTGGGGATCGATTGGCATGTGGCGTTATAGTCCTTGCCAACACAGATACCTAAGGAGATATAACTATGAAAATTGTAAATTGGGTAAAAGACCGTATCGCTGAACGTACCTCATGGGACGGCGGCGTAGTAATTGCAGTCAGCGTACTCGCTCTAATTGCTAGTCCAATCATTACATGGGTAGCATGGGCTGGTTTAGCCTATGGTATCTGGACTATTATTAAAAAGGACTAAATGTCCTTAACTTAAGGAGGAGAGTACAATGGACGCTCTTAAAAAAGTAAAAGGTTGGGCAGGTTCACTAACAGAAGTTGGTGTTAGCCTAATCGCACTAGGTATTGTGCTAGAAGTATTATTCAAAGGCGCAGTACCTTTTTGGTCAAACATCAGTGTCATTGAGAATGTTACAGGCATTATCAAAGGACTATCAGCAGAAGGACTAGTAGGTCTAGTTGCTGTTTGGGTGTTATACCACATCTACAAAAGTAAGTAATAGTTTAGATATCTAGACTCTATTAGAGAGGGCGGCATAGTGTCGCCCTCTTTTTTGTGATAAGTACTTTTATATAGGAGGTTTTGATGCGTGATGAATATTTTGTCCCCATGAACGAGCTAATCGTACACACACGCACAGAGACAGGATATGAATTACCAGTGGATATAGAAGTATACGTAAGTGCACTTCTTGCAAGTTTCATCGATAAACCAAACTTTTTACCAGAACAGAGTTTCGCAGAAGCGTACTCAGTTTTGGACAGACGAGATTATACCAGTGCTAAACAACTGGGAGATACGTGTTTATTTCTTAGTGGAGTTTTTCCTAAGTATGGAAAACGCTATGGATTAAATAAAAGATACTATCGTGAGATAGGATCGAGCAGCTATGATATTGCTAGTAACATGTTACACCAACATGTTTTTCATATGCTAGCACGACATTTTGATTTCGTAGCAGAGTATATCAATCTAAGCACAAATGCTAGAAGAGATATAAGGATTTTAAATGAGTCGTAGTTTAGACGGTGTTCTCATAAAACGTGCAAACCAAAAGCAAATGTTCACACATGAGCAGGTGCAGGAGTTTGCTGCCTGTGCACATCCAGATACAGGCGTGTTTTACTTCATGGAGAACTATTTTACAATTCAGCACCCTGTAAAGGGGCAAATGAAGTATCAGCCTTACGAGTATCAACAAAAGCTACTAGAGACATACCATGGGTATAGATTCAACGTAAACATGTTGCCTAGACAAACAGGCAAAACAACTACCGCGGCAGGCTATCTGTTATGGCGTGCTATGTTTGTTCCTGATAGTATAATCTTAATTGCTGCACACAAGTACAGTGGCGCACAAGAAATTATGAGCCGCATACGTTATGCCTATGAACTTTGTCCGGATCACATACGAGCAGGCGTTACAAGTTACAACAAAGGTAGCATTGAATTTGAAAACGGATCACGTATTTTAAGCCAAGCAACAACAGAAAATACAGGACGTGGTTTGAGTATTAGTTTATTGTACTGTGATGAGTTTGCATTTGTGCGTCCAAGTATAGCAAAAGAGTTCTGGACTAGTATTTCACCTACTCTAGCAACTGGTGGTGCTGCTATTATTACTAGTACACCTAATAGCGACGAAGATCAATTTGCTGAAATTTGGAGACTAGCCAATAAGTGTTTTGATGCAAACGGCAATGAAACAGACGTAGGTATAAATGGCTTTAAATCATATCGTGCTTATTGGCAAGAGCATCCTGATAGAGATGAAAAGTGGAAAGAAGACGAACTAGGACGTATTGGTGAGGAACGTTTTAGGCGTGAACACGAATGTGAATTCATTATCAATGATGAAACACTTATAGATAGTTTGTATCTTACAAGCATGCGAGGCGAAGAACCTTTGTTCAAACAAGGCATGGTACGTTGGTATCGTAAGCCTAGCAAAGATAGATTGTACATTGTAGCACTTGATCCCAGCTTAGGAACTGGTGGAGATCCTGCTGCCATACAAGTGTTTGAAGCACCTAGCATGATACAGGTAGCAGAATGGTGCCACAATAAAACACCTATTCCACAACAGATAAAGATACTAACGAGTATCTGCGAATATATTAGAGAAGAAACAGCAAACGAAAATAGCGTTTACTATAGTGTAGAAAACAATACACTAGGAGAAGCAGCACTTATTAGTATTGCGGATATTGGTGAAGAGAACATACCTGGTATATTCCTAAGCGAATCAAAAGCACATGGTAATGCTAGACGTTTCCGAAAAGGGTTTAACACAACACAACGTACCAAACTTAGCAGTTGTGCCAAACTAAAAACACTTGTTGAGACTGATAAAATCACACTAAACAGTAAGATGTTAATTAGTGAACTTAAAAACTTTATTGCAAATGGCAGTAGTTATGCTGCAAAGATCGGTGAAACAGACGATCTAGTTATGAGTACAATACTTGCTCTACGTATGGCAAATCAATTAAAAACCTACGTACCTGAGCTTGATAATCAAATAAGGGACAGTAATGACTTCACAAGGGAGCCTATGCCTTTTGTGCTAGTTTAATAAATACAGTATGAGCGCTTTATCACAAGATTTGCACGAAAGACTACGTGGAAGATTCAATAGTCTAACAATGGGCAGGGACGACGGTGCCAAAACACTAGTTCCTAACGAAGCAGTGTTCTTTGAGTTTGGTTTTAAAGAAGGTGTTAATGACTACGGTAGTGTAGTTGTTAGTATTCTTGATGAGGGATCACTTAAAGTTTATTTCAAAAATGATATTGTTGAAGAAGCAGACGAAGCTGCCAAAGATAAATGGTATGACTTTCTCAAGGATCTTAGATTTTTTAGCGCACAAAACATGTTAAATTACGAAACTAAGAACGTAACAAAGTCTAGATTGGACAAAGCAGATTTTGATTTCTTAGTAGGACAAAGTAACGCCAAGGATAACGTTGCCATGGAAAGCAAACTATACGGAAGCAGTCAACGCAGCTATGCAGACCTTAACGGTGCAAAGTTGATTGTACAACACAACAGAGCTGTAGACGAAGAGAAGATGGGAAGTCGCAGTAGAGATATTAGAGCCATCTACATTGAGAACAGTTTAGGAGAACGGTTCCGTTTTGAGAACAACTACCTACCAGGGGCTAGAGCAATGGCTCGCCACATTAGTAATGGTGGTTATCAAAATGATGAATATGGTGAACACATTTCAGAGATTATGGCAGAAATGAGTGAACTTAAGAGCTTTGTCCGCGGTGTAAAAAGAGATGACTATGTTACTGAAGATAGCCAAGAGATCATTGACCTTGCAACTGATCGTTACTATGGCCTAAAGAGTACACTAGAAAGCATCAGTAAACAAAAGGGTTATGTAGACTACTTTGAAAACTATGAGCCTGCAGAAATTGAAGTTGATGAGAATGACATCAACGATTTACGTACAAAACTTACACGTGAAGTATTTGATGACAGATTAGAAAGCAGCCTGGGCGCAGTAGGAAGAGCAATGAAATTAAGTGAAAAGAAGCAGGGCGAGTTCTTTGACTTTGGTAAATGGTCTAGAAGTGCAAAGAGTGCAGGCGCTGAAATTGAAGGCGACGTAACTAGCGCACGAGCAATGAAAGACGGCGTAGAGATCGGTTCATGGAGTCAAGACTCTCAAGACCTAGAAGGTCCAAAGATGAGTAGCGATATTAAAGAGCCAGGTTATGGCGAGATTAACATGGGCGGCGGTGACCGCGGTGAAGGCGATGCAAGAACATTTGAATTACCCGCAAGCCTAGAACTTATGTCAGGAACACCAAGTTGGAAGGGCATGCAGTTCAAAGACAAGAACGCAATGCTAGCAGGTATTCTTAGAGATATTGCCGATCGTGCACAAGACGATGAAGTTAGTGTGTTCGCAGCAGACATGGCTACTAAAGTATCAAGCGAAGGTGAATCATTTGGCGTTAGGATGAGCGACGAAGGATACAAAGAAAACAAAAAGATGGCTGTGAAACTTGCTAACATGGCTATTCGTCAAGCAAATGAATCTATTGGAGAATCAGGCAGCGGTGATCAGCCTATTAGTGCAATGAGTCGTGATGATCTAATTGAATACCTGGACACTACAGAAGAAGAGGTAAAGGACATGAGCACAGAAGAACTACGTGATGCTGCCGAAGAAAAAGCATCAGGCTACGCTGAATCAGTTGATCCTTATATGCATTCATACGAACAATCAATGAATAATATCGTTGAGAAGAAGGAAGCAAAGCCAGACTACCTAGACTTTGATGGCGATGGCAACAAAGACGAGCCAATGAAGAAAGCTCTAAAAGACAAGAAAAATAAGAAGGTTAAAGAGTCTGTTCTAAAAAGTATTCAAGAAGCTGAAGAATTAGATATTGGAGCACAGATTGAAGCCTACAAAAAAGCAATCGCACAACTACAGCAGATGCAAAACCAAGAACTAGACATTGGTGCTGGTGAAAAGTTTGATACTAGTAAACTTCCTAGAGTAAGTCCAGAGCCAGGTAAAAAATCTTTTTTACCTGGGCCAGGTGTATTTATTGGTGCAGGTGATGTAGATAAGCCAGGTAGTCCAAACAACCAAGAACTAGACATCGGTGCCGGTGATGTAGATGAGCCAGGTAGTCCAAACAACCAAGAACTAGACATCGGTGCAGGTGATGTAG
>Ga0208019_1001632_pt1 | contig 11831 bp, 23 predicted proteins | sample CB_VirMetaG_5_FD_184540 | JGI IMG/M metagenome (GOLD analysis project Ga0208019, IMG submission 184540) | Freshwater to marine saline gradient viral communities from Chesapeake Bay - CB_1508_1D Viral MetaG (SPAdes) (version 4) | ecosystem: Environmental > Aquatic > Marine > Coastal | place: USA... | reverse complement strand
TCTCGATGACTCTGCAGTCAGGCGAATTGCCGCCCAGGTCGGCCGGCTTCAGGATGATATTAACGCTGAGCGAAGAGCAGCGGGCGAGATGGATGTTACGTGGCCTTCACTTCGTGACGTTATCGATGCTCTAGGGTTGTTGTGACACAGCAAAATTCGTGTATAAAGTCGAGCACTTATCGGTAGAATACAAAAAGGTAGAGGTGCTAAATGAGTGTAGAGAGTCCAGACGAGAGTATTTGTGGCAGTGTACTAGAGCTAGATCACAATGCAGAGATCGATGATCGCAAATTTCATGAAGTCGATAATTTCTCTTTGCACACAGTTGAGACACCAGTTTCCTTTCAGACAGTTCCTGTCAAGAGTCGCTGGGTTGCGCCTCGAGGTCTTCCAAAGAGCAAAGAGTATGAGCAGCTTAGGGAGATTGCAAGATCGCGCAGCGGCGTGGTCAGCGCAATTCCTCGTGAGTCAGAGAGCGGTCTTCACGGGTTTACGCCCCATCAGCAATTCGTCATTGCTATGTGCGCCCTGTTTACGTCGACGTTCACGATTGCATATGCGATATCAAACCTAATGTCGTGATATGAAGCATGTTGTTCGCGGCGTTGGCTGGACGGAAAAGCTCCTAAGGGTCAAATTGCTTATTGAGTTTGACCTAAAGTCGGCGCCGATGGAAGATACTGTGTCTCTTTCAGATATTGGGCTTCGTGTAGCTAAAAAAGAAAAGTGAGTGCAAGTTTCATCCTCCTTATGGTATTATTCTATTGTAAGGAGGAAATGAATGGCTATCAACACTGCTGCTTTCAACACCACCAACCTCTCCGCCCGCGAGGCGGCAATGGTCGAGGACACCGACGTCCTCGGTCACATTCGCTCTATCAACGAGCGAATCAATCGCGAGGCACGCGAGGAGGGATGGGCGTTCTGGACGACCGTCTCTGAGGACGTCGCCGGTGAGTACGCGAACGTGTACGAGTACGAGCACTCCGGTGCTGTTGATAGCTTCTCTGACTTCTACAAGGAGTCATACGGCTTTCGGCCGCGTGGGATGAACTACTCCGAGATTCGACTCGAGGAGCTCGAGTCGATGATCAGTGAGCTCGTCGAAGAGGCTAAGCGGGAAGCCGAGTACGACTACCCAGAATATGAGCCTGTGATTGAGACCGACTGGAGCGAGGTCTACGCTGAGGAGATGCGTGACCTTGAAGAAGATCGCCTCTGGGACATCCAGGATTCACTCAATGGAGTTCGCTGATGATCGTCGAGGATTCCAAAAATGTCATTGAATAGAGAGAGCATTGAACTCAGCACGCAAGAATTCGATGTTATCATCGATGCTCTCGAATTGTCAAAAATGCATAGCGCAGTATTCGACGTTCTTCGAAGGATGCGTGCTGCGCGTGCACGCTGTATCAGCAGACAGAAATTCCACATCAGTGACCTTCAACCCAAAGACAGATAGCGCTCAGGGCTAAAAATGAAGAAGATGAATAAGCTCTATGTTGTCGCGGGCAAGCGAAACATGGGCGAGCATGCAAGATTGAACGGTGGCCTGTTCGTGAACGTCGGCATGACGACACGCACTGTTGATGAAAGGCTGGGCGATCAAGACTATCGAAATAAGGCTGCAGGAGGAGTCTGGGAAGTTATTGTACGTGATCATGAAATTGGCTCACACGATGACACTGAAATTCATGACGAGCTGAAGAAGCGAGATGACGTAGTCTGGTCGCTTGGCGGTTTGAACACAGAAGAATTTCTGTTCGTCAATGACCCGGGTGACGGTTCTGTCGCACGCGATATCGTTCTACAGATCGCTAAAAATCTCTCGCCAAGAGATAAGTGCATCGAGCCAGATGCATCTATTGAGCAGGAGCTGCTGGGTAGGGGAATCCCACATGCGGGTGAAGTCAGAAAGTCAAACGACTCCGTATGCTGGCTCAGAGTCAAGTCAGTGATCGAAAGAAACGGTCCATATGGCAAGTATGTGATCTTGTATTTTGACAGCAAGTCACGGGACAAGGCAATCTTTGTGTGGAACTCCGCTGCAAAACAATTTCCCGTGGGAGACTACGTTTTGCTAGGTGGAGTTCGCGTCAGCAAGAGGGGGAATCTAGAGTGCAAGGGGCAATATCGCGTTCTTGTTGATGCGCAGCATGACGAGCGCGCATCCCAGCGACGGCGCACTCCTGATGAGATGAGCCCAGCCGGGCGATGGACGCTTGAACAGAAGAGAAAGGAAGGGGAGGAGGCGAGGCGGCGCCAGGTGGACCCCGAGCTCCAGAGGTGGGTCTCTGGCCAGTTCGAGGACTATCAGAAAAATCCACATGAGACGATCTCCCAGCGGCATGCAGAGCGATGGTCGAGGATTCAGGACGTCATGGGAATGCTGTTTATGGCGTCGTTCCTTGGATACTACTTGTATCAACTTTCTTCTTGATCTGACGTACTTATAGAATGTGAATGCTGAACCAGGTGACCTTGTAAGAATCGGTTTCAAGTGGGGAGGAGAAAAGACTTGCCCGCTTGCTCTCATCATTCATCAGAGTCTTGATGCTTCTGGTCGCTTGACATACACTACACTTATCGCAGGCCGAAGAGGCCTTCACAATTTTTATGACTATCAAATCGCAGGAGTTATCTCAAGTGCAAAAGAAACGACAGCTTAGGGAAGCATTTCTTCCGAACCTTGATTATGCGCCTATGCCTGTGAAGAGTATCGCAAACCCACAATTCGCAGCTGCGCTCAAGAATGCGCTGTCAGAAGTTGCTGATGCGACTCCAGAGAGTTCTGCAGAAGTTCTTCTTACAAGGCTTCAAGAATTAATGGACAGCGTTGAGGGCTCTTTCGGTCAAGAAGGTGAAGACGATTATCGCGCTGCTGAGGCATTTGAGTTGTTGTTTGTCGCAGCCAATAGGCTTTCTGCTATTGCAGAGCGAAGAGAGTAATTTGTAGTCTTTGCGTTCGCAGGGTATACTTAGCACTTCTTACGAGGATGACTATGAATTTTATGACATGTGATGATGGCGCAACCGCGGTTGAATACGGCGTTTTTGTCTCTTTCATTGCGTTGTTTGTGGCTGGCGCATATACGACGTTCTCAGAGGCATTCGTACGCGCTGCTACTGAAATTATCACTGCGATTTCCGTGTAAAACATAAGCATTCGATATATCATTTGTAGCAAACATGGAGTGTTGCTATGAACTACATCGAACAGCTTAAGGCACTTGGCGTTACAAACGACGCAACAGTTTACTTCACTAAGTCTGATTACAGTGAGGTTCATCACTACCGAGACGGATACGTTGAGGAAGCGATGTCAGAAACGGGCATGGCTGCAGAGCTTGCGTCATACATCGCTTCCGGACCGTTCTACAAGTACGGAAACGATATCCTGAATGAGATGAGAGAAAATGATCTTCTTGATGATTATGATCGCGGCGAATTTGAATTCGAAAGCTTTGTTGAGAATGTTATCTCAGAGAACTACTTCGACTATGACTGGATTGACCGAGATCTACACCAGTGGGACTACAAGCGAGGAAGGCTCGATCTTAGCTTCACGCTATCGGCGCCATTCTCTGTAATTTCTGAGAATGCAAGCGATTTTGAGAATGTGTATGGATTTGAAGTCACAACTCAATCCGGAGCAGGTAATGAGGTCACAATCAACATTTAACGTCTACGCCCTCAATTCAAAGACTCGCTCTTATGAAGAGCTTGGCTTAGAGGATTCGGACAATCGAGATGATGCAGTCTCTTCCTGGATCTCAAAGAATCCCGGAAAGGCTAGCGTCATCTCAAAGATGGATAACATGAAGATTGTTGCCATCATGTACGGAGGTGGAATTTGAGGGTAGGATTCACGGCTGGATGCTTTGATCTCATGCATGCAGGTCATGTCAAGATGTTGAAGGATGCACGCGAAAATGCGTGTGATAAATTGGTTGTCGCAGTTCAGAGCGACCCTTCAATCGATAGGCCGCTTACGAAGAATAGTCCAATCCTTCCCTACGAGGACAGGATCACCCTTGTGAAGGCGTGCAGGTATGTCGATGAGGTTATACTGTACGACACAGAGAAAGACCTCTATGGCATCCTGGAGGGCCTCATGCCTGATGTTCGAATCCTTGGTACTGACTACATCGGCAAGTCTTTCACCGGTGATGATCTAGGAATTGAGATCTACTACCATGAACGCAATCATGGGATGTCAACTTCCGAAGTCAGGCGGCTAGTTGCAGAGTCTGAGATGAAGAATATGGGTGGCATCACCTAAAGAGCTCTTTCCATTCCTTCGTTAGTTCTTTGGAGATCTCGATTTGCTTTTCGAGGTCTTCATCGCTAGCGATACCAGTACCCCAGTCAGGTAGATCTGATGAAAGGCATGCGCCAACATCGATCTGCTTGCCTGGGGATTTTTCGTCTTTATGCTTTAGAACCCTGATGTGATTTTTCAGGCTCTCTTTCCTACGGTCTTCGCCAGAAAACTTCCCTGGTACGATGTACATAGGAACTCCGGCTTCATCTGAAATTTTGCAAACTTGCTTCACAGAAACAGCACCGTCTCCTGAGCTTGCAATTGCCCTTCCTGAGACGCTCGGCGCAGAAATTCCCTTTGTTCCCCACTGATCTCTTTTTGCTGCTGGAGCGACATAAGTTATTTCAGGTAGTTCAACGTCTCTTTCTGAAACGAGTTTGTGAAGAACCGCAGCGCCTCTAGAGTATGCAATAATTCTGTCTGGTTCAAACTCATTCAACCAAGCCTCAGCATCATCTAAGTCATCTTTTGATACCGGCGCATCATCATCAAATCTCGGGCCAGGAACACCAATTTTTGAGGCGGGCCATTTGTTCCCATGGAACGTGTGCGTTCCGCCCTTCTTCGGCTCAGGTGAGTCCTCTACCTCAATTCTTTCTAAGATTGCATGCACATAGGCTTTCAAGAGATGAGACATCAGTCTAACCCAGCTAACCTGTTTATTCTCTCAGCAATGATCTCGCCTTCACTATCTTCGACACTTTCGTACTTTGGAATACCGCTCATGTATCCAAACACACGAATGAGTTCTAGAGAAATCTGTTTCGTAACGGCGGCGGCAGCATTCTTCATTTTTCTGGGATCTTCTCTAATTGCTGGATGCTTGTCTGCGAGCTGATCGATTAAGAACTCTACAGCCTCCTCGATTTGTGGCCTGAATCTTGCAATATCAGACGCCGTCGCAAGCGTTCGGCTTCTTTCGTTAAGTTTCATGTCTCAATCCTTTAGAATACCAGCGATTTTTCCCCATCTTTCGATGACGAGGCCTTCTTCCTGAATGTTGTAATCAGACGCATAGTTCACATCGCCCGCCGCTGCAACCTTCAGCACATCCTCTGGCTCAACCTTACCCTTATGTGTCTGGCCGCCGCCGAACTGGGGCATGAGTGTTCTCACCGGCGCAGAGTCATCTTTCTTGAGCTGTGAAAGATTGTCTGCAACCATGTCCATGATTTTCTCTCTTGCATCGTCAACAGAATCATCATCTGAAATTCCAAAGTGGCTCTTGATACTGTCGTCACCCATGACGGCCTTCATATAGTCATCACCGAGAATCGGCTCGCCTGTTTCCATTGCTTCACCAGATGCATAGATCTTTTGCAACGCGGACTTGATGGCTCCCTTTCCCTTTCCAAGAATGTTGACGAGGCCCTCTGCTGACGCTTTCGGAACGCCTTTTTCTCCAGGTGGAAGTGCTGCGACGACTGCAATTTGCGCAGCTGCTAGCTTCTGATCTGCGTTGTTCCCTGGAAGATCAACATCAATCGCATCGATTGTCGCATCAGGACCTGCCATCGCGTACCTTGTCGACCACCTGTGATGCCCGTCAATGACATGATTTCCACTAGTGATGATCTTCTTACCTCTTCCTGTTGGGTCACCAGAAGATGCCATGGCAGGCTTCAGGGATTCAATTTTCGAAAGCGGATATCCGATAGAGTTTGGAAGGCCAATCTCACTCTGAGTAGGGATCATATCCCCAACTCGTGGAGCCGCGCTAGTGTCGACTTTCATCTGCTCATCCGGAATATCGCCGTCTTTTGTTCCGGAACGTAGAAATTCACGAACCTTTGGGTCATTACCTTCATCAGAGTTCAGAAACGCAACGACATCAGCGACACCCTGATCATAGTTCAGTCGATCCTCTAGGGCTTCTACTGCTTCCTCGTCACTCATCTCTTCGTTGAGCGCCCTTAGTTCGCTCATGACGAGGTTGCGTAGCGATGACTCGTTGAGTCTTTTCGCTCTTGTTGAGACCGGGCGTCTGTTCAACTCTTCGTTGACGAGTTGCTTGATTAGTCTTCTTGTGATCTTCATGGGTTATGCTTATCCTTTTAGTAGCAGTCCGGCAATTTTCATCCACCTGGACTCATCAATCTGAGGTGAACAATGAACTGGGTCAGGAGGAATTCCTTCATGATCAAATTCTGCGTTATAGAAATAGAGATCGCGACCCTCTAGATCAGGATCATCACAAAGCTCTGAGGTTGCCTTGATGTTCTCTGGGTCATCATCATAGAAGTGAAGCTCTTCTGCATCGCTTTTCGCAATGAGATACTTGATAATCTTCCGCTTGTTTGCAGCCGTTGCGTTCGAGATGTCTGCAGCCCCGAAGACTTCATCAGGCTTCACGCCGGTTTCGTCTTGGATGAACTTCTCAATATCCGACGCATTTTGTGCTTTCTTCTTTCTTCCACCGAATGTATCGAGATCCGTCTCACCCTTTCTTGCGGTCACAACTGCTGTCTCTGCACCGGCCCTCTCTTTGTCAGCAAGCAGACTTAGCGTTGCCTCAATAGGATCGACGGCGCCTAGCGTTGAAGATGGGGAGAAGTCAACGACATGGATTTCACCAGTTCTTCCTTCGTCAGCCATCTTTTTGGCTGCGTCCTTGATCTTCTTGCCGACGTTTCCACCGACAACGACACGCTCATGCTCACCGCCGCGGACATACTTCTCTTTCCAGTCCCTGTATTGTGCGGTGTCTACGACAACAACCTGAGCATCATCGATTAGGGGGTCTTCACCCTTGACCTTGTCACCGACAACACCCGGGCTGTCGATGCGTGTCTCACTGGGCTTCTTAAGCTTTCCAGTTGTCGGTGCCAGCCTGCTTTCTAGGTCGTCAATAACTCGATAGCTTTCAGGATCTCCTGGGTCTCCTCCCAGGAATTCGACTGCAGCAACGAGTGTCGGTGCGTCTGTCACGCCGAGCGTATCATCAAAATCGAAAACATGAAGCTCATCTTCTGCATCACCTTGCTCAAAAAGCAAGTCGACCAATTTCCTCATAATGCCACCGGTGTCTCACAGATAAATATCACTTTTGATTTGTAAACCTACATGCTGTCCCAATATAAAGGATAGCAAGGAGACAAGCTTTGGAACATCTATGGTCCATGTACGCTCTTATTGCTCTCGAAGAGGGAGTTGTTCCCATGCGTGATGCAGAGGGCCGTGTTCTTCCTGCGGAGGAAATTGCACGTGCTACTCGGCTAGATCGAAAATCGAGACGAAAGTTTCGAAAGATCTGGCGTAAGGAAGCAAAGCGCCGAGGCATTGTAAACGACGTGAGTCCTCATGATCGAATGAAGCTTGTCGACTTGCACATTTACAAAAAGACAGTAAATTAGAAAAATACAGAAGTGACGTGTGGGTCGCTATTACAGTGGGATTGATATTCTTAACACATATCGATCTTAGGTGAACGGGGGCCACACACCCCAAGTAACCACACCTTTGGAAGGATGCCCGAGTGGTTTAAGGGACCGGTCTTGAAAACCGGCGTGTCGAGAGGCACCGTGGGTTCGAATCCCACTCCTTCCGTTTTACTTCATGAAGCAGATATATAGAATCTGCGAAAGCACAAGAGAGGAAAGATGAGCTTTTTGATTCGTACGGCGTTTCTTTTTACGCTGGTAATGTTCGTCGCCTGCAAGGGTGATGATGACAAGGACACCGGTGATACTTCTGTCGAAGACACTGATGTGGTTGAGACGACAGACACCGATGATTCTGATTCGGTACCTGTTGAGGATCCAACTGAGACTGGTGACACTGGTTCAACTGATACCGGCGCGACGGGCGCCTAAGGAGACGAAATGGTTTTTAGCGGATTCGCTTGGGGAGTCGTTGTTGGTGTGGTCGCAGGCCCATTTGTTTGGGAAGGCGTCAAGTGGTGTTACGGTAAGTTCACCGACGTCACATCGAAGTAGTCCAAACTACTCTTCATATGAACAATCGAAGGGCGTCCATTTGGGCGTCCTTCTTTGTATATTTAGGGCTATGCCATACAACATCAGAAAGCAAAAGTGCAAGCAGACAGACGGTGACAGGGGTCGGTATGTCCTTTCATATACTGACAAGAAGGGAAAGAAACACAGGGCATGTCACACATCAAAGAAAAAAGCAAGAGGTCAAATCGCGGCGATTGAAGGGCCCCGAAACGAAGCTGATGAGCTTGAAGAGTCACTCAGGGCATTTGTTCGTTCAGTCCTCAATGAAGACACACAGTCTCTTTACGCAATGGGTCTAGAGGATGGTCATGCAGGAAAAGAGCCAGAGCTTGAAGGCATGCCAGAGTACATGCGAGGATACGTTGCGGGAAAGGGTGCATACAACGCGGTTCAAAGAAATTACGTCCCATATGATTTTCAACCGACAGACTGATGCCAAAGAGAACGTACCGCCCAGGTAGAAAAAGATACAAGGTCACAAAGACGCCATGCACACAAAGTCGCGGTAAGCGCGGGAAGTATGTGATGTCTTTTGTCGACCATCATGGCGATGAGCGGCGCGCTTGTCACACAAGCGTGAGAAAAGCAAAAAGACAAATAACGAAAATTCAGCGATGGCTGAAAAACAAAATGCGAAACGAACAACACATTCGTGAGTTCGTTAGGAACGTTTTGCAGGAATCGATTACTTAGGACCTGCACCCTTGGGGAAGTTTGATGTTCTATATTCTAATGCTGCTTTGTTGCGCTTGTGCTGATAGCGTTGAGGGATCCACTCCAGTAATTCGGGAAAAACAAGTCTTGATAAACGTTCAAGAAACTCCTAAGATTGAAAAGCTTCAGTTCTTTAAAGAAGAAGTGCAAAAGATAAGGCTTACAAATGAAAGCAGAATTCGTTTTATTGATGAGCAAGCTAAGAGTCATTAAGGACTCTCTTAAAGTCATACAGAGTTCATCAGACCCTCAAGTTGCTGCACAGGCAAGAAGAGTTGAGAAAGAAGTAAGAAAACTCAGGTCACTTGTCTCAAGCTCAAAAAAAACTTGAACATTGTGGAAATGCTCGTTATCCTTCTTTGTTGCTGATTGCTAAACGGATCTGCAACATTGAACTCGCTGAAAAGGAGAACGAAAATGTCTACAGCACTTGCAACTTATGGTTACCGTCCCTCTCTCATGGGACGCAACGTCTTTGATAGCGCATTCGAGACGTTCTTTAACAACTGGCCAACCCATGTTGAGCAATCGACTCGAGGTTATCCGGTTGCAGACATCTATAGCGATGATGACAACAACACGATTCTAGAGTTTGCCCTTGCAGGTTTCACTAAGGAAGAGCTTTCCATTTCTGTGCAACCTGATAAGAAGAGCATCACGGTTTCCGCCCAGTCAAATGACTCCAGCGGAGATGCTTCTCGCCGAATCGCTCGTCGTAGCTTTACGAAGACATATGTGAACTACGATAACAACCTTGACCTCTCTGCGATCAATGCAAGCTTCGAGAATGGTTTGCTTCGCGTTACGGTCCCTCGTCGGGCCGAGATTCAACCGATTGAAATTTCAATCCTTTGATTCCTGCCTGACTTGATCTAGTGCATGGCTTCTATGAGGTCATGCACTTTATCAATTGGTGCGCCGATTCCTACTGACTCGAACTGGGAAATTGCGCTATGAATGATGCCGACAACTTTTCCCTGCTCGTTTAGAATTGCAGAACCTGATGATCCCGGCCTAGTAGGGATCGTCGTGATCACATCACCGTCTGAGTCAATTCCCGCAAAGTAGCCCTCAAACGCTAAGACCATCCCTGGCTCGAATATTCCCAAAGGCGCGGCGACCACAAACATCTCAGACCCTTGAGGGGGAAGGTGTTTTGCTAGCGAAACATGAGGGCTAGTCCATCTTGAGCTTGGCTTGAGTATGCAAACATCGTTCTCAACATCAAGTGCAGCGACAGTCAGTTCGGAAGTGTTTCCATAGAACCCTATGCCCGTTAGCTTGACGGTGATCAGTCCAAGCGAGTTCATGATTCCTAGGCTCATATTGAAGTTCGTTGGTGAACACACATGAGCGGCAGTGAGGACGTATTTTTCATTTCTGATTTTGATTGTCATGCCAGAACCAGTCGCTGACATCACTTCACCCTCGACAGATTCGCATGCATTTGTTTCGAGATCACACCTCGACTCAATCGTGAAGATGTCTGCATCTATGAACACAAACGACTCTGACGATCTTCCAGCATTAAAAGACACAAGCTGCTTCTCGACATCATGAGCATTTTTTGCTCCAGGCTGAACGCAGGAAACAGCTAGAGTTAGAAGCATAGCCTTGAACAATCTTCTCATGATACCTCCTGTGTATAAGTAACACTTGCTTGTTCATTCAACAAGATTGTTGTATAATCACGAGTGGAGTAGACAATGATAGACGAAGACATCTCAAGTAATATCCTGTCAGCAGCCATCAAGGATCTCGAGTCGAAAGAGTGGGCAGCCGTTGCTACGATCCAGCTTTATTTGAAGAACCCTGTTGCTATAGCTGATCATGGAGAAATCATCACAGAAATTACAAAATGGGCAAAGATTGGAGCTGAGGCAAGAGATTCAAAACAGTTTCTTCTCGACAAGTTCACGGAGGATAGCAGTAAATGAACATCGTGTTGTTCGATATGGATGGAACGCTTACAGAGGCGCGCAAGAAGATCAGCGATGACATGGTCACATCTCTCTGCGCGCTTTCGAATCATGCAAGAATTGGAATTCTTACGGGTTCTGGAATTGATTACGTCGTTGATCAGGTTGGCGATCTCTTTGAGACGATTATTGATGCGTATGCTTTTCCATGCAATGGTACACAAGTCTGGACCAACATGTATGGAAATCTCAAGAAGCATCATGAAGCAACAATGATTGAAGAGATCGGTGCAGAGTCTTTCTATAAGCTGTGCCGTCTTTTGATTATCGAGCACGAACGAATTGTAAGCCAGAATCCAGACATGCCTCTTACTGGAAACTTCATCGACAACAGGGTCTCAACTTTGAACTTCTGCCCTCCAGGAAGAGGGTGCAACGTTGAGCAACGTAACAAGTTCGTAGAGCTTGATAACAAGAGAGGAATTCGACTTAAGTCCTATCAGGTCCTTCAGGGTCTACTAAACAAGTTCGGCCTCAAGGATTCAGTCGACATCTCACTTGGAGGAAATACATCTATCGACGTCTATCCTCGGGGGTGGGACAAGACATATGTCATGAGGCACTTCACACCAAGTGATAAGTTTGATAAGGTCTTTTTCGTCGGTGATCGTTGTGACGAAGGAGGAAATGACAAGGCGATCTACGATCTTCTTCAACCTGAAGGAAGGTCATTCAAGACAGCTTCACCAGAAAACACTATCGAGATCATTCACAATCAAATCATTCCAGCATTGGAAGGTCTATGAGAAAGAGAAGGTTTAGTCCTGACGTAACGTCACCATTTGAGAACTATCTTCGTGAAGAGCTTGGAGGTCTCAAGCTTGATGAGATGGTCTCATGGAAGGAACCAATCGATGA
>Ga0208019_1001624_pt1 | contig 11857 bp, 10 predicted proteins | sample CB_VirMetaG_5_FD_184540 | JGI IMG/M metagenome (GOLD analysis project Ga0208019, IMG submission 184540) | Freshwater to marine saline gradient viral communities from Chesapeake Bay - CB_1508_1D Viral MetaG (SPAdes) (version 4) | ecosystem: Environmental > Aquatic > Marine > Coastal | place: USA... | reverse complement strand
TTTTCTGTTGCAATCGTTTCTATAATTGCGTCTGGTGCAGCTTCATTTGCGTAAGGAACACTATTTCCAATATAAACATACTGAATTGCAGGAGAAGTCGCAGAAAACGAGTCCTTGAACAAGTCAGCATTGTTTAGAGATAGTTTTTCAGATGTATAAGATGTTGCCATAGGTTTTATTTATGCGAGTAAAATGACAGTCTGTGATGATGCATTTGTTGTAAATGCAGAAGAAACTGTCAAGGAAGTATCGTTTGTAATTGCATTCACAGTTCGAATTTCATTATTGACGACAATTTGTGTACCAATTGTAAGTATGCCAAGTGTATTTGCAGTATTAAATCGTGTATCTGTACCTGTTACGGTGATAGACCCATTAACGATTTCAACTCGGCCAGAAACAGTTGCAGACTTAGATGAATTGATTGTCGAACCCACATCCAATGTTTTAGTGATTGGATACTCTGCATAATTCTTGTAACCTGCTGGGTGCAGAAGACCCTTGACCACTTCTTTATATTTGGCAAATTCTGTAGCCACCGATGTAAGATAAGTGAAATCGATATAGTAATCAAGACCTTGAATTCTTCTCTCAAGTGACGAAAGAATACTATCAGATGTAGTCCAACGACCAGGCAAAGAAACGTAGGATCGTTCAATCTGCGCTTCAGCCGTTGCATTACCATCACCAGATTGTGAGAGGTCGATTGCAGGAAGAAACTCATAACCACGACCAGGGTTCGTAATTGATATTGAACTGATTCGTCCTGCAACAGTTGAGGTGTTTGAATTGACTGACTCGCCATCACCCATCAAAGCAATGATCTCTAGATTTGCACCAGAGCCAGATGACGTTGAAACAGTAAGTGTTGGAAAATTACCTTGAACATAATTTTGTCCACCAAGTAAATTCTTAAAATACAATCCAACAGGTCTTTCAGTTGAAGTTCTCGTAAATGCAACATTGACATTCAAAGATGTTGCTGAAGCAATGGCATTAACAAAACGAACTTCTGAATTTACAACAATACGATCACCAATAACTAATTCTGTATCAAAAGAAGTGCCGTTGCCAACAATTGTAACATTACTTGATTCTGTATTTGCTGTTCCTGTGATTCTTGAAGGTTGAATCTCTGTGCTTGTAATTGTACCAGACGAATTTACATTTGTCACAACGGCCGCAGCACCAACACCATATGTTCCTGCTGGGTTGGCACCAAATACTATTTCATCACCAATTTCATAATTTAAACCACCATCATTGATTTGAATTCGACCAACAGAACCAAAAGTTTTAATATCAACAAAGGTATTCGCAAGAGTTTCAATCTTGGCACCTTCTGCATCAAAGATCGCACCATTTGAAGAAACGGTTGCAATTAAAACACCAACATTTGTAATTGGCCCAATGTCTGTTACTGTTCCTCTTGAAAGTGCATCAGCTAATCTTGTTTCTACGTTTTCACCAGCAGGAATTACATTCGCAGGAAAACCAAAATCTGCATCTGAAATATTGACTGTCAGATAGTCAGAAATAACATCTGTGAAAATTGTATATGAGTTTGGTGAGTTTGCACCAGAACTATCAACACCGAGAATAGAAAGAACAATTGTACCATCAACATTCGATGCGGGAATAATACCACCAAGCTGAAAACCTGCACCACCTAATATTACATTTGCAGAATCAGGAAAACCAGATTCAACTGTACCAACAATCGCTTCACCTGGTATAACTGGCAGGCCACCAGAAATTAAAACTGGGTCACCAACATTGTATCCTGAACCACCATCTACAACATTAATGATGCTAAGTGGTGCAACAGTAAAAGATCCAACATGAATAAGTGTGACACCATCATCTGCGACAATATCAATCGTAACATCTTCAGCATTTAAAAAAGCACCAGAAAGTGTATTTGTATTAATGTAAAGTTCAGTCGATGTTTGAACACCAATTAAACGTGGCACCGACCTTTCAATGAGAGCTGTAACACCAGATGATGAACCAGTTACTCTACGATTATTTAAAAGTGTTTCATCAAAATTATCATAATAAACTTTTATGTCGGCACCATCAGCTGGTGCTGATGTAAAGATTAATTTTTTGTCTTCTTTTCTTACATAAAAACCAGACGTTGTCTCTACATCATCGATAAACACAGAAATTTCATCTGGCCCAGCCTGTTGCGCCAAAAGAAAAACAGTTTCTTCACCGTCACCCGTATAAAACGTATAGATGTTGTCGGCAATACGAAGAACATTTTCAATTAGGTACTTACCATCTGATGCACGAAGAATGTTATCTTTTGGAAAAGTAACTTGAACTTCTTCACCGTAGAGAAGACGAAAAAGAAACTCAAATGATTTTTGACTACCTCTTGACAGATAAAGAGGCAAAACATTTTTAACGAGGAAAGCTTTGTCAACTACAGCATCTTGTGGTATGAGGGATGCAAATGTATTTAAAAAATATTGTTCAAATTCACTAATTGATGCATCAACATCAGAAACATATCGAAGGTCTTTGCCTTTTGCAATTAAGTCATTGTTTTGAGAGTTCTGTTCTGTTTCAAGAAATTCATAATACGCTTCAAGAAACTGAATGAAAAGTGGGTATTCTTCCCTTACAAACTCAGGAACTTGACGATTGACAAGTAGAGAGGTTCTTAAATCTGTTGCCATTATACTGCGATTTTAACGAGTTCGGTTGTAATTGAAGCCGGATCTGTTTGATCGATTGTGACAATTGTGCTTCTTGAAGATTCAATAATACCTTCTTCAGAACCAACAGTCAAACGAACAAGACCATCAGTTGTAGAAACAGCAGAAATGTTTAAGTCACTTATTGTGATTCGACCAGTTACATAGTTAATTTGACCAATACTTGGATTAATAACTTGACGATTTGCATCAGCATCAAAGTAAACTGTTCTGAGTGTGCCGGTACTTGAATCAATCGTGGCCGTTGCAGTTGCACTAAAACCACCGCCACCAGAAATTGTTACTGTTGCTCGACTATAATCGAAACCTCGATTGACAATTTGAATTGATGTTACTCGACCTTGATCAATTGTTGCAGTAGCCGTTGCACCAACACCATCACCACTAATTGTTACGGTTGGTGTTGAAGTGTATCCATAACCTGCATTTGTAATTTCAATTGAAGAAATACCAGTAAATGATTGCGGTACTTCTTCAATAAATGCAGTTCTTGTTGTACCTGAAGCATCTGGTGTTGAGAAAGAAGTCGATTCAAGTTTATCTGTAAGTGTGCCACGAATAAGTGGTGTATCAAAATCGATTGTGTAATTTGATCTTGTGCCTAAAGTTGGTCTAAATCTTTTCTGCAAACGAACAAAAGTTTCTGTACCCACAATGGCTTTTAAATTAACATTATCAATCGCATCTTGAAATTTTGAAAGAGAAAACACACTATCAAACTTATCAAGATTGGTTGTTTTATAACCTAATATTACATTTCGAATTTGTGTTCTTAAAGCAGCTTCAGTAATTGTTATCTTATTTGGATCATATGTAACAGTATTATTCAAAAGAATATACAAGAACTCTGGATCACGAATCTCTGTAGAAACTGAAAGTATGGCTTTTGGTTTTATGATTTCATCAATAATTCTTTGTTTTTCTGTCTCTGAAATAAAAAAGTTTTCTTTTGGTTTAAGTGAAACAAACACTTTACCATAAACTGGTGGATCTTCATCTTCACCACCCCAAACAGAAAGTGAATCGACACTTGGGTAATTTCTACGAATGTAAGATTCATAGTCAGTTTTTGTGACCAATCGATCTTGCGTAGCAAATTGTAGTGGTGCAGAATATTTAATTTCGTCAATTGATTCTCTTTGTGAACCACCAGAAGCATTTGAAACTGTTTGCACATTTATTTCTGTAAACAATTCGCCTAAACTATCTGTGAGTGAACCACTTGCACTAAAGAAGTTTGCTTTATTTGCAGTTTCACCATTTGTTGAAAGATATGTAACAGAAACGATTGCACCATCTGGTAGTTTTTTACCTACAATGTCATTTCCAAAATAAAGTTGGTATCTTAGATTTCGAGCCTCTTGTAAAAAGAAGATTTCTGAAGTAGGACCAACATCAACAATTTCTGTAGAACGAACATAAGTTGTTGAATCTGTGTTTGATGCTGATGGTCGAACAGATACAGTAACAGTTGAAATATCTACATTCGCATCTGGTATTTCAAAAATAGATTTAGGATTTGAAGATTCGTTATGTGTAAAATTAAAAGTGATGAGCTCACCTTGTTTTACTGACAAGTCTTCAAAGAGATATTCGGAATTTGATTTCGTAACAGTCGTATCTTCCATAACAACAAAATCATATGAACGATTGTCAATTTGATTTGAAAGAAAAATATAACCTTTTGATAATGTCAGTTCTCCAGTATTTGAAGAAGTGCTAGTCATTGTGATATTAATTGTTGCTGTTGGTGCAGTTACAGAATAGGGTGTATAACCAAGAGTTTTTGCGTGAGAAACAACTGAATCACGAAGCAAAGCACTATCGAGAAATGCTTCGTTGGCCACCATGTTCAAATAGTAGGCATTATAGTGAGTGTTGTATGCAAGAAGATCAACCAATACACTTAAACCTGATCCTTCAAAATCATAGTCTTGAAACTGTGATTGTTGTTGAAGAAATGATTTTAAATTATTCTTGATTATATCAAAATCAAGTTCGGTGACCTGTAATCGGTTCTCAGCCATTTATCTTACTCGTTCTAGGAAAAATTGTATTGAAATTGGTTCAGTTCGATTCTGCACAAAAAATTCAAGATAAACATTAAAACCGTTGTTGTCAAAGTCTGCTCTAACTTCTACTCGACTTATTCTTACTCTTGGTTCAAAATTCTCTATCGTTTGGGTAATTTCTCGTTCAATTGCTGTTGCAGTCACAATATCCATGTTTTCAAACAAAAGTCTACGAATATTTGAACCCAAGTCTGGTTGAAATGGTCTTTCGTAATGACTTGTCAAAATCAGATTTTTGACAGAATTGATGACTGCCAGATCACCAATATGACGATTTATGTCTTTTCGAACTGGGTGAATCTGAAAGTTGAGGTCTAAATCGCTGTAAGTTCTAGCGATATTTGTTTGAACGGTTGCCATTAGGGTATTTATTCTATGTGTTGGCAGAATCTATGCGTTGAAGTAATTTATCTGAACCAACATAGTTTATGAGAAGATTGTTCTGTGTTTCACCTAATTGACTGAAAGCTCTAACTTGATTGAAATCATCTAAAACAGTTCCAGCATTTGTATAAAAATTCTCATCATGTGTTCTTCTAGTCTCAAAAGTCGTATTGATTGTGACAAATGCATTTTTAACATTTAAAATCTGACCAGAATTTAAACTTGAAGTATTTCCTCCCATACCATCATCACTTAAACTAGCCAAAACAATATAATATTCTGTGTTTGCAATATTGTAAAGATCGTTAAGATCATCTTCAATTATGATGCTTGTGAAACTTCCCATAATTGCTGCTGAGTTTGTTACATTGTCGGACTGGTTTGCTAAGTAGGTCAATGCTCTACCTCTAGCCATAGCAGTATCGTAGTGAGGAAGTTCTGCTAATTCATCGTCTGCTACAGAGACAACACCAGAAACTCTATAGGTGTGATCTCTAAACTGTGGTGCGACAAAGAGTGCAACACTATTTGCTGTGTCGATTACATCTGTAAAACCACCTGAAGAAATAGTGCAGGCCAATTCAACCATTGAATTACTTAAAGTAATGATCGAATTTGTGATATTTGCTACTGGATTTTTATAGTAACCACCAACATTTGCTTCTTTTAAATCTTCATACTGCCAATCAGCCAAAAGTCTAGGCGCATTGTTAAGTGCTTCAGTAGCACCAGCAGAAAAATTTATTACTCTGGTGTTACCTTCATCTTCAAAGTTATACCCTAGTCTACCTAAAATAGTTCCCATAATATCCTCAATTCATTAAAACATTGTTGGTATTGGAGTAGATGTTGGACCACCACTTGAAGGTGCAATGTGAAAATGTATGTTATGCAAACCAACATTTAAAAAATCAGTCATAATTAAAGCGGTCATCAATCCAAAATTACCAATTGGTGCTGTAACTGTACCTGGTGCTGCAAAAGGAAGGCCAACAGAAACACCACCAAAGACAGTAACAAAACCTAAAGGTCCAGCATTCACACCAGTACCAGCATCAATTCGTGTGAGTGATGCAATTTTATCTGCGACAATTTCACCACCAACATTAAGATCAGCTGTTACATAAACTTCACCACCAGTTGAAAGTCTTAAACTACCTAACAAACTAGAATTTGAACCAATCGTCATGTCTTCATCAGATAAAACTTTTGCACTCTTTTTTACAACTTGCGTGTAATTACCTTCAATATATTGTTCGTAGTCACCAGCAATTTTTTCAAACTTGTTTCCCTTAATGTCTAAAATTGCATCACCATTTACTGTGATATTACATGTACCTTTAATCAGAACATTTTTATCTTTTGCAACAATTTCATATCCATCACCAAGAATCTTATGAACCTCTGCGCCATCAGGATGCATTTCCATGAATGTACCTGAACGATGTTGTAGTCGAACTCTTTCACGACCAGGTGTATCATCCATTTCAAGAAAATGACCAGACTCGGTCATCGTAATATTATTGTATGGATACTCTGGTTGAACATCGACATTTGCGGCCGACTCTGGTTCTAACCATCCTTTGTCATCAGATGGTTTACCTAAATCTTCTGGTCTTACATAAGTATCAGTCATCTAAAATTCCATTAAGCAAAATTATTTGCAAAATTGTTTGAGTTTGATTTTGCGTCTTGTGTATTTGTTTCAACAAAACTTAAAAATGTTGACTCGGCCTCAACTAAAGCTTCGACACTTGCTGGTTGAGTGAAGGCACTTACAATATCAGCTGGTGCAGTAACAATGTCAGCAACATCATTAGTAATACTCGCTGTAACACCACTTATCTCTGAGATAGTGCTTGTTAATTCACCAAGATCAGCCGAAACACCTGAACTGATTGAAAGTGTACCTATTTCTGAAATGATAGAGGTCAGAGCACTTCTTAAACAGTCTCGCAAGAAAATAGCAATTCTTTCTGGCAAACTTGCAATGTATTGTGCCAGAGCAGCAATTTTCAACGCAACAATTCGAACAACCTCAACGTAATCTGCAACTTCAGCAATGATTGCTTGAATCTTTTTCAACTCATTTAAAATCCATTTGGCAATCGAAACTAATTTTGAAATCTCACCACTAGGCTCAAGACCTAGTGCAGCAATCAAAGCACGAACTCCAGCTCGTATTGCCTCTACTATTTGACCAAATTTTATTCGAGCAAGTCTTATTGCCAATTTAATTTCATCCGAAACGTCACAAACATGATCACGATTTTTGTTTGAATATTCAATTGCCGTGCCTGTGATGATACCTCTTGCGATCCTAGGGACGGTCGGCTCACCTACAGTATTCTCTTGTGAAACATAAGGTGTGCCACCTTCTCCAGGCGTTCTGACAGCAGTTTGACTCGTTTCAGACTGCTGACGACCCACAAATACTTTTACAGTTCTATCGCCCTCTCTTGTTGGTGGTTCGGAAACAATGCCTGGAAAAATGCCAACAACAACAGGTTCTTGGGCATTTTCACCATCAAGAAAATAACCAGAAACCCAATCACCCTCTCTTATTGTGCTAATTGTTCTTGAGCCGGTTGTCGGTAAAAGAACTTGAGCCCATGGCAATTCTTTAGTTGGTAATTTACTTAGATCATCAGCATGCCAACCAAAGATACGAACTCGGCATCGACCAAGTTTAAGTGGATCATCTCTGGTTTCAACAACACCAACCCACCAAATAAAACCATTAAGGCCTATAAAATCTTGTTTAACCATATCTTATCTCTGAAGTGTCTGTTGCAACATCGATGATTGTTTCGTGTTTATCATATCTAATTATGTGTCTTACAGCTGTAATCATGTATTTACCACTTAATGTTTCGTCAACAGTTTCAGACTTATCGGTCGGTAACGCTGCATGAAGCGGCATGTCAAGAAAAACATTTTCTCCAATAAACAAACCAAAATTTCCAGGTAGAACAATTCTTATAATTTTCTGTAAAAAGTTACCAAATATATATTTTCTTGGCAGAATGTATTCACTTGCGTTATCTGTGAGATTAAATGTAGACTTATCATTACTCTGAATGTATGTGGAGCTTTGTCTTAATTTCTGATTGACATACAATGAAACTTTAGAATCATACATTTGCGAAAAAGTTTTGTTATCAGAATTTGTCAAATCTCCGTTTGATAAATTGAATCTGTTGGCATTTCCATTTTTTTCATCAAAGTTATTAATTTCATACTCTATTTTACCCCAGCGTCTTGTCAAAGGATCAATACCAATAAATTTTGAAGCGTATACACCTTTCTTTACATTTTCAATTGTATTAAATTGTTTCATTACTTTAAAATCTCTCGCACCTAAAACCTCATCAGAAAATGATTCATCGTCATTCGATAAATTTTTTGCTTTGAAATTAATTTTATAACGACTATCTTTAGAAAGTAATGTGTTTAATGAAACAAAGTTATACCCAAATGGGTTCTGAAAAAATAAAAAATCTGGTAGCCCAAAACTATTCGAAATCGATCTTCTTAAGCACCAATTGATTGATTCAAACGGACTCAAATTTGGTACGACTATTCGATTAACACCTTTTGAAGGTTCAAAAACTGAAATACCAGGGTTACCATTGAAAGCCACTTGATCTGGAATATTCAAATCATCAACTAGAATTTTTTTAACTATCTTATCATACGAATCATTAAAAACACGATTTATCTTTTTCTGTTCTGATAACAAAAATTCTTCAGAGACAAAATGTAAAATGAAAACTTCAGAAGTTGGTGTTAGACTCTTTCGATCAGACATTTTGTAAATTCGATAGTATTTTTGAAAAGACAAAAAATCACTATCTTCAGACTTTTGAATATCGACACGAAGAAATTCATTACCTTGAAGCAATAAACTTTTTGCTAAGCCTGTCGCATCTTTAATGACTATGTTACCAGACATGCATGGCGTAAGTATATTTTCAAAAAAATTTACTTCTTGAAAAATGTTCGAAACATCAATCTCTCTATTACTTACACGAATAGAAAGTTTTTTTATCTTAAAATCTGTAGACTGTGATAAAGAAGTCATTCAAAAGTTCTTTTCAATTCATCTTCAATAAAATTAACAACTTCTGGTCGCAATATTTTTATTGTTCTTTTGTTTTCGTTTTCTTCAAGTTCGTAGGTGTAATATGTTAGTGTTTCTTTTGTAATTGCAACCGAAACGGAAGAACCATTTTGAAGTGTGTATGATGTTGTTGTTTCTAAAACATTTGCATATGTGTTTGCATCAATTTCAATTTTTCTTATTTCAACGTCACTTGAACTTGAATCAGTTTTAGTTTTTACTTTAAAATAAGATTTAATATTAGACTGGGCCCACTCAAGGCCTGTTTCACCAGCTGAAGTGTTTGCATTTACGGTATACTTGTCATCGATAAATCGTATGAGTGTTCTATAATCAAGTGGCCAGTCATACTGTGGATCAATAATATCATTCAATAAAAGAATGACCCAATGCCTCTCTGGTGAGTTATAAATTTTAGACGCAATGATTTCTGGCGTATCAGATTCTTGTATATCATATTCATAGTAGACGGCAAGATTTTCTTTAAACTCTTTCTCAAATGAAAACCTTGAGATGATATTTGTGACAACATCTAAACTTGGACTTTCTGATGTTGGTGAGTATAAAGTCTTTGGAAAATAATTAAAATATCTTGCCATTTTAGTTTCCTTGCCTTCTAAACTTTGCTGTTTCAGCATCGTTTATTGAAGTGTCTATACCTTGGCCACCTTCAGCAAAATTAGACTTGGTCATAATTTCTGTTTCTTTGAATTGTAAACTTAAACGAATTGCAACAGGCATACCAGTACCACCTTCTGATGGTGTAAGTGCGCTTGGTAACTCATACGCAGCAAAACCATTTGGTGCGTAGTCAACATCAATTGTCTCCAAAACACAAGTAGAAATCTTTGGTATGTTTGGATTTTCAGTACCATTATAATAAAACTTAATGTCAAACTCTGAAGGCGGCACTAGAAAAAATCCATTTGTTTTTCTGTCAATTTCTGGTGCCTGATGAAATCTCAACTTGTTCAATATTTTTTGAACCTCTTGTGCTTCTTTTTCAGTTCTCGGATAAAAAAGAAAATCAAATCTAAACTGTCTGAGAGATGGTGATGTATATAATAATTCTAAAAGAGGATTTATTGCTCTTTCAAGTCCTGCGGCAACAAAAACTTGACCAAATCTTCCACCAAATTCTGTGGCCGCAACACCAGCACCAATGTCAGCTAAACCTGGTGCTTGATTCCCAAGTCTTTTCAATGTTTCGTCAATACTTTGCCCACTTCTCAAACTTTGTATCAAATCAGCAATTGCAGTTCCACCACCAGTCAAAAGAGCACCACCAAGACCACCACCAAGAGAAACATCACTATATGTCTGACTATAAGTGAAGTTTAAAGTATCTGGCATGTAAAGTGCAATCGTTTCTTTCGTTTGTTTTATTGTTCGAGTAAAGACACGATTTGTTCCACTCAAACCAGAAGCACCTTCAAATAATTGTTTTGCGCTATTTGAAAATCTTTGCGCCTGTTCTCCTAAACCACTTGTAAAAGTGTTAATCGTATCAGTTATGGTAGAAACTAGGGAACTAGGATTTGGTTTATTCTGATTTATAAAATTATTAACGATACTAGGATTTTCACCTGTTAAACCTGATGAATTAAACTGAGTTCGATTTTGTGTATTGATATGAAGCACCATGTAGTGTCCCTTATCGTAATTACCAATATCAATTGGATATTTTAAAATATCGTAGTTATAGGCAGTATTGAAAAGAGAACTGATGGGGCCAGTTAGATTTCTGGCACCCCTATTGAAATTTATATCTGTGAATGAAAATATGGCCATGGTTTACCTAAAAGTTTGACTAAGTATTATTTATGCCTTATTCTGGACTGTTTAAACCTCAAAATCCAAACAAATACAATGGCGACCCGTCAAGGATCGTCTATAGGTCGTCTTGGGAGGTTCGTGTGATGAAATACTTGGATGATAATCCAAACGTGATCTGGTGGGCTTCAGAAGAACTTCATGTACCTTATGTATCACCAATCGATCAGAAGGTGCATCGATATTTTCCAGATTTCATTGTTCGTGCTAAATTAAAAGGCGGCAAAGAAGTTACTTACATGCTCGAAGTGAAACCAGAAGCACAAACAAAGATGCCGCAGAAAAGAAAAAAGACACAGAAATACATTAATGAAGCGGTCACCTACGCAATCAATCAAGAGAAGTGGCGTGCAGCTGATCTATTCTGTAAAGAACACGGATGGCAGTTCAAGATACTTACAGAAAAGGAGTTGGGTATTTAAGATAAATAGTCGATGGCATATTTACTCGACCGTATCTCAGAATCACTTCAAAAAGAAGGATTGACACCTAGAACCAATAAGGCTCGTGCTTGGTTGCGTTCAAAGGCCAATCAGTTGTCACCAAATACAACATCAATGATGAGAGATCGAAATCGACTAACAGAAACCTCGGTCATCGGTAAAATGTATTTCTATTTTTATGATCCAAAGTTAAAAGATTCGTTGCCATATTACGACAGGTTCCCATTAACTATACCAATGGAACAATACCAAAATGGTTTTCTAGGGTTGAACTTG
>Ga0208019_1001622_pt1 | contig 11865 bp, 13 predicted proteins | sample CB_VirMetaG_5_FD_184540 | JGI IMG/M metagenome (GOLD analysis project Ga0208019, IMG submission 184540) | Freshwater to marine saline gradient viral communities from Chesapeake Bay - CB_1508_1D Viral MetaG (SPAdes) (version 4) | ecosystem: Environmental > Aquatic > Marine > Coastal | place: USA... | reverse complement strand
GATGCGGCCCATGTCGATGCCTGCCATGGCCAGGGCGCAGTAGGACGGAAGCCGTTCGGGGACGAACACCCCGTTTTCCTTTGCCACTCTTCCTATGTCGCTCCCCCTGGCGTGTCCCACGTTGATGAGGTTTCTGATCTCACTTGCCCACTTTGCTCCGTACTCAAAGACCATGTCGATCTCATCAAGCATAAGCGTAGGTCTGTCATCCTGACGCGCTGCGCTTCTGATGATGAAAGCAGGAGAGCTGGCTCCCGATCTGACTGGATTGGGGACCAGATGCTCGGTGACCTCCAGGACCCGGGTCTTACCACAGGCTTTTTCTGGTGCCAGCACGGCGAGCCTGGGTGTGATCTCCCAGCATTCCATGAGATGGGTGTGGGCAATCCAAAGCGCATGGGCGATGGATGAATGCTCGCATGGGTAGATAACGTACCTGCACAGGAACTCAAGCAAATCATCCAGTGGCATATCCACATGGCCTTCTGACCAGTGGTCGAAATCGGTAATCCTGCCGCCACCTGCCTGGGAGTCGGTCAGGGCCACCGCCAGGTCCTTAAGCCGCTCGTCTTCGCTCAGGCCGTCCCATCCAGGAAGCTGCGCTTGCGCCCAATCTGCGACATCACCACCCTTTCCCAATTCAGGTAGCTCAAGGACTTCAAGGGCCGAACTATTGCCAGCCTCACGGATAAGCTCAGCGACGTCCTTAACATAGGCCACTCCGGCTGGGTCCTGGTCGGGGATGAAGATGATCCGCTCCGTGTTCGCGAGCTTTGACCAGTCAGACTTGGAAGCGGCCCGGGCGCCGCCTTGGGAGGTGAAGGCTGATAACCCCATCTGCAGGAGGCAGTCGGCACATTTTTCCCCCTCGACAATGAAGATCGGCCCGTCAAGGCTTTTGCCATAGAGCGGCATGGTGCTCTTTAAGCTGTCAGGGATGCCTGGGTGAAAATTGCCCGATCCGTCTGGGATAAAGTAAGGAACTACTTTCTTGCCATCGCCAGTTTCATAGCGCTTTACAAGGCCGATCCTCTCACCCCGGTCGTTATGGTAGGTCCATGATTTAGTTAAGGTTTTTTCGCTCATTGTGCTGACTCCATATGTGGGTCAATTGCCTTTGCTGCCTGGTGAAATGGCGTTCCGGTCAGCTTCATGAAGAAGTCGATGACATCGCCGCCCCTTGCTCCGCATCCGTGGCAGAAGAAGCCGCCATTTGGTATGCGGACCCGAAGTGATGGCGAGTTGTCCTTGTGAAAAGGACAGCGTGTGGAGTGCCATCCCTCTCGATCTGGGATAGGCCTACCCGTGTGGTGCGAGTAAAAGCGGGCCGCGTTGACGCGGGATTTGATGGCTCCGGTATCAATACGGCGCTTCATGGCGTCTCCCCCCAAGACGTGGCGTGTGATTCGGTGTCCTCGACCCCGCGCCTAACCCAGGGGGCAGGGCGTGCGGACGAGTCCTGATCAGAATTTCGGGAGGGCAGAGCGCAGTGACTTAGCCAGTGGTTTAGGGCGGCTCTGGGGATCAGCCATCTTCGACCAACCTTAACTGCAGGGATCTGGCCACGTTCACATCCGTAGTAGATCTGGCATAGGCCAAGCCCCAGCATCTTCGAGGCTTCCTTTGCCGTTAGAACTTCTTCTTTCATTTTCTAGCACCTCTGTGGCTTGTGGAGGGAGCTTCCTGAGGTTACCCTCCCGTCCATGGATGATCACAAAATAACCGTGGACAAAAGTCCGGGCATCTACGTGGGCTTTCACGGCAGAAAGTGGAGCCTTGGCTACGAGGTAGTGGGCCTTGATCAGAAGGAGCGGATCGACGGTGGGATCGTTGATCTGGATCCGGAGAAGCGGTTACGTGCGCCCAGCATTAGGGAACGCCCTGACCCTAATCAGCCAGACAAGAGATCCCGCCTGCACGTGGTGAGCGACAAACAAGCCAACCTGGATGTCCTCTGGCAAAAGATGGTTCAGATAGCCAATCTCGACCGGGTAGCAGGGCGTCCTAAGGTCCATGAGGCGTGCGTAAGATTCTGCGATGAACACGGTTTGCCGACGCAGAGCCGGCTTCTGGGCCATTCGATTGATGGAAGGATGCTTGTTGCGGATTTTGTGGCCGAGTGCGATGCGGTAGCGAGAGCGATTCTCGAATCAGAGGGTCGTGCAGTGACCGCCCCCGAAGGCGTCATAAGGTCGTTTAAGAGCAACGAGACCTTTTCCCTTGTTGGCACAGGTCGGGATCTAAACCTTGAAATTTCTGACGTCTTTCTGGCGGCGTGGTTTCCGCTCATACGTTGGGGCGTCAGCCGCTTTGGTATCTGTGTTTTTTGCGGCGGGCCTAACGTAAGCAGGTTGAACTCTAAATTTTGTTCCAGCTATTGCCGGGATCGCTGGCACAAGCGCCAGTCCCGGGGGAGGAGGTCGTGAGCGGCTCGGTGCGTCAGGAGGATAACGGCTCTTTCACCTTTCAGTTCTGGTACCGGCAGCCGGACACGGGAAAGCGGGTCAATGTGAAGCGCAGGGGCTTTTCAACGAAGAAGGACGCTGCTGCTGCCATGCGCCGGCTCCAGGTGAGCTTCGAGGAATTGGGTCCCGAGTCGGGATCGAAGTTGACCCTTGCCCAATATCTCGAGACCTGGTTTTCAGAGCAGCGCGTGGGGAAGGCGCCTGCGACCAACGATCGTTACCGCAATGCAATCGATAAGCACCTCGTTCCGGGTTTGGGCGGCCTTCCTCTCAAGAAGCTTTCCGTGTTGCGGGTTGAGAAGTTCCTTAACAGCAAGCTTGAGGCTGGTCTTGCCGAGGAGACGGTGAATGGCTTCTATCGCGTTCTGAATACGGCCATGAAGGACGCCGTGCGTTGGGGCTACCTCAGTGCAAACCCCATTTCCAGAGTCAGTCCGCCCCGGCGCAGGCATGGCGAAGTTCAGGTTATGACCTTGGAGGAACAGGGAAGCGTGGCTCGTCTCCTGGACAAGGAGTGTGATGGCCAGAGTATTTTCCTTCGCCGTAACGGCGCACTCAGTGCCCACATGAACCGGATTCTGTTTCACCTCATTGCGGCAACGGGAATGCGCAGGGGTGAGGCGGGGGCGCTCCGTTTCGGAGACATTAATGACCAGGAGAGGACCATTGCGCTCCGTCGCTCGGTCTCAACCAAGGATGGGAAGCCCTTCGTAAAGTCGCCTAAGACCCAGAGGAGCTTGCGTGTGGTTGAGGTTGATGAGGGGCTGCTGCTGAGGCTCGCAAAGTACAGGAGTCTCTTGGCAGAGCATCGTGAGCTTCTGGGTCCTGGTTGGAATCAGGAGGGCTGGTTGTTTGTGTCGAGTTCTGGGGCGCTCCTGCCGCCCCGGGCGCTCAATTCGCGCTTCTCAGGGGTGCTCGAAAGGGCAGGGCTTGGTGATCGGGGCTATGGACTTCATACCTTGCGCCACACTCACATTTCCCAGCTCCTCATGAGAAATGTGCCTCCGCTGGTGGTCAGCAGGCGCGCGGGCCATGCATCGGTGGCAACGACCATGAATTTGTACGGTCACGTAATATCCCAAATGGCCGACGGTATGGTAGCCTCGCACCTCAGCGCGATCAGGGAGAGCTGGTCCTAGTGGTGTTTGTAGCCAAAAGTGTAGCCACTTGGCGGGCAGGCTCGCTTAGAGAGTCGTAAACCTTTGATTTCGTTGCACGGAGAGATGGCCGAGTGGTCGAAGGCGCTCCCCTGCTAAGTCTGGATAGTGGGCATTTTCCTTTTCTTTCTTTCCCTCTAGGGCCTTATTTTTCAGGGCTTTAGGCACTCTCTTCCTGTTCTAGTTTTCCCTAGCCTTTTCCTTTTTGTAGCCATTTTTGTAGCCAGTCTACCTGCCACCCCCACCCCCCTTTTTCGTTCTAGGAGTCCCAGGTACCCCTATCCGAGATTTGCTCAAGCGATCCAGGCGATATGCGATTAATGTTCTCTGTCTGCGTCAGCCAGATGGACAGGCTTTACAAATAGTGTATATTTGTACAGTCCTGCAACGGAGGCGGTATGCACTGTTCAACGCAAGCGCTTACTGGGAAGCAAGCTGCCTTTGCGATGGCCGTCTGCAGCGGTCTAAGCCTCTCTGACGCATACAGGAGGTCCTATGCAGCTGGCGCCATGAAGCCGGCTACGGTACATCGTGAAGCCCATGCGCTAGCCAGGAACCCCAAGGTCGCCACAAGCATTGAGGCTCTTAGAGCCAGAATTGAAGCGATCTCCGTTGAGTCCCTGCGGCGAGATCGGGAGCTGGTCCTAGCAACCCTGAGGGACGTTATGAACGGGGTTTGCTCTGGTCGTGGGGCACAAGCCAGGGTTCGTGCGGCTGCCACTTTTGGGAAAGAGCTTGCGCTCTTTTAGTTTCCTTTAAACGATGCGCCGGAGACTTATTCGGTGGAAGGGGAGCATCGACCGTAAGCGAAGACGCTTACTGCTTTCGCTGGGTTGGTCTCCCATCCCCCCGTCACAGTAAAAGTGAACTTTTCAGTCTTCAAGTTGTGGTCCAGTCTCTGCCCCGCCCCATTGCATTCAAGGAGGCCAAATGCTTCCTCGCACACGAGAAAACTCTCAGATCCATAATCAGAAACCATACTCATCCGAGCCAGCAAGTGTCCTATATTGAAGCCTTTGTTGTTAAAGCTTTCCCGAAGAACTCGCAGAGCGGATTCATAACTGGTTTGCCCAGCTACAAACTGTCCAGCCTCAAGGACTACTACCGGCAACCTGGTGCGTAGCATAACCCTCGCCAAAAGCTCGTTCTTCTCGGAACCATTCATAAGGGCAAGTGCTTGATCTAAAGTGTGTATTTTGATGTCGAACATGTGCGGCATCTCACGAGTGGTTGGTGTTCCACTTGACCAGGTAACGCCTCCGGAATAGTCGATCGTGCAGATCTTTGGGACGCCGAACTGCTGGGCCGCCAACGAACTCCCAGCACTAGCGCCTAGGATAAAGACCAAGGTCAGGATAGTGGTGGTTCTGATCTTCTTCATGAGAACCTCAGATAGCTAGTCGGCAGTCTTTAGGAGTATTCGTTGCCTGGTTACTTAGTTGAAACGATATCTTCTTTTGTCGATGGGGAAGCAGATCGGTTGATTGGTGCGCTTTCATCCAGGCTGCTAGAAGAGTACCCCGGGGATCATGAGCGTCAACTTCGATCTTGGCGATCGCAAATCGATCTCCTGCAGACGTGCCTTAGCGACCACCTCGAGTCGAATCCTGCTGCAGGGGGCTGGGGAATCATTATTGAATACCCCCTTTTGAGGCTGCAGCGCAGGCTTGATGTCGTCATTCTCGCCGGTCAGACAGTAGCCGTACTCGAGTTCAAGGTTGGCGCTGGCTCATTCAATGCGAGCGACAAGCGGCAGGTCGAAGACTACGCGTTGGGTTTGCGAGACTTTCACGAAACCAGCAAGGGGCTATCGATCTGGCCAGTCCTAGTGGTCACCGAGGGTCCTCACGGCGCTCTGACGGAGATCTGCGAAGGAGTAGCAGAGGTAGCGACAACCAATGCTGCCGGCCTCAGGGCGGTCTTTTCGTGCTTATCCAACAGGGTCAGGGCTGCTTCTCAGGAGCAGTTAGACGTCTTCTGGTGGGATTCAGGGGCTTACCGCCCCGTCCCGACCATAGTGCAAGCAGCCGAGGCGCTGTTTGCCGGGCACCAAGTCACGGAAATTGCTGCAGCAGCGACCGACCCAAAGAACCTAAAGGAAACATCAGAGGCGCTGGTAGCGATAATCGAAAAGGCAAGATCGAACAAAGAACACGTAATAGCGTTCGTGACTGGTGTTCCTGGTTCGGGAAAGACTCTGGTCGGTCTTAACGCTGTTCACGACAAGCGCTTTAGCCTGGGTGGTGCCTCCCCGGGCGCTTACTTATCCGGAAATACGCCGCTGGTTGAAGTACTCAAAATGGCGCTTGCCGACGATGCCCGTAAGCGCGAAGGAATCCCTGCAACAGAGGCGGCAAGACGAGTAGGGTCGGCGGTGCAATCGCTCATGAACTTCCTGCGAGAGTACCTAAACGCCCACCCAGATAAGCCGCCTGCCGACCATGTTGTTGTATTTGACGAGGCCCAACGGGCCTGGGACGCCGAATACGGAAAACAGAAATTTGATCGTCCGAAGTCAGAGGCATCTCTCTTTCTTGAGATCATGGGTCGTCATGAAGACTGGGCGGTAATCATTGCCCTGGTTGGCGGTGGCCAGGAGATCAACAGGGGCGAACTGGGGCTTACCGAATGGGGTCGGGCACTAGCGGAAGCGAATGCACCGCCAGGCTGTAAACAATGGCGGGCTGTGGCCTCGCCACAGGTAATTGATGGAGACGACTCGACGGCTTGGCAGAGGCTCATAGCCGGAGAGCGCCCCCCGTGGCTCAAGGAAGATAGTCGACTTCACCTCAGCTCCTCAGTTCGCTCCTACGGCAGCGAGGCGGTTCCCCGGTGGGTGAATGCTCTGCTTGGCGGAGATATCCAGGAAGCTAGGGCCATAGCTAGGGAAGACCCCGATTTTCCTGTGTATGTAACCCGTGACCTCGATCGAGCCAGAGAGTGGCTTCGCTCAAGCGCGAGGGGGCATCGACGCTGCGGCCTTGTTGCAAGCTCAGGGGCGCGACGGATCAGAGCCGACGGCCTTGGGGTCAGTCTCGGCGCGACGCAGCTCAAGGATCTGGCGCACTGGTTTCTGAGGGACAGGGGGGATATTCGTTCGTCCTTTGCTCTTGAAGTTGTCGCCAACGAGTATGGCTGCCAAGGATTGGAGCTGGATTATGTTGGCGTTTGCTGGGATGGAGACCTGCTTTGGGATCAGGACTCCCAGTCTTGGATGCCACGCCGTCTCGTCGGTGCTAAGTGGCAGGTCATTCAGCAGCCGGATGGTAAAAACTGGGCAGTGAACAAGTATCGTGTTCTGCTGACACGGGCGCGGCTCGGAATGGTGCTATGGGTTCCACAGGGTGACACTAAGGATCGCACACGACAGCCCTATGATTACCATATGGTTGTGCGGTCCCTTTTGGATGCTGGTGCGCGAAACCTCGACGGGGAGTGATGATGGGAGAGCAATTGTTCAAACCTTGTTCACTCATCGCCGTTATGTTCGCGCTAACGGCTTGCGGAGGCGACGCCGCTACTTCTATAGGCCCGATGCCACACTCACTGCAGGCGGTAGGCGAATGCATCGACCGGAACATAGACCGCTGGAGCATCACGCCGCCGAGCGTTGTGACATCCGCATGCATAGATAGGCACGAGAAACAGGTATTTAAGCCCCCTCAGAATCTGGCCAACTGTGATGACAGGGTGCTTCTAACTGTTGCTAGTCATATGGGTATGAGGCGTTTGGGATTGCACCTTGCTCCAGGCTGCTTATTCCCTTCCGATAAGCTCGTAACGGCGGTGGAAGTTGCTTTCTCTCTCTTCAGTGCAGAGGGGACAAGCAAAACGTTTTATCGGGAGGAGGTCTATCTGCTCGACCAACGCCTCAGGCCGGAAGCGCTGGGGCTAGAACCGCTGCCGGACGGTCCTTTTGGAATGGGTTGGTACGAAATGGACTATGCACGGAATAACCCGTTGGCGGACGAGGTTCGAGCGGCAGCGATAAGCAAAGGCGAAAATGGACAACTCGACCGATGCGAAGTCAGCTCCCCGCCCTGCTTAGAAATGGAGATCGTATCGGTTTCATATCTGCACCTACTGGATGCTGCACCGGCTCTGGAAGGGGTGGCCGAAGACGAGGCGAATTACGACGATATGAAGCAGGAACTAGACATCTTCTTCTCAGGCTCAGAATCTCCAGGGCGATAGGCTCAGCCCGGTATAGTTAGCGAACATTGTCTTTCGTGGGGCAGCTCATCATCGCCCTCACAAATTACTTGTTTGGTATCAGAAGTCAGCGTAATGGAACTCGATATCATGTAATCGGCATATCTTCTTGATCCGTTCCAAGTTGAACGCACGCTTCGTATCGAACGCGGTCGCCATAAAGGCCAGCATGAATGCAGGGACAGAATGAGCTTGGATCGTTAGGGTCGTCTCGAGTGCATCCTTTCCCGAGAAGTCTCTCATCCCTTTCCCCCAATCCAGGGAAGAGAAGCACAGGGACCCGTCCTCCAGGAAACGTGCTGTGATAGTCAGTCCGCTTGGATCCGCTGGGTCGCCCCAGGTCTTTCGCAGCAGTTCGGTTTCGTGATCGGTCATTGATTCCTTCTCCCTCCTGGCCTTGCGCTTGGCCAGGACCCGCTCTAACACCCCGCGCATCACCGGGCTTTGTGCATCAAGCTCCCCCAGTTCGTCCGTCACATCGTAGTACTGCACCCAGTCGAACTCTTTCGATCCCATGGGTTGGCGCTCGATCTTGCGCAGCCGCCATTTGAGCTGCTGCATTCGACGGATGCGTGCCTCTTCATCCATGGGGCACAGCCTTGGGCAGAGGCCCGCCACAGCGCGCTCTCTTGAGCTTGGCCAGGGTGTCAGCTTGAGCGGAGAAGCCGCAGCAGCGCATCCAGAGGAGCGTCTGGAAGGTCGTATGGGATGCAAGGAAGTAGAGCGTTTCACGATCACTGTCGTAAGACTCATGTTCGTACTTAATCGCCGGATCCATGCTCCAGAGCATGATGCAGCTATCAGCCAGTTCTGCGCGGAGGGATAGCTGGTCCGTACCAATATCGTATATGAAGCGACGGGACCGGCTTCTCGCTCCTGCCTGGCGGACGCGGTTGAACAGGCCGGACGGCGACTCTTGGGCGAGGTTAATGTTCATGCGGTGTCTCTCCTCTTTAGTGCTTCGCGGCTAGCGCAGGCGCACAATCTGGATATCAAATGCCTGGAGTTGTACGTTATCGGAGATGAGAGCTGATTAAAACTTCGGTTGTGCAACGCGGGCGCGCAGAGATGGGGTTTTGAACATGTGTCATGCTCCCAAAGAGATCGTCCTGGACGTCTTAACCAGCTTTGTTAACTTCAAACACATGTCTGAGTTAAAGGATGACGGTAACGCATGGAGTCATGAGCTGCTGTTTTTTCATGGACATGCAGTTGATGCCTCTTGGGAGGGTTCCGATTTCCACGGTGCACAGTGCTCCATTGAGATCGAACCTAGCAAACGACAGCCGTTTGATGGGGCCATCTCTATTGAGGCCGGTATGAGGGGGGTGGCTGGTGCGGATCCAGAGGACCTGGACTCCGGAGGGTACCCCCCCATTAATGGCGAGATCTACGTCCCATCTGATGTGTACCAGCAGATAAGGACCCTCACTTCCAGCTCATCTCTGCCAGAAGGCTGGTATCACCATTTTCGCTTCTACCTCCCGCTCTCCTCCTACATATTAAAGAGAGTGCCCCTTGAGGTCCGAAAGGACCTTGGTCCGGTACCTTTGTCCGCGATCAATTTGTCGGAACGAATCGTTTTTGAAGGGTGCACCCGCGTCGAATACACACGGCGCCGGGGTTCGTACTTTGGGATTTGATGCGCCCCTGGCTCTCTGAGGCCACCATGGCACAAACGCACCCGAATTTATTGACCGTAGTAGCACATGCGGTTCCCGCTTCTGACCTCCTGCCTTATCAAGCGGAAGGTTTTAAGGGGGCACGTTTGCGATGCGTCGACGGTTAGAGTCTCTCTGACGGTCGGAGCGTACGTGCTTCCTCCGGATCTGGAAGACGCGGGTGGTACTCCTCCGGAGTAGCCTCCATTTGCTATAGCGCTTCCGAGGGCCATAAGTGCACTACCCGAGAGCATTCTCTGGCTCGCGACCCGCGCGCGCTCTTCCCTCCCGTCTAACAGATCTCTGATGATTCCGTCGCGTATTTCAATCTGCTCTGAGTAGGCATTGTTGGAATCAATCCATTTGCCGATGACGTCTTGCATATCGGTATCGTATTGACGGTTGCGTTGATTCAGTTTCGCGATCGTCTCATCGAGCATTGTCGAATCAAGGGTAGCAACAGCAATGGCCATTCTCATTCGGTCGACACACGCGTCGTAAGACTCTCTCTCCCCGTCCTCAAAAGACGCCGGAGGATCCACCCACCCCGATGGCGCTGCGACACCGCTGTAGGTCGGGCACTCCGAGAGAGCGATGGCCCATCCCAACATTTCGGCGGTAAGGGTTTCCTGTCTATTCGAGTCTCGGGCCTCGCATTCGCGGTTCAAGGCTTTCTTTAGCTTGGGAGCAATCCATAGGCAGGCTTCGTCGAACCTCTCCATTGTGTAAAGGCCTGCGTCAATCCAAACGGCTTTAAAAGGTGACTCCTCAAGTTCATCAGCCAGTACGGGGCAGATGTTTCCTGCTGGCGCGGAAGCGGCTGTGCATAGCTGAATATGACGGCTGCCCTTCTCAGGGAAGGCGCCTGCAGACGCCATACAGAGCATGCAAATCCAAATCCCTCTGATAACCGGAGGGAAGAGAAGCCTTGAGCGTCGCAGATTTAGCATTTGCCAGTCCTCTGATGCGCCAAGCATCATTATTGCTGGATGCCAGGAGCGCCTTGAAGCCTCCTATTGGCCGTCGGCCGGCTCCGCGTCCGTGGCCTCTGTATCGTTACTGCTTGGGTTGGCAGGTGCAGGCACACTGTCCAAGCATCTGCGGTCGTACTCTCGAACCATAGCGTTTAGTTCACCTTTTGCCCGTCCAAGCGGCTCAGAGGAGTCGTTAAACAGGCTCGCAGCGCCGGGGACGATCAAGACGTTACTTACACCATCGATAATGCGTTTTCTGTTTTGCGCCCCCGAGAGATCGTCGATTTCGCTCTGCTTTTCCGCTCTCATGGTGAGCAAGGCGCCACATGAGAGCTGGGAATATCTTGCTGAAGATATCTCCTTGGCCGGAATATTTGATGGCTTTGCAGCGCAGGCACTTAGTAGCAGCGTGATGACAGCAGCGGTGGCGAGCCGATTCATTTATGGGCGTCCTTTAAGCTGGGGAACCCGACTGACACTGTCATAGATTGTTGAGATTTTGAAGACTTACCGTTACCACGGACGCCGAAAGGCAGCTGAGCCATTGCGCCGTGTAACGAGGGTCACGCGAGGCTGCTGACTGGCGGTTTATTCGTGGCAATCGTTTTAATGTAGCGCTTGTAGCGCCTCAGGGCAGGACAGGGAAGGGGCGCCCGAAAGACGCCCCTTCCCTGTTAGTCCTTTAGATAGCCGGCCCAGGCTTTGCCAAAGTCTGAAGCTCGGTAACCTCTTCCTACGTCATCATTGAAGCGAATGCTTGAGGGCTTGATTCCAAAGGGGCGTAGCTCCCTTGCCAGTTTGCGATCGTTAATGCCTGTTCCATCAAGATCACCCCATGGCGCCTCCGGGATAGACCTAAGCCTTTGAATCAGTTCCTTCGTGCTGATGCGGTCAAGCGTCCCAAGGCATGATCTGATGTCTCGAAGTAGCCGTATCCGGATGCTTTCGCTTTCCTCCTCATTTGCCGCTACAAGCGCTACACAAGCTTCTCGGGCACGTTCTGGCCATGTGCCGCCGGCTGCTTCAGCGATTGCTAGCAAAGGTTCCCAGGCATCCGCGCTTCTGTCCTCGACCCCTGAGGGCACCTGTGGCTGCGCCTCGCCGATGGCTGGATCTAGGTGCCGGCACCAGGAAGAGATACGCTTCATGAGAATCTTGGCCTTGGGACCATCGCGCTTAGTCCGCCAGGAATGGACCTGTTCCCCAGGCAGCCTTCTGCGCATGTTAATTACTACCGACCTGCTCAAGACCGTGTCAGGGATGCGGCCCATGTCGATGCCTGCCATGGCCAGGGCGCAGTAGGACGGAAGCCGTTCGGGGACGAACACCCCGTTTTCCTTTGCCACTCTTCCTATGTCGCTCCCCCTGGCGTGTCCCACGTTGATAAGAGTTCTGA
>Ga0208019_1001621_pt1 | contig 11866 bp, 15 predicted proteins | sample CB_VirMetaG_5_FD_184540 | JGI IMG/M metagenome (GOLD analysis project Ga0208019, IMG submission 184540) | Freshwater to marine saline gradient viral communities from Chesapeake Bay - CB_1508_1D Viral MetaG (SPAdes) (version 4) | ecosystem: Environmental > Aquatic > Marine > Coastal | place: USA... | reverse complement strand
CTAGAACTACATATCTTTGGTAATTCTATATATACATTATCTATACCAAGTTTTTCACATAACTTAGATTCTGCTGAATTAAAATTCTCTGGTGGTCTATCCCCGCTATTAAAGAAGGAGAATACACTATCCGGGGATTTATTTTTTTTATAGATACATTTTATACTTCTACAAACAGATGAGTCTTCATCAATTGATATCATTACTTCATCAACACCTTTAATTTCATTTACAATAGCGGCGCGATGTTTTTCATCAAGAAATGGAACAGAACCTTTTAGTTTTGTTTGTAAATCATTGTTAATGATAACTATTAATTTGTCGCACCTTTGGTTTGCCGATTGAATGTATTGAATATGGCCTAAATGTATTGGTGCGAAATATCCAGAAACTATACCGTATGTTTTCATAGGTCTATTCATCTATATTGGATATGCCAGCATCTCTTTTTATGCAATGAGAAATAGCGGTAATGGTCCCGTCTGGTTTATCGTCGTTTATTAGAACACGACATCCGTTGGGTAGCCCCATAATCATCTGGTCATAAAATAGACCAGCATCAGTTAATTGTTTTTCGGTTACTCTTCTCAACCCCTCAACTCTGGCTGTGGTTATTACTATATAATATTGTTTTGCTCGCCATTCTAGAAACTTTTCAACAGTTCCTTCAATTAGCTCCTGTTTATCAGTAGCCATCTTGCTGAGGTTTTGATTGTGTTTGAAGATAGTACCATCTATATCAATTAATATGGTTTTTCTTAGAGTTATTGTCTCTGTAGAATAATCAACCATTAATTATCTCCGAACCATTTAATGAAACAGTAAAGTCTAAAAAATTAGATCTGTATTTCTTTTTAAAATCAGATTTGGTAACACCATCACCTAAAATACCAAACATAAATCCAGAACCACCACTACCTAATAGCTTTCCGCCAATGACCCCGTTCTGTTTTAATTCATTATATCTACTATCTATCTCATCACTAGATACTAAATCTGAAACACGTTTCTTTTCTTCCCAAGACTGATCCAAAAGTGCTGCAATAGAATCTATGTCTTGGTCTAAAAATCCTTTATAACCCTTGTGTGCTATCTTTTGTATATTCTCTTTGTATTTGTTATTACGGTCATTTGACTTTGCAATCTTATATGATTTTCTGGTTTTACCCATGTAAATGAGAACGCACCTAGAGAAAAAATCTTCTATAAACTCTGAACTAACTGGTAAAGGTTTGACTTGGAAATCGCCTGTTTTACTGATGTCTATGGAATTAAAACCACCATAAGCGGACCAAATCTGATCTTGTATACCCCCGCTCTCATTTAATAATTTTCTTTCTATATAGATTGCTTCTTGGGCTAATTGTTTTTTAGTTGGTTTTTTATTTTGTATGGTATAAAAGGCGTTCAAAAGACCAACTATAAACGATGACGAGGAACCAGTACCTGTTTGTGAAGGTATATCAGAAATATGGGCTATCTCAACACCATATTTTATTTTCAAATACTCCAGTACTCCTCTGACCCCATTATGTTCAATTGTTGAGTTATCGTTGACAACCTCGACTTTTGAATACGAAACTCGCGTCTTATATCCTAAGATCTGAGGCGTCTTTCTGACCATAGTATAGCAGTATTTATCAATAGTGAACCCAACTAGTAAAGATCCATACTTACTGTAGTACGATTCATAGTCTGTAGAACCACCAAATAGTGAAACTCTAAACGGCGTCTTTGAAATAATCATCTAGTCTTTTTTCTAAATATTTAGATGAGTCTTTTAAATTATCATTCCATTCTTCTCTGGAGTTTTTACCAACATAGTCTGTTATATATTTATAACACAAGAATTCAACATTATTATCTCTACAGGCTCTAGCAATAGCATAAGCCTCCATATCAACTACATCGTATTTTGTATCTCTTGAAAGAAGAAACGAATCTCCAGTCCCACATTTTGCTTTTTTAGGATCTACTATAATTCTTCTGTCTACTTTATCAAATGTATTATCTCTCTCATAGAACTCACCGCAGTCAACAACATTATTTAGTGTATAGTTGCAAGCACCAGCCGTTCCAACATTAATAATTATTTTAGGTTTATATTTGTTTATTAATCTATATGTATAACTCATAGCATTGAGTTTACCAATACCAGAGTAATATGTTATACTCGAATATTTTTCTGAATCAAACTCTTTATTAAGAGCGCAAATAATCAGTAGTTCCTGCACTTTTCTTTATCACTTTCAGACAGTAGATCATAAAATTTAAGCATCTGGTTTATTCCATATTCTAAACTTCTACTTGGATGATATCCTAGATTATATAATTTTTGACTACTAACCAAATAATCTCTTTTATCAGGATCGCTTCTTGTTGGATCTACAGAATTTGTGGCACCAGTAATTTTACAAACTTTATCAACAAGATTTTGTTTTGTAGTATTTGCTTCATCATTACCAAGATTATAAATATTTTTACACATTATCTGAAATTTATCTAAGCAAAAGATAAATGCAGAAACAATATCATCCACATGAATATAGTTTCTCCTAAAGTGCCCATCAAATACCGTCAGATGTCCTTCAGTTTTTGCCACATAAGTAAGATTATTAACAAGTAGATCCATTCTTGGTCTATAAGACCAGCCAAAAACTGTAGCTAATCTAAAACAGATAGATCTATCATATCGCATCAATAAATCTTCAGAATCTTGTTTGGTTTTTGCATATAAAGATAAAGGATTAGACGGTGTTTCTTCTGTACAAATCTCTTCTCCAGTAGAACCATAACCTGAATTTGTATTTGGGTAAATTACATACTGTCCATCTAGGTATTTCTGTAGTTCCTCAAACCAACCATAATTAAGATCAGTGGCGAGTTTTTCATGTTTATCACAAAGTGGGGCACCAACAAGTGCTGCTAAAGGTATAATTAAATCGGCAGATTTAATCTGATCAACTAGGTTATCTGACCAACCTAAAATATCTTCCTTGTAAAAGGAAATATAATTATCACAAAACACCTTGCTAACCAGAGTGCCCTGATCATACCATAGATTATCAAATGCTACGACAGTCTGCCCCATATTGGCAAGTGCATTACATAATTTACTGCCTATATACCCTGCGGCACCAGTAATGACTATTTTCATATTAGTTCTTTATTATTGCATGTAAAAATATTTGATGAACACATTCTACGACACCATAACTATTTGAATCTACCCAATATTCTAGTTGCGCAGAATCTTTAAAACAGGATCTTACTGAATTATCCTTACTAAACCCGGTAAGTATAACAAATTTAATATTGTTTTGCACACAGAATTTTGCGGCATTAAATATATTTTGTGAATTACCAGAAGACGAAATAAGTATAACCAATGTATCTTTATTCGACATTTTTGATATGAATTCGCTATAGGCGTTTTGAACCCCCTCATCATTCATAAATGCAGTTAACATTGCAGGGTCAGAAAATGCTATGGACTGTTTATTTAAAAATTTAATATAATCTACAGAAATATGAGAGGCAATTGCATTACTCCCCCCATTTCCAATAAGTAAAACATTAGATGCTTGATTTACTAAACATAAAAGGGCATCTAAATCATCATTAGAAATTTTAGAAATAGCATCTACCGTTTGATTTAAATTCATTCAAAAAATTCCTTCATGACCTTATGGATTCTTTGGATATTTTCTTCATTCATATATCTATGAGTTCCAATATGTAATCCATTATTACCACACCACACAGCATTATTGTATCCATCCTGTCCTAGTGAAAAGTCTTTTAATGATGTATGACTGCCGCAAAAACCAAAATTCCTCTTCCAATGTATGTTGTTGGAATCCATGAGTTTTTCTAATTCTCTACATGATTTTTTAGAATCTGGTTTTATTGTAATGCTAAAACCATGAGGCATAACATCCATATAATCTGGCTCACTACTAAACCAAGCCAAATCTGTATATTGTTCAGAAAACTTTACAAGTTCAGCCCATATCGCTTTTCTTTCGGAAATATTTTGATGAAATTCTTCAATAGCGCCAAGAGCTAAAGACGCACATAGATCAGTTGTTTTAAAATTACTACCAAATCTTATATGATCAAAATACGCTGAATTGGGATGCCTACCATGAGATCTAATACTAACGAGCAAATCACGAAGATTCTCATCATCTGTGTAAATACAAGAACCCTCACCGGCCTGAACAAGATGGGCCTGAAAAAACGAAGAACATCCACCGATGGCATATTTATGACTAAATTGCCCATTGATTTTGCTTCCATAGTTTTCACAACCATCTTCAAATAATATTAGATCATATTTTTTAGCAATAGTTCTAATTATATCCATCTCAGATGGTCTACCCATAGTTCCTACAGCATAAATCGCAACGACATCATCATCAATAGCACCCTCAATTAATTCCTCATTTATATTTAAAGTTTCCGGCTTAATGTCCACCCATTTAGGAACTAATCCACCAGAAACAATACCTGTGGTATTGGCTATAAAAGCTAAAGCTGGACATATTACTTTGCTTTTATTTCTAATAACAGGACGTTTACATATTTCTGGCAATGCCATAGTCATTGCAGCTATTGATGAAGTACCACTACTTGTTGCTACCGCATATTTTGTTCCCATTAATTCAGCAAATTTTTCTTCAAGTAGTTTAGTTTTTGGACCCATCGAGGCCCAATTAGTATCTAAACAGTCTTGAATATGCTTTTTTGCCGAATTATTAATCCTCAACTCACCGAATTCTATTCTATTCATGGGTTATTATTTCCTTTAATTCTTCTATGTAGAATGCTTTAAAATTTTTGTTTGAAATTCTTGTTGAGTTATCTTTTACCGGTACTATAGCTTTCATTTATTTGATATTACCTTTCTAAAAGCTTTCTTCTTACTTTTATTTGAGACATTTTTATTATATTATTCTTCTTAGATTATAGCTCTATTTGGTGATTATATTCAATATTCTTATTTGAATCAAAAATATTCATTAATTCTTTAAATATTTTTTCATCATAACTTCTTACTGAAATACTATGTGGATCTCTTGTGTCTTTACTTAAATCATTTTCTGTATTTGGCATAAAAACTACTCTTTTTTCATGGTAATTAATATAATAAGATAGCCAGTTGTCAGCATAAATATGTTTAAAACTTTCATTAAAAACAACGCCATTAAGATGGTCGTATACGCTTTGAGTAGATCCTGCTGGAAATGAAAGTATTGGCACATTACTAATTCTTTCATGCCCCTTAAAAATTGGGACTGTAGCACTATGACTATGTCTATAGCCAATGGAGCATATTTTATACTTGTTATTAGAAAAATTTGATTTAATAAATTCTTCTATATTAAAACAGTTTTTATGAATTAAAATATCATCACATGTAACAAAAAAATAATCACATTGAGCTTCTTTAAAACATCTATTTATTGGAGAAATACTTCCTATATTATCTTTTTTGTCTTGTATTACTTTTATATTTGATTGTTTAAAATTTATATCAAGGGGTGTACAAACTATTATCTCATAATCACATATAGATACACTTTCTATGTAGTCAACAACATTATAAATGTTTTGTTTTGTCGATGGAATTAATATTGATATTTTGTGGTTATATGACATAAATTTAACCTGTCTAAATATTTATATTAGTAATGATTTGTTTATGTATTGGTAGATATATTTCACATATTTTGTTAAATAGAGTTAAATCTCTTTTATCACATGTTGTATTGTTTTCATCATCTTTTACCTTACCTACAGTAATAGTCGGCAGATCGTATTAGTTTTCTATCTAAACTTAGAGATGTCATATTTTTTAAGTTTTTAACAGCCACGCTTCCGAACCTATCTAAAGTAAGTGATATAAAGCTATCATGTGTATGATACTTAACCCAGTTTTCATCTCTTATTTTTAGTATTTCTTCACGAGTCATTATTCCATTACTGAGTGGAAAACAATCATAACTAAGAAATCCAAACTCTGAGTATTTTTGCGGCAGTTCTTGATTATTAGCAAATGCTTCTGTATACAACTGAGATCCAGGTAATGCCATAGATGGATATACATTGTATGCAGCACATTTAAGATCAAGAGCAAAATCTAAATTCGCCTTAGCGTCTTCAGTGGACTCACCGGGAAGTCCAACAATATAATTTTGAATTACATAAATTCCGGCATTTTCTATCATCTTTACAACACTGCCAATATCCGAATCCTTGAATACACCTTTTTCTATTTCCTGTCTGACATTTTGTCGTACATTTTCAATACCAATAGCCAACCAATTAACTCCAGCTTTTTTAAGTTTATCAAGATGGTGCTCCCTAACTGTATTAACGCGAGTATAAGCCCATATATTAAAATCATAACCTCTGTCAATAATTAAGTCACACAAAGGCATAGCATGTTTGTTTGGATTATTCAAGAATAGCTCATCAGCTATTTTTATATGCTTGACGCCTTTATTAGCTAAATAATCTAGTTGCTGTATTGTAAATTCCGGAGACCAATATCTAAACTTATTAAACATTCCGGCATATTTATCACTACCATTTTTTGTTCTGTTGATGATGTTGATCATACAGAAATTGCATTTAAAACTACAACCAAGACTAGTATAGATACTGGCAAATGGAGATCTATCATCTTGATAATTTGCGTGCCAGTGTGATGTTCTATAGTTGTCGAGACTTGACATTAAATCATAAGCAACTCCAGGTAAGTCATGTTGTAAAAGATTCTGTGGAACTATCTTTTCTGGTGGGTTTAATTTTATCTCGCCAGACTTATCTCTATAAGCTATCCCATTTACATTATCAATATTCTCAAGATCCGTCTTTAATAGCTTCTTTAGTGCATAAACACCCTCATTTGTGAATACAATATCTATTTCCGAATGTTTTTTAAGAGTCTCGACTGGTAAAGCGTTGACATGAGGGCCAATAAATGCTATCTTAAACTCATCCCCCAAAACTGCTGATGCATCCGTTGCCCCCTGCATAGCAGCCGTGGATGCATTTGGATTCTGCCCCGTCACAACAAAAAGAACTAACTTAGGATTGATATCTTTTACATCTTGTAAGAATTTATCAGCAGAAGGTCTTTCTATCTCCATATCATAAATCATAACGCTGTGGTCTTTTCTTACAGCGTTTGATAATAGCCCTGCCCATATGTTTGTTTCTTTTGCAGAAAAATCTTTCTGTAAATCTTGATATAATCCGGCAGAGGAAGGAGATATTATTAAGATATCAAGCACTGTATAGATCCCCGTGTTCTATGATCAAGTGAACATTCTTATCTGTTATAGCTGACTCATAGGCTGGAAAAACTTTATGGGTATAAATAAGATTATGAACTTTTATTTTTTCACACATATTTGTAATTTCACTGGCCCAATTTGCTTTATGCTGATGTCCCGGATCTAATGGGTGTTCACTACCAACCACGGCTTTTAATATCACATGAGGAAAACCACCGCCCATTAGCTCCCATTTATCTAAATGATTCAATAGCTGATTCGCAGCACAAATTAGAAAGTTCATTCTAGGATATATTGAAACCGGAATATCGCCTGCTAGAGACATGCCTAAAGCCATACCTGTTTGCATCTCTTCTGCCACAGGAAGCTCAACACGTTTATCTTCAGGCCAAAAACCCGCCTGTCTGGTAATAGCGTGTCCTTTATAGGCAACAGCCTGACCGATAATGGTTGTACCACTATCCGCCAACAACTTCATACCTCTATCTACTTCTTCTAGATATTTCATAATTTAAAAGGAAACAAAAGTTCCAGTTCCTGAGTGTGGATAAGTAAGTGAATACTGATAATAAATTATATCACATAAGCTTGTAATTTTAATCAAGCTTTTATAGAATTTAAGCAACTTATCAATTCCTACCTCGCCCCAAGTGTCTTGAGTAGGTGTGCCGACAGATTTACCGTTATCTTCTACCACAAATGTAATTGGAAGGTTGTGCGAAATAGCATACATCATAGACTCATGACATATACCTGTCCTAAAAGCCATATCACCCACAAAACACCAAACTCTATGTTTTAAATCTTTTCTTTTAAGTGATAGAGCTGTGCCTAAAGCTATAGGAGGAATACCAGCAACTATAGCTGAAGTAAAAAACCTATATTCCGGAAAGTTCATCGCCATTGATTCATTTTCCAAAATTCTATTTTTTACTGCTTCTTTTGGTATACCTTTTAATATCGCGTGGATATGATTTGCCCATGTACTGAAAACATAATCATTTTCCTTAATGTTTTTAAAAATGTTAATCAATTCATCTTCATTACCATCTCTAAGATGGATAGGTCCGCGAATCTTACCGTCTTCATATAAGCACTGTATTTCTTTTTCAAAATCTATTATTTCTTGCTTAAACATTTTTTAAGATCCAGTAGACTTTTTGAATTTTTATCTCTATCAGAAACTATTTCTGGTATATCTTGCCATTTTGGATTTATAGTATTGTCGTTGTAGTACACACTCCATTGATCTTCTGGAGATGTATAATATTCACTCCATTTGTAATGAAATATACAAAGGTCGCTTAAACATTGGTGCGCATTTAAAGTTCTTGGTGGTACTAGTATAGAAATAGAATCTTCATCATCACCATCTAAAATATATTCATTTCTTTTATCAGCATCTAAATCATAAGTAACTAATTTTATTTTACCATATAAACATGTTATCAACTTCCAAGTCTTATCATCACCGTGAAATCCTCTAATCACGCCTTGAAAAGATTTTGATATCTTATCTTGAACAAAATCTATGTCATAATCTCTACAATCATATATTGTATAGTTGCTTCCGCGATTTTCTAAAAATTTATTATTAGTTCGTGTTATCATTTAACAGGTTTTTAATCTTTATAAGATATGGCTTAAAATCAGTTCGCGTAGCGGTCAAGAGTGAATCTTTTTCGATGATATCTTTTACATATCTATTAATTTCGTCCTGATCTCTGGCATCGGAATGATAACTTATGTGATCAACATGTAAGTCAGGAAAACTAAACTTTCTATAAATTATTCTGAAGAAATGATTCATTATAGTGTCAGCACTCCACATCCTGACTTCTGGTGGAATCACCCCATGAAATATTTCGCAAAATGTTTTCGTAAAAATTGGAAAACATGACCCATAATCCTCATTAGTTCTTACTTTACCGGTATTGGGATCTATTCTTTCATCGTCATGGGTATTATCACTACATGCTATCAACATAATATCATCATCAGGTTTATTTTCAATATAATAATCTACAAGTTTTTTATCCCAGTCAGTTGTTGTTATAATACAGTCATCATTTAAAATGAATATCAAATCGCCTTTTGCGGCATTAGCACCAGCATTATTATAATCACGCTGCATATATTCAGATCTCTCAGTTAGTATAACCGAAAGGCTGTTGAGCGACATCTTCGTTCTTCCACAATTAAACTTAAATCTATCCGAAAACTCTCTAACAAAATTTAAAGTCTCATCATCGTCATAATCTATGACTAATATAATTTCAAAAAGTCTCTCACGTTTAAAAGATTTATCTAAGATAGAAAGCAAACAATCCTTAAGAAGCTCAACCCTCCCTCTCGTTGGTATAACTATTGATACTTTATAATCCCAACACCATTTACTTTTATCCGCATTCTGTATATACCGTTGGTGCATCATTCTTGTTACGGGGTCTTTCATATTACTACACTCTTTATCTTAGAATAATTAAATTCACTATTCTTGAGGAATAGATTTTCTTTTATATAAGATTTAAGATCATCATTTATGCAAAATGAATTGTCGTCAAATTGTTCCTTGTCGTGCATGACGACATTACGACACTCCTCGAATCCTAATCCTATACTTTTTGCGTATTGATTTGTGAATCTATCCAAATAACTATCTATAGCAAATGGATGATCATAGGTTTGTCTCTTTTTTTCATACATCCATTTTCTAGGATCAAAACCGGAACTTTGCCCATCCATATTTCTCTCATGAGAAACTAAAACGTCGTCACAAAAAGCCCACCTAGTCTTTAATGCCGCACAAAGGAAAGATAGTACTGACTCAGTACAAAATCCAGCAAAGATATCGGGAATAATTCTGTTATAGTATTGTTTTAGCTGTTTTGAAAATATTTGACAATGTAAGTTTAAAGACGAACCCACTGATACAAATGAACCAACATCATCAGTAAGTATGCCATCGCCTCTATTTTGATTGTATCTATTTATCAGTATATCTTCAACAGCAACACCGACATCATTATTAACATTAGAACAAACCATAGAATATGGTCCAGATTCAAGCCTGTCAATCATTTTTTTTATCGTGAATTTATCAGGCATAATTATGCCAGAATCAATATACAAAAATGCATCATGTGAATCATCAAAGACTTCACAAGTATGATTAAAGCTCACATTAACTGGAACTGGATCAGTTATCAAATTTACTTTTATATCTTTAAATTTTCTTTTTACTTTTTTTAAGGTAAAGATTTTATTTAAACACGCAGAAATTACAACATCATGATCAACATCCTCTTGTTGAAAAATACTTTCTAATGCAGAAATATAATAATCTACATTTTCAAAACCTTTTATGCCACAAGTATTATATACTGTTAATAATTTCATCTAAGTAGATCCGACTTTTTTGAAATATCGATACTAAAAAGACTATTAACTGAGAATTTATCATCAGAAAAAGTTCTATTTATCATATCAACCGCTGTTTTATCTTTTTTTCTATTATCCAAAGCCTGCATTGAATTGTGTAACACATGATCAATTCTGACATTAGGTAAATCAACAACCTTATTTGCGCCTTCGTAAACTCTATAGGTCATAACGTCTGAACCATGATTACCGAAGGTCTCATCCATTATAAAGCCCAACTTATTGGCCGCTATTCTTGAAACAATAGGAAATGCAGCATAAGTATTGTCAACTCTATCAATACTATTATCATAAGTTCTACCGTATACTGTATCACCAAAACTATCTAATAGTTCTATTGAATCTTTATCCCAAGAATCATCTATAAGTTTACAGTCATCGTTCAATACAAAAATATATTTGCCTTTAACATGTGGCAATAATTCATTTATCCTAATATGAAGATTTGTATTCCTGTCTTCAATAAATAGTTTTACATTATCAATGTCTGAAAATATATCTACATACTTATGTAAATTGCCATCGTCATTATCTAATCCAATAAGTATTTCGTTATTTAACGTTGAGGTGTTTTCTATTGACCTATATAGGTCTAGCATCATACTTGGTCTAGATCTAGACACCAAAACTATACTAAAATCTATCATCTAGCTACCCTATAGCTATCACTATCCCTATGAAAAGTACTAGCTTCCAGAAGAGTGCATCCACCTTGTGTTGAAAATCTATGTACTAAACCTGGCTTTATGTGAAAACTTTCACCTTCATTTAAATTAATCTTTGTTTCTTTACCAGTTTGAGATAAATAAGTAATCTTACAATCTCCACGCATATTATATAAATGTTCTTCTTTTATCATATGAAAATGTAAACTTAATTGATTATCAGGATCTATCTCTAGAATTTTTCCGCAATAATCTTTTTCTTCATTATTAGCAAACCAAATCTCACGACCCCATCTTTTATCCACGATAATTACTTCAGATTTCATTTTCTTTTTCCTAGTAAAGGAGAGAGGCACATATGATTATATCCGAACTGCGCCATATATCAACCTCTTTTTCTAGAGAAGAAGAAATCTTTTACATCATATTTTTGATATTCCGGCAATAACTGAT
>Ga0208019_1001620_pt1 | contig 11871 bp, 16 predicted proteins | sample CB_VirMetaG_5_FD_184540 | JGI IMG/M metagenome (GOLD analysis project Ga0208019, IMG submission 184540) | Freshwater to marine saline gradient viral communities from Chesapeake Bay - CB_1508_1D Viral MetaG (SPAdes) (version 4) | ecosystem: Environmental > Aquatic > Marine > Coastal | place: USA... | reverse complement strand
GTCAATGACACGAGCGCGAATCGTTCTGGTTATTCACTCACAAGCCAAAGGAACTAGCGATGAATCTGAAGACCATCGCGCAGATCGAAAAGGATCTGCAGAACCTCGCCGACCAGGTCGGTGAGTCTGGCTTCGCCAAGGCGAAGGCTCTGTACATGGAGAAGGTCGCCGTCGTCGACGAAGAGGGCACCCCGCTCTCGGCCGACGAGATCGAGGTCGTCCTCATGCCGAAGATGGCCGAGGGCAAGGCCGAGCCGATGGAAGAGGACGAAGAGGAGAAGTCCGTCGAGGCCGTCGAGGCTCCGGCTCCGAAGTCCGCTCCGGCTCCTCGTCGAAAGGCCGCGTCGGTCGCCGCTCGCATGTCGGCTCCGGCGATTGCTCGTCCGAAGGTCTGGGGCTCGCTCAAGAACTTCAAGAGCGACGATCGCGGTGACGCCGTTGAGAAGGCTCTCCGATTCGGTCACTGGCTCCTCGCCTCGAAGGGCAACCGCAAGAGCCTTTCGTTCTGCGATCGTCATGGCATCGAGGTCAAGGCTCATACCGAAGGCGTGAACTCCGCCGGCGGCTTCCTCGTGCCGGACGAGTTCGAGACCGAACTCATCTCGCTCCGCGAGCAGTACGGCGTCTTCCGTCGCGAGGCTCGGGTTCGTCCGATGTCGAGCGATACCCTTCGCGTTCCGCGGCGTTCGGCGACTCTCTCGGCGAGCTTCGTCGGTGAGGCGACCGCTGGCACTGAGTCGACTCAGACCTTCGAGTCGGTCCTGCTCGTCGCCAAGAAGGCGATGGTCCTGACCACCGTCTCGAACGAGCTGAACGAGGACGCCTTCGTCAACCTGGCCGACGATGTCGCGGGCGAAATCGCCTACGCCTTCGCCAAGAAGGAAGACGAGTGCGGCTTCATCGGCACCGGAACCTCGACCTACGGCGGCATTCGTGGCGTCGTCGACATCATTGAGAACGGCACGGCCGCCGTGCAGTATTACGACTCGGCTCTGTCCTCGAGCTTCGCCGATCTGTCGCTCGACAACATCGGAGCGTTCATGGGACTCCTGCCGGCCTACGCCGACACCCCGAACGCGAAGTTCTACATGCACAAGGCCGTCTGGCACGGTGCATTCGAGGCGGCTCTGACCTCGGCGGGTGGAACCTCCGCTCGCGAGATCAAGGAAGGCTACGCCGGTCAGCCGACCCTCTTCGGTTACCCGGTCGTCTTCACGCAGGTCATGCGGTCTTCCTACACCGCTGACAAGATCGTCGCGCTCTTCGGTGATCTGACCCTCGCGGCCTCGTTCGGCGATCGCCGGCAGACCACGATTCAGATCTCGGATTCGGCTCTGAACGCTTTCGAGCAGGACGAGCTCGCCATCCGCGGCACTGAGCGGTTCGACATCAACGTTCACGATGCCGGCGACAGCTCGACCACCGGTCCGATCGTCGGTCTCCTCGCCTGATCCTTCTGATGACTTCGGGGAGGCTCGGTTCGCCGGGCCTCCCCTGAAAGGGACTTTCAAATGCTGCACCTGCAGAACGCGAAGATCGTTCCGATCGTCTGCGACTCGCTTGACAATGCGTCCGCGACCACCGCTGCGATCGATACGGTCGGCTACGACTACTGTGAAATCATCGTTGTCACCGGCAATGTGCCGGCCAACATCGCCGCGCTCAAGGTCCAGGAGAGCGACGATTCCGGCATGTCCGGAGCCGCCGACGTCACTGGTCTGGTCTATGGCACTTCGACCACGATCGATAACGCGACCTCGACTCTTCCGACCGCAGCGTCGGGCGACGACAAGTCGCGACTCTTCCAGATCGATCTGAAGAAGCGCAAGCGATACCTCGACCTCGTGCTCACCGCCGGCGACGGCAGCGGCACTGGAACCGACTTCGCGGCGATCGCGATCCTTTCGCGTGCCGGCGAATCGCCTGCCGACACCGCGGCCGGCAAGGGTGTGACCGAGGCCGTCCGCGTCTGATCCTCTTTCTCCTTTCTGAGGGCGGGCGGGGGCTTCGGCTCCCGTCCGCCCAAAGGGTAGCAGATGGCCGTCGATACCTACGCACTCACGACGCTCTCGAGCCTGAAGAACTGGCTCGGCATCACGTCGGTCGATGACGACGTCCTCCTCGAGGACGCGATCGATCGGGCGACCGCCATCATCGAAACCCACTGCGACCGTAAGTTCAAGAGCCGCACGTTCAACGAGTGGTGCATGCCGCAGGGCGAGCGGACTTTCACGGTCGACAACTACCCAATCATCTCCATCGATCAGATCGCCTACGGTTCGGCGATCTCGATGACGATCTCGAGCGATACGGCGTCGACTGATGTCATCGCGACGGTCGAGAATAACGGCACGAACATTCGGCTCCGAAAGGTGACGTATGCCGGAGCGACCGAGCTGACGACGCTCGCGGTCGCCGATTACGTCAGCACGCGGCAGCTCGTCAACTACATCAACCTCGCTGTCTCTGGCTGGACCGCGACGCTCACTGAGAACGCACTGACGGCGAGCCTCTACCGATTCGGCGGTCGCGGCGTGATCGACGCTCCGTGCAACTTTGAGTATCCGCGCGACAACGTCTCCGAGTACCGCGTCGACTACGCGACCGGGCAGGTCCATCTCATCGCGGATAGATTCCCCGGCATCCGATCGGACGACGCCTCGGCAAACCGCTTCCCGTCTGGCTTCTATCCGGTGTTCGTCCAGTACACGGCGGGCTTCGAGACCGTGCCGGCGGATCTCCAGCAGACCTGCATCGAGATCGCGGCCGATCTCTATCGCGAGCGGAAGCAGGACAAGACGATCACGAGCGAGAGCCTTGGCGATTACTCCTACACGCAGGCCGGCGTCGCTGAGCTGCTCGAGGGACGCATCGGCAAGCTCACCGGCTACCGGGAGATCCGATGACCATCTCGTCGCTCGTCGATCGATTCGGCGTCTCGGTGTCGATCCTTCGGAAGGCGACGGACACGAAGGACTCGAGCGGCGGTCGCGTCGAGACGTGGGCTCGGTCCTCGACTCTGACAGGATTCCTGCAAGTCCGGGCGAATGCCGACACCGTCGCCGGCGGTGCCGAGCGATCGACGCAGACGGCGACGATCTACTTCCAGGGCAAGCCGACGATTCGCGTCCGCGATCGGATCTCCTACGGTTCGACGATCTACGAGGTCTCGTCGGTTCGTGTTCCGGATGAGCGTCCGCTCTCGGATGCCTTGTGCTACACGATCGTCGAGGCGACGGAGGTCTTCGGCTAATGGCATCGAAGCACAATCTCCGAGCGAAGCCGGTCAGCGACGCGATGCGTGATGAGCTCGCGTCGCTCGTCAACCGCACCGGGCTCTTCTATCAGACAAAGGTCAAGGAGATCCTCAACCTCGCGAAGTCGCCGCCGGCCTCGTCACCAGGACGACCGCCACACAAGCGGACCGGCACGCTCGGGCGATCGTTCCGCACGATGCCGACTCGCAAGGTCGGGAAGCGGATCATCCTAACGCTCGGCACGGACGTCGTCTACGCTCGGCCGCTCGAGTACGGTACGAGCCGGATGGCTGCTCGACCGTTCCTCGGACCGACCTATCGGAACAAGAAGCACCGAGCGGCGGTCGATCGTGAGATCGCGAAGGTGAGCGGCCGCATCCGTGCGGCGATCCGTCGGAAGGCAGGACCGCCACGATGAGCAACTACCTGATGCGAGGCTTCTATTCGCGGCTCAACGCTGACACGGGCGGCGGCACGAACGCAGTCCGGACGGCCGTCACGGATCGGATCTACGCTGTCGAGGCTCCGGCGTCGAGCACGCTTCCGCTCGTCGTCTACTCGATGGATGCTCCAGACACCGAGCGATTCTTCTCGGGCATCGTGCGATCTCGGGCGGTGTTTACGGTCTCGGTCTTCGGAAAGGTCGAGGTCGGTCCGGATGCGGTCGCCGACATCGATCGAAAGGTGTTCGACCTCCTCGATCAGCAAGCGGTAACGGTCACCGGACATGACCGAGGGTATATTCGAGGCGTCTCGCGTGGGACGCCGATAGCGGATGGCGAGTACTTCCGCTCCGATTCGACTTTCGAACTAGTCGCCACGACTACTTCCTGACGAGGACTCGCGATGACGTATGCAATCGGCTCGGACGGCTCGGTCACTATGCCGACCGGCTACAAGGCTCAGATCAACACTTGGTCCGCGACGCTTGCTCGAGCGACGCAGGTCGTCACCGGATTCGGCGACGCCGGCCATCAGCGACGTGCGAGCGGTGTTCTTGACATCACTGGCTCCGCCGGCGGCGTGCCGGAAGACAACGCATCTACGACAAGTGCCTTCGGGATCGGATCGAGCGCGGCCGGTGCTGCCTTGACCCTGAACATCACAAGCGGGACTTCGCTCGCCTTCGATGCAGTCTTTAGTTCGGTCGCCTTCTCTGTCACGAACGATGGCGATTCGACGGTCACGTTCAACTTCGAACTCAACGATACGAGTCCGACTTTGACGTGGGATGAGACTGCGTGATCCGATCCAGAGATCAGCTCTGGCAGGCTGGAATACTCACGCCGACCTCGACCGACTGGCGCGTCCGTTTCGTCTTCATTGACGGAACGGATCGCGTCGTCAGAGTGTCGCCTGGTCGCCTCTCAGAAGAAGACGCGATCATCCGTGCCAAGCGTCACGCGAAGATCTTTGATGAGACCGTCCTCGATCGTGTCGAGGCGGAACGAGCCGAGAAGTCGACTCAGGTCGCCGGCTTCGGCATCGTCCAGAAGTAAGGAGAGAACATGGAACCGATCGCGGTCCCAGTCGCCGATGGCACGATCCTCGTTCCTCGGCTGAAGGTGCAACAGATCATCGATCTCGCCGTGCTTCGGCACGAGCGAGAGCGGAAGGAACTCGTCCAAGATCTCGCCGATGCCGGCGTCGATCCCGAGGATCGACTCGAGCGGCTTCGGCAGCATCGGAAGGAAGTCGGCCTATCGAGCGTCATCGTCCGGTGGGCGTTCTCGGTCGACGGAGCCTACAGCATCGTCCGGATGGCGATGGGCGACTTCCCGGCCGAGCTCGAGGGCATGGATCCCGGCAACCTCTCACGACTGGCTCTGGCTTGCATTGGCGTCAACCTCGACGAGTCGGTGGAAGGTGGGGCCGAGGGAAAGGAGTAGACGCCGCCCGCGACTGGATCGCCGAGGCGGCCATCATCGCGAGGCATCTACCTGGCGTCGGCTCGCCGCTCGCTCTGCCGATCGATGAGTTCAACGGGTATTTGCGGTCGATCTTCGACTATCTCAAGAGGCAAGCCGGAGATTCCGGCGGCGGTCCTGTAGACCATCGAGCCTACGTCGAGCAGCAAATGAGGCGGATCCATGGCTGACTTTTCACTCGAGCTCGATGTCTTCGCGAGCACGAGCAAGCTCGAAGCCGGCCTGAAGAAGGCCGAGCAGGCGGTCGATCGAACCGCCGGTGAAATGGACAAGGGTGCGAAGGTTGCGGAAAAGGGCTTTGGTGATTTGTTGTCAGCGGTTACCAAGGTTGCGGGCGGCTTGTTCCTTCTCGAAGGAGCATTCAAAGCAGGAACGGCGGCGGCTTCTGCCATGGCAGGAGATACCGAGGCAGCTGCAAACGCTTTGAGAGGGCTGCCGCTGATTGGTCCGCTCGTCTCATCAGTTTTTGACTTCGCTAACGCTCTCGAGTTTGCAAGTGCAGCAGCGCGAAAAGCGAGAATTGAAACGGCCGGGCTCGCAGTTGAACTATCGAGAGCAAATCGCGAACTGACTTCTTCGGAAAGATTCGCGGCTATTTATGCTGAGATGGATGCGCTGAAGGGCTTGAGCGAATCACAGATCTTGTTGAACAAAAACAAGATGTTGTATCGATCGCTTGACGAAAAGCTGCTGATCGGCCAGCGAAAGATCAATGAAGAGTTCGATCGCCAAGTAGAAGCTCAACAAGAAGCGTCTATCAATGAGGCCGTGCGTGTCCAGAACATCGCACGGATCAACAAGGAACGCAAAATTGCATTGATGCAGGAAGAGGCTCTGATCGAGAAAGAGCGGGAGCTCCTGCATTTGCAAGTGCAACGCGCTCGGGAGAAGGAAGCCGAGGCTGCCGCAGCCGAAGCAGAAGCCAAGAGGCAGGAAGAATTCAAGAAGGCGGAAGAAGAACGACTGCGTCTGATCAAGGAGCGTGAGCAATTCGAGCGAGATCTGCGGGAAAGTATTTTGAAGAAGGAAAAGGAGATTGCTGAAGAGCGCGAAAAGCAAAGGCAAGCAGAGCTTGCATTCGTCAACGCTCGTCTCAAGATGGAGCAGGAGATCGCGGAAGCGAGAGCCGAGGCCGAACGGCAAGCGGCTGGAGCGACCGCGACCTTCGCGACGGCCGGCGGATCGTTCACGGCGGCGGCTTCAGCTCAGGTCAACGAGGCGAAGCTCCTGACCAAGATCTCCCAGCAGTCGCGGGACTTCCTCGCGATGATTATGCAGAACACCGCTCGCATGGCCGGAGGTCTGAACCTTGCCTGACGTCATCGAGTTCCTCGAGTCTCGGTCGATCCAGACGAGCGGCGGTCGAGGGACCGGCACGCGCGTCTTCCATGTCACCGGCACGACGAGCGTTCGTACGGTTCACAACCTCCTCGGCAAGGCCGGCGACAACGGCGTCGAGATGCCGAACGTCGGCGACGCTCATCCGGACTTTCCTGGACTGCGGGCGAGGGACTTCTCGGTGTCGCTCGTCGCCGGCCACAACGACACTTGGCGAGTCGACTGGACCTACGAGGTCATCAGCCGCGGCTTCCCGCAGTACCCGACGACGGTCATCACGGAACTTCCGAACGAGGTCGGATACCTCGAGCTCTCCTCAGAGATCCGTGCCGAGTTCGTGCTTGCCTGGCGGAAGAACGGCACGCCGTCTCTGACGTATCCGCAGAATGGTCAGGTCACGAACCCTACACAAGACATTCGCGGCGAGCCGGTCGATCAGGCCGGCAATCCGATCTCGGTTCAGCGGAATATCCAAGAGCTGACAATCACCGAGAACGTCGAGGTGCCGGCCTGGTCGACCTATCGCTCCTTCCGATTCTGTCGCAACTCGGCAAGCTTCTTCGGTGCCGCTCCCGGACTCGTGCTCTATCGCGGAGCGTCAGTGCGTCGCATCGGCGTGAACGTCTACTCGGTGGCTCATTCGTTCGTTGAGGATGGCGACTTCCACCTTCAACAGTCGCCGCTCATCGAAGCACCGGACATGACGCCAAAGCTTGACGCGAACAAGAAGGCGGAAAAGGTCTACTGGGTGCAACCCTTCCCGGTCCTGAAGGACCTGAATCAACTTTCGGCGAACTTCTGATGGCTGACGAAATCACGATCAATGCGTCGTTGCAGATCAACGACACCAACCTCGTCGAGGCGTTCATCCCTGGGACGCTGACGATCGACTTCGCGACGGCTGGAGCCTCGAGCCGATACGGTTCCGGCGGCGTTCAGGCGATCGGCACGAGCGTCGAGCAGATCACGCAGGGCGATACGACCGACGGCGGCGTCTACTTCTTCCGAAACATCGACGAGACCAACTTCGTCGAGATCGGCGTGACGAGTGACGACACGAGCGGCGGCACGTTCTACCCGGTCCTCAAGCTGCTCGCCGGCGAGTATTCGGTCGGCCGTCTCTCGAACGCGACGATCTTCGCGAAGGCGGACACAGCTGCGGTCAACCTTCAGTTCCGGATGCTCTCGCCGTGACGCAATACCGACGATGGAACATCGGTCCGCTCGGGACCGGCGATCGCGATCTGATCCGTGCTCAGCAGAACGAGCGGATCATCGTCGATCGATTCTGGATCACGAACAAGGACACCGCCAACCGATCCGTCGACATCCATCACTTACCGTCGGATGACGGAGCGGCTGTCGACGACTTCTGTCTTCTGCACGATCACACGATCAACTCGAAAGCCTATGAGGTGATCGAGTCTCCGATCTATCTCGAGCCAGGCGATCGGATCGTGGTCCATGCTTCGGCGGCGAACGCCATCATCCTGACTGCCTACGGACGCATCTTGTGACCGATCTGCCTCGGTTCCATTCCGGCCGGCTTGGTCCGCTCGACTTCCAGACGCTGAACGAGATGATGCGTCGTCTTGACGCTCTGCGTCCTCTGGTCGAGACGGCGTCGGTGAAGAATGGATCCGAGTTCTCGACGCTCGGCGACGTCCTGATCGTCCAAGCGGCGGAGACGCATCCGGCCGAGTACCCGGGCCGGTTCGCATGGAACCAGGTCATCGTCCGCGGCGAGTCGACACCGACGATCCCGGTCGACGGTGAGCCGGACACGATCGCGACCGAGGTCGACGACGACTGGGAGACGATCGAGGAGAACGCGCAGTACCGATACGGGACCGTGGTCAACGAGGAAGGCGACAAGGAGATCGAGTCCGACTCCTACGCGATCTGCATCGATCCGACCTTCGCCGGCGGCTATGCGGTGTTGTTCGCGATCCGGCGAACGGACGGCAGCCGGTGCTATCTGCTGGTGCCGATCGTCGCCGGCGAGGTAAGTGCCGGCACGATCACGGGACTGGTCCGCATCGTCTCTCTCGTTGGCGAGAGCACGCTCACGAGTGACAACGGAGGCGAACCGATTCGGGCGATCGTCTACAACGCACGGCCGATCATCCTGAACGACGAGGACACGTTTTCGCAGGGGCTCATCGTGACGCTGCTCGACTTCGGCCAGTCGCCGACTTCGAACATCAACAAGCCGAACACGCCGGAAGGAGCGGTGCTGACTTCGCGAACGCTCGACTCTGGCTCGATCGTTCTGGCTCGGAAGATCGGCGATCAGGATCTGTACGTCTCATCGACGCTCACGCATTACGATGTGACCTGCATATGACAAACTACACGGCCTGCTGCTGTCGAGTGCCTGAAGTCGTCGGCTGGAGGATTGCCGCCTCTTCTGTCATAAACATTTCGAGCAATCAGAGACGAGTCCAGAACAACGGCAGAGTTCAGATCACGGCGGTCGATATGGCTCAGACTCTTGCCGTTCAAATGGAGAGAGGAACGGGGACTTTTGCTCTGACGGATGTCGGTTCCGAGGTATCCGGTGTCGTGTATAAGCAAGTTCCGGCAGGAGACATAGATCAATTTACTCGACGGACGATCATCGGGTTTACCGATCTCAATGCTGACACCGGCCAGACCTGGCCGAACGGCAGTCCGATCTTCCGAACGCCCGCGACGCTCCCGACGACAGCTCCGCTTTTTTCCTTTGACTGGCCGACGGGCAGCACCGGATATGACTTTGAATGCCTCGGTCTCGTAGATCAGACGGTTATTTCAAGCCGAATCCCTGAGACTAGTGGTGGAAACCTCCCGTTCGACGAAAGCACCTTTGCGACTTTTGAAGTATTCAAAGAGACGAATCAGCCTTTCCAGCCGCCGGAAAGCACAGAGTTCTTCCGATTCACGCCTATCGGGAACGCCCAGGGAACCGCAATTGTGGTTCCATTCGGAATCTATCCGCTTCCATCTGTTTTCCCTGTCATCGATCTTTTCGGCTCTCGTCGATATCGGGACTTCAGCTCTTTTGGCCAGTTCGATCTTGAAGATCTCGGAATAGACGACGGTATCACGGAGCTTCCGTTTGGCTTCGATCCGACCAATTCAGAACAATGGCCATCGATCAGTCTTTCCATTGATGGTCAAGACATAAGCCCACAGGAGCTTCTCGACTTCAGCGATGACGTGCGATGCCTCTTTAGAACCAGTCAATCGATCACGCTCTCATATGTGCTCGTGAATATTTTCAACAGCGGTTTTCCGACCGATGATGACTTCATCGAGTACGAACTCACGGCATCAATGGATCAGAACATCGATTCGCTGGAGTACATCTTCGGATGAGCTGCGACCACTTCGTCGATGATCGTTGCTCTCAGCTCCTCTTCGACGGGACGCCAACGGCTCGTCAGTGTGCGGCGTGCAACCGATACTCCGGGCCTGATCGAGGGCTCGGCGACAGGCTGCATCGCGTGATCGTCTCCATCGGCGGCAAGCGAGTCGAGAAGATGAGCGGATGCGGATGCGGTCGCCGGCGAGCGGCCTTGAATCGACTCTCTGGAAATAAGGACTAGCCATGGCCGTCGCATATACCACCCTCCTCGCTCGTCTCGGTCGCCTCTTCGACTTCGCGAAGACGGTGCGCACGCATCAGGGCACCTTGCGATCGGAGTTCGAGGACACGGCGAGCAACTACACCGACGCCACTCGAGACCTGATGTCGACGATCACGAGCGGCATCGAGAGCAGGATCGACGAGGCCGGCCGGATCGTCCAGGATCTCAGAGCCGACGCAACCAAGACGCTTCTGACGATGATGGACGACGACACGACGCTCGGATCGACGACGATCCAATCGGCGATCGAGGAGTTCATCCGTCAGCTCGCGGCGGCGTCGCAGACCGTCGATCGTCCCTCGAGCGGTTACGTCACGCTGCCGGCCTCGAACCGCGGCACCGCCGGCGGCAGCAACATCGGCGATGGGCTCTTCCTTCTAAGCGATATGGCTCCGCTCCGGAACCTCTCGACGTCGGAGGTCTTCGACTTCCCGTCGATCCGCACCGAGACGATCCGCGCGACCTGCATCCAAGACTCGACGTCGCCGAACGTGCAAGAGGGTTCGGAGCGATTCCGGATCGAAGGCCAGCGAGACGTCGGCCGGCTTGACGAGGACTGGCCTCTCGGCTCTGGGACTCGGGGCGTGCTAACGGTTGCGGCCGCGAACAAGGACGGTGGTCGGACGCCTGGCGTCAACGTCTGCACCAACTCCGACTTCGAGAATTTCACGAGCAACGCTCCGGACAAGTGGACGATCGTGACCGGCACGGCCGGAACGCATATCCTCGCCGGCGGCAGCGGCTACACGGACTCAGACTCGCTGAAGCTCGTCGGCGACGGATCGACGGCGACGAACCTGAAGCAGCAGCTCAGGATCACGAGCGGCACCCTCGGCCAGATCAACCCGGACCGACCGTACTCGATTACCTGTGCTGCGAAGTACGCGACGGCGGCACCGACCGCGAGCCTCGTGATCTCGGTTCGCGACTCGGGCGGTACGATCCTACACGACTCGATCGTCGGTCGAGCGATGCAGCTCACGATTAGTTCAGCGAGCCTGACTACTTCGTGGCAATGGTTCAGTGCGGTTGTCTTTTCGCCGGTCGCGATCCCGAAGGCGTCGGTGATCGACATCCGGTTCAGCGGCAACCAAGCGAACACGTCGGAGGTCTTCGTCGATGAGCTTGTGATCGCCGAGATGCCTCGATTCCAGCGAGGCGGCCTTGCGTATCAGATCACTCGCGGCGAGACCGACTACGCGATCGAGGACACGTTCACGGCGAGCGTGACGAACAATTGCACGACCGGCGACGGCGAGATCGCTCTCGAGTTCGATCGGTTCTTCGACATGGCGTCGCTCGGTCTCGTGCTTCCGTCCGACACGTCGCCGACGATCGCGGACGCCACCTACATCTCCTGAACCTCGTCGGCGTGAGAACGTCGGTCCGACATCGAACGAGGTCTCTTTCGCTGTGACGAATCGTCGGTCGTTCGACGCGGGTGTCTGCACTTCGTCACCATTTTCTCAGACGAGAAAACCGCCGGCCGAGCGTGAGCCCGACCGGCGGCGAATGGAAGGAGTGTCTCTCTTACCTGACCTTGATGCGATACCCGAGCTTCGCTCCCTCGAGGATGATACGGTCTAGCTCGCGAACGTGCTTGTTCCCTGGACGGAGCTTGATGTAGAGGTCGTCAGGATCGTAGCCGTCGAGCTTGCAGGCCGCAGCCCAGAGCCGGCGAGCCTTGTCGGTGAGTATCCGGTGCAGGGTGTCTTG
>Ga0208019_1001618_pt1 | contig 11888 bp, 12 predicted proteins | sample CB_VirMetaG_5_FD_184540 | JGI IMG/M metagenome (GOLD analysis project Ga0208019, IMG submission 184540) | Freshwater to marine saline gradient viral communities from Chesapeake Bay - CB_1508_1D Viral MetaG (SPAdes) (version 4) | ecosystem: Environmental > Aquatic > Marine > Coastal | place: USA... | reverse complement strand
TGACCGGCACAAACGACCTGGCCGGAACCGGGCAGCTACTAAACGCGGACTACATCAGCTCCGGCTACCTGCTCGTCAGCACGAACATCACCGACCACAACACAGGACAGCTGTCGGGTGTGTCCATTGTCACAACGAACTGGACTCTCAACACGAACTGGGTCGGAAACTATCCTGTTGGTTTAACAGTTGCGGGAACAGACGGCACCATGGCTCTTGTCGGCACCAGCGAGGGAGGTCACAGCACCGTGTTTGAGCATGTGGAGATTGACCCGACCGGAACCAGCCTCGTTGACAAATGGGTCTGGTCCAAAGCCAAAAACGCGGACGGCGGCTACCTGGAAATGTTCTACGGCGACATGACCGACCCGCTAACCATTGCGACTCAGCAGGTGTATCGGGTGCAGCCATCCGGCGCATCGGTGCAGCAGGGTCAGAACGCAGTCATGGCATTTCGTGACCGTGGCGAAACGACCGGCACAATCGTTTACGGCGTGGGCTCGGACGACAACAAGATGGTGTTCAGGAAATACGTAAACACCGACGTGGACGCTGGCGGCTCAACCACACTCGGCACATTTGACACAGACGGCAAGTGGTGGATGCCCAGCCTCAGCGTCAGCAACAACATCACAGCAAACAATACAGAGGCATTCGGTGGCGTGTTAATCAGCACCACGAACCGCACTCTGGCAGCTGCAACTGTGCTGTCACCTGCTCCGTATGGCCTAGTCGTTAACGGCACAGAGGGCAACATGGCACTCGTAGGTGGACCTGAAGGTGGATTTAGCTCCGCTTTGGACTTTGCCGAGGTTGCAGAGGATGGCTCTGCAATCACTGACAAGTGGACAGTTGCCAAGCTCACGAGCACGAATGCGAACGGCTCGGAGCTGCGATTCGTCTACGGTCCAAACGCAGACGTCGGCAGCAACACGAACAAACTTAGCATCCATCCAAACGGGACCGTCGCAATTCCCGGCACACTCGATGGCAACTCCACGGGCGTGATTACGAACGTGGCGGCACTTAGCATTAACTATCCAGCTGGCTGGACAGGCGACATGCTCAGTGTGAAGCTGAATGGCTCAGACAGGTTCAAGGTAAGCGACGGTTACGCAACACCATCGTCTGGCGTCAGTTTAGGCTCCGGCGGGTTGTGGCAAGCATCCGCTGGTCACCTCACACTAAACACACCTTCCGCACTTGGTTGGTCGGGCCAAAACAACGTGAACGTTGACCAGCCCGGAGACCTCCGTCTCTACCGCGACGACGCCGGAACCTTAGCCCAACGCAACGGCACATCTGCGCAGACTTCGAGGATTTACGGCAGCTACACAGACGCCTCCAACTTCTCCAGAATAAGCCTCAGCCACGACGGCTCCGGGACCGGAACCATTGCAGTTGAAACAGCAGGCACGGGCGCAGATGACCAGAGTTTAGCACTCAAGGTGGCAGGGAATGGGGCGCTGTATGTGGAGGGTGACACAGCCGGTAATGCGAGGGGAAACAATGCGGTTGATTTGCAGATAGGTAGGAGTGCGGCAACGGAGGTTGCGAGTGGGCTTAACGCCGTATTGCTCGGTGGCTATGGTGGAACCGCCTCTGGTGCAAGGTCTGTAAGTATAGGCGGTTATGGAAACTTGGCTGGAGTGGGAAGCTACAGTTCTGCGGTTGGCGGGCAGGAAAACCTAGCTGAAGCATCGTATTCATCGACTATTGGCGGCTTTCGTTCTCATGCAAGACTCTTCGGCCAACACGCCTACGCCTCCGGTAGTTTCGCAGCAAACGGCGATGCTCAAGGTTCACGCCTTGTCGCTCGCAACACAACCAGTGGCACAACTCCGGCAGACCTGTTCCTGGATGGCACTGATGACAGGTTAGTCCTGCCAGCAAGCACGAGCTGGGGCTTCACGATTTCAGTGGTCGGGCGCACGACGGACGCAGGGACAGGAGTAGAGCAGTCGGCCTATTATAAGCTTGAAGGTCTGATTAAACGCGACGGTGCTTCAAACACCACATTAGTTGGCAGCGTGACTAAGACAGTGCTGGCTGAGGACGATGCTACTTGGGACGTTACGGTATCTGCCGACGACACAAACGAGGCGCTGGACATATCCTGCACCGGAGGCAGCGGTGATAACACGCGCTGGGTTGCGACTGTGACATTAACAGAAGTGGGTGGCTGATTATGAAAAAGACACTAGTTCTACTCTTAACTCTGGGCCTGCTCGGTATTGCAGTCGGGCAGGTGCGATACAGCAACAGTGGCGGCGTTGCGTTTGACGACGACGTGACCATGACCACGCTCAACATAGGGCGAGTCCTGACTCCGTTTAACTCGCTGAGCCTGGATGGCACCAACCTCGTCGTAAACATGGCGAGCACCAACACCTTCGGCATCATCGAGCTGACTGGAGATTGCTACATCATCGCAAGCAACTTGACCTCAGGAGCAAGAGCACAGATTGAAGTCCGGGCGGACGGCACAGCTCGCACTATTACGGCTGTGCCGGACTACAAAGCATCTGGCGCTGAGTCGTTCAGCCTTACAGTAACTAACCACGCAGTAATCAGCTTGTTTAACACCGGAACTGCGACCACTAACTGCTTCATTGATGGCAAATGGTTTGAATAACATGAAAACAAAACTCGCACTTGTCGTGGCTCTCGCAGCCTTCACCGTATCCGCAACTGCTGGTGACGCCACGCTCACCTACACACCAGTCCAGCTCAAAGCTTGCCAGCGCGTCGTGGCTAGAATGAATGCTGAGGCTGTAGCTAAAGCCGTTGCCGAGAATCCCGATGTGGACGTTGCGACTGTTCCGCAGATGACGGCGCTGCAATATGTTCAGGCACTATTCACAGCTAAGCTAAACGCCATCGTAGCTCAGGAGAAACGGCTGATTCAGGCTGAGTTGCTGGAGAAATATGAAGCTGCGGATGATGCGACGAAGACTGAAGTCGAAGCGCACCTTGAAGTGACTCCATGAAGAAACTGCTTGCAGCACTGCTGTTCTCGGTCTCGCTTAACGGTGCAACCTACACAGTTGGACCGTCTGAGACATACACAACATTCGCTGCTGCGTTTGCGGCAATCGACCTAGACGCAGGAGACATACTTGAGGCTAGAGCTGCAACGCCTGGAGGTTCTGCAACATTCACCGAGACACTTACACCCGGTTCCGATGACTACGGAACCACGGGCAACCCTGTAATCATTCGCGCCAGAAGCGGCGACACAATCACAATCGACGCAGAGGCGACAAGAAACAACTGCATCTACCATTACGACGCGACCGGAACTAGAGATTGCGTGACGTTTGATGGCTTTGTGATGGTCGGCGCAAACGCTTATTCCGTTTACATCAACGGCGGGAGCGGAGCCTACCTTGACGAAATTACCGTCCAGAACTGCAACATCACAATAGACGACAACGCGGCAACATCCAACTCGCACCAAGGCATCTACGCTCAGTATGCGGACGACCTGCTGGTTTACCAGAACACCATCACGACAGACGATGCCAGCATGAACTATCAGACTGATGGCATCTACATTCAAAATTGTCCAACGGTCGTCATCGACGGAAATTCTGTGACGATACGCAACGACCACAACACACCTCACTGTGACGACATTCAGTTTGCGAACATTCAGGCACTCACATACGACCACACCATCAGAAACAACACGCTGACACACGACAACGCATCGACTGCAAACAAACAGGGAATTTATTACGAGTATGCATTGGCTGGAACAGTCAGGATTTACAACAACCTCCTAATCCAGACCGGAAGCACCGGCAGTTATGCTATTCAGCTTGCGCCTAAAGCAGCTTCCACGCAGGTGGCATACATACTCAACAACACCATCTGGAACAACGGGAGTAGCTACGGCATCAAGACTGACGCATACACGGACAACCCTTACATCCAGAACAACATCTGGGTAAATGAGACTACTGGAGCTGATGTGACGTCGCTTTACATCGAGTCGTCCACTGTTACAGCAGCGCGAATCAACAACAACATCCACTACACTGCGAATGCAACGCAGAACAATCTGCTACGTGACAGTGGTGGTTTCAAAAGCTGGGCGAACTGGCAGGCAGCGGGCTACGACGTGAACGGATACAATGCAGACCCGTCTCTTGCATCACCTCCCAGCGATTGCAGCGCGGGTTCGGGCAGCAATGCGGTTGATGCTGGCGCTGACTGGAGCAGTTTATTCACCACAGACATCGCTGGAACAGTCAGGCCGCAGAACAGCGTGTATGACATCGGGGCGTATGAGTTTGAATCGGGTGGAGGAGCACCGGCAACAGCACCGGGCGCAACCATTAGAGCCGAAACAGTAACCATAGGAGCATACTAACATGAGTGTATTAAGCAGCAAATCCGAAACAACCAGCAGCACTAGAGTAGCTATGCTGGCAGTCGTGGCAGCAGTCCTGTTCCAGTTGGTTTATGTGACTGTCAAAACCGGATCCGTGGCAGCGATTCCGATTGAGCAGGTGTATCTGGTTGCATCTGTTCTAGGGCTGAAAGGCTGGCAGAAACTAACCGAAAACAAACCGAAATCATGAAATCATTCCACCGCGTCGTAGAATTTCTAGGTTGGGCCGTTGTGTTTGCGTGCCTGCTGTTGCTGGCCAGCGGATGCAAAATGCTCCCGCCAGCTCCGCAGAAGGGTAGCAGCTACACTGCGAAGTTGCAACAGATGGCATTGGTTCAGACTCCAGATGCACCACAGCTCGTGCCTGTAGGTGAAGTGCCGACGCTAAACTTTGAACAAGGCGAGAATCAGGAGACTCCATCAGAGCAGGTTTACGAGCGGACGATAGACGGCACTAAGGTGACCGAGAGTATCAGGACCAGTATGGGGACGGCGCAGCATGATAGAGCTAGGGACGACTGGGCGAGTGTGGCGAAACTAGAGGCTAAGCTGCGCAGCTACGGTTCTATCAAGTTGCTCGGATTTGGCTTGCTGCTGGCATCTCTGGCTATGTTCCACCCTTCAATCAGGGCGTTTACTGGGACCACTGTTCAGGTCTGGACGGGTGCTGCGGGTGCGGCACTCATATTCGGCGCTCAGGTGCTAGCCGGGAATGAAACGATGGTGCTGGTTCTCGTCTGCGTCGGAGGCGGAGCAATATACATGTTCCGCAGGCACGGATACCTGCAAGGCATGGTGGATGCGAACAAAAACGGCATACCAGATGCACTGGAGGCGGTTTTGGAGAAACTCAACAACAAACAACAGGAGAAATAGAACATGGCATACACTAACTATGGAACAGCGGGTGTTCCTCACACCTATGGCACAATCAGCTGGAGCGGGTTAAGCGCGACCTGCGAGCTGCTCATAACCAGCATGGAGGTCACGCATGACCACGCCATCAAGCAGGACTTGATTAATCCTACCACCGGCGAAGTCATCGGTGCTGCGAACGGGCGTGAGATGTATAGCTGCCGCGTTTCTGCTCTCGCTGTGTCGAAAACCACGCACACTGTCGCCAACGCTGCGGCTGCTCTGGTTTCGCCTGGTGCCCGCATCAAGGTGACGATTGCCAGCGACCGCAACAGCGACGCGAACGGCGACTGGATTTATGACGGAGGCTTTACCGCTTCAGAAACCAGCGACGGTTTCGCCACGGTCAGCCTCAACCTTGTCCGCTATACAGCCACAGGCTCTGACGCCACCGCACTGACGACCGCCGTGAGCTAATAATGGATTACGCAGAAGCCATATTTCCTGACCGCACACGCATTGCAGGAACCACCCTGCTGCCAATGCAGGTTGGGCACGCGCTTCTGCTGCGGCGGCTAGGCAGTCCTTTAGCCGCACCTACCGCCCTGCCCTACTCTGTTACACTTGGGCAGGCTGCTGTTGCCGTGTTTGTGTTTAGTCGCACTCAGACCCGCGCCGCCAAGCGCATCGAGTCGAGGGTGGGGCAGCTTCAGATTTCGTGGTTGGGTCTGAAGCTGCTCCTAGCCCAAGAGCGCAACGTGCAGGCGCTGCTGAACTACGTCAGGCGCAGCTGGCAGGGACCGACCGTGTTTGTGCCGTCTGACCGAAAACAGAACGCACAGCCCGGTGATGGAGATGCACTGAGGACACTTGTCGGCACACTCACAAGCCGCATCGGCGTGACGATGCAGGAGGCTATGGAGCTGCCGCTGACCCAGGCACTGTGGGAGGTTTGCGGCTACTGGGCGCAGGAAGGTGGGCTGCGGTTTGCGTCCCCGCAGGAACAGGAAATAATGGAGTTTTACAAGAGGAAGCAGCATGGCGAAGCAACGACTTGATATTGAGATTAGCGGCAACGACAGCAAGTTCGGCGCGGCGGCTGACAGGACTATGCGCAGGCTAAACGGAATCGGCAGCACTGTCAGGACGATGGCTGGGTGGTTTGGTGTAGCGTTTGGCGCAGCCGCAATAAACAACGTGATTCAGTATGGCAGCAGAGTGTCAGACTTGGCGCAGTCGCTTGGTGTGTCTTCTGAAGCGTTGCAAAAGATGGAGTATGCCGCAGGTCAGCTCGGCGTCAGCATGGAAGAAATATCAAAGGCGTTCCTGAACATGCAGCGGTATGCAGGCGAGGCTATGGGCGGCAATGGTGAATACCAGGACATTTTCCAGCGCATGGGAATATCCATGCAGGAGCTAAAGTCGATGTCGCCGGAGCAGATGTTCATGCGGATTGCGCAGAACGTCAGACACTCACAGCACAGCGCAGAAATGGTCAGCGATGCAATGAGGTTGATGGGCAGGAACGGTGCAATGGTGCTTGGTGCTATGCGGGACGGATTCTATGAGAGCGCAAACAGCGCCGCAGCACTGGCTACCACAATCGACAACGAAACCATAGCCAGCCTCGACCGGATGTCGGACAAGATGGAGCACATAAAAAAGCAGTCGACATCACTAGCTGCTAGTTTTGCTACGTGGGCGTGGGACAAAATCGGAATGGCTGCTGGCGGCTTCGTCGGACTCGCAAACAAGTTTACCATGAGTGATGAAGACATCCTTAAGCGGCAAACCGCAGTGTGGGAGTGGTTTGGATTGCTCCCAAAAGGTTCAGGAGGCGCTGCAAATCGTTCGCCGCTGCCATCGCTTGAAACAGGAGAAGGCGGCGCAGCAGGTGCAGTTTCGCGGCTCGGCGCAGGCATTAACACATCGTCAGTCGCGCCGCCAGCAGCTGACGCGCTTTCACGCATCGGCTTGTTCAGAGGCGGCACGTCGCAGATTGAACGGCAGAAGGTGAATCTGCTACAGCAGATAGCCAGCAACACATCACGAACAGCGGCAGCTATGAACGAGGACGTTTAATATGGAATTTTACGGCACAAACGCAACGGGTGAAGTCAGAGGTTACTCATGGAATCCGCGCACCGGATACCAGCAGATTGTGGTCTACACCGGCACGCCAGACGCACTGGAGGCAATCAGCTCAAGTGCAATCAGCAACGGATACAGTGTGCGGTATGTTCCAGACAGTCAGGGAGGCTACAGCAGCCTGGAGGTGACGTATGGCGCGGCTGAAACTCAAGACCCGGCTGTGCCACTGTCTGACGAATGGAGCCTGGAAGGAAACGACTTAGAGAAATCCATCTTTGAGCATCCAAACGCACTCGCTGAATTTGAGCAGTGGCCGTTCGGATTGAGCGACCCTAGCATAGCGCCGTTCAGGAGCACTGTTGAACGCTACGTTCGAGGCGAAATCGAGTCTTTGGAGGACGAACTTGCGACGCTGATAAATGCGCTTAAACGACCGCAGATTCTGGACTTGGCACATGAGATGGCTGCAATTCTCGGCATGGGCGTGGAATCGTTCACAGTCTCGCAATACGTGCTGCGGCGCACGCGCATCGTCACAAGCACAACTGACATCAAACCTGTGGTCACAAACACCGGCAAGGTCTATTCACAGGCAGCAATGGAATCCGAGGAAGGCGGAATACCCGCAACACTCAAGTTCAACCTGCCAGATGGAGTTTGGTTGAAGCGAACACCGACCGTGACTCAATACGGCGCGGACAAGTGGCAAATCGTTCAGGAATACTGGCACGCAGACAGGTTCCTGACCTGGCTCTATGAGGTGGTAGCATGATTAAACACTTAGTTGCAAAGATTAAGAAATTGGAGCGGCAGTTGCAACAGCAGCAGCCATCCAGAGGCGTGGGCGTATTCACAAGCCGCACCACTCGCGGCGTCACGCGCAGACCATCAGCAAAATCTACCGGCGGCGGCTCAGGAGAAGCGCGCTGGGCATAAACACCAACAACAACAGGAGAAAACATGGCACTGACACTAACCGCAAAACTCGCCGCTAGCAAAAGCGGAACAACAGTTCAGAACGCAACCAGCAGCTTTGCTCTGGGTGACATGACTGGAGACGAGATGCACCAGAGCATCTATGTCAGCACCGGCACCAGCTTTGTCACGCTGACCGCTGCCAGCTCGCCCACAATCGGTATCGGCTCTATTGCTGTTGCATCTGATTACTGGGTGCTGTTGCGCAACGTAGAAGACACGACCGGCACTTGGGTGGTCTCGTTCGATGCTGGAACCACTGAACATATCAACATTGGCGTCGGTGAAGTTGCCGGGCCATTCAAAATGGACGGCGGCAAATACCTGAGCGTCAAGCCAAGTGTCAGCGGAATCCGTCTCGAAATCGTAGCATGCGAACCATGAGGTGACATATGGCAACACCAAGCGTAATTCTTAAAACGGTTGCTGCGGCTGCAACACCGGAGGCTCTAGGCACGACTGCGCAGGTGTTTCATGGCATCGTGTTTCTGGGCTACAAGGGAGATGCGACCACGGCAAATACAGGCACAGTCTATGTTCAGCTGAAGGAGCTGGATACGGACGGCACGCTGGGCAGCTTCGCAGATGCCATACCCATTCCGAGCGGCGGTTACAGTGCTGCGCTAAATGTCAGCATGATGGGCGTGGCTGAGCTAAACGCTGCGCAGTTTCAAATCAATGTGGACAACGACGGCGATGGGGTTGTGGCCGTGGTAACGCGATGAAAAAAATCATTGTTTTAGTAGCCATAACATCTGTTGCGCTGGCGCAGATTATCCCGCCTGCCGTGTCATCTCTGTTCCGTGGCCTGATTGAATACAGCCCGTCATACTGGGATGACTCGCAGGTTCCGGGTCTTGCTATCGTTGGCGGCTCCACGGCTCCGGGCCTGATTGACTTCGCGGGCAGTTCGGACGTGAAGGTTTACGGCTTCGACGGCGGTAGCAGGGACGAGGAAGCGCATTTCAGCATTCAGCTCTCCCACGCATACAAAGAGGGAACCGACCTTGAGCCGCATCTGCACTGGTGTGAAACAGCAGCGCCAGCATCGGCAGGTGACACCAATGTGGTGTGGGCGATGACTTACTCCATCGTAAACGTGGATGGCACGTTCTCGGCGCCAACCACACTCTACGCCACAAACGCCATCACCGGCACAAACTGGACGCACAAAATCGCAGGCTTCGACCCTGACATTGACGGCACGGACCTGAAAATCAGCTCAGTGCTCGTTGGCAGCGTGAAGCGTATAGCTTCATCTGCGTCGGACACATACGACAAGGACGCTGCGCTGCTCAGTTTAGACTTCCACTACGAGGTGGATATGCCCGGAAGCCGCACAACACTAGTTAAATGATTACATTCACGCGAGCACCTGTTGTTGAGGTTGGTGAGCGGCCTACGTCGTCGGACATGGCGGCGCAGGCCGCTGCCGTCAATGACAGGATGCTGAGCGGAATCGGCGACTGGGCCTGGCGCGTCAGCTATTACTTGGTGAACATGTGGCGGCAGATGCGCAACCCAGATGCCAGCGGCTACCTGTTTCCGTCGCAACTGGAATACTGGGACATCTACGGTGCCGTGGACCCGGACAAAACTGATTTGATATTCCCAACATCAGACGCCGGTGACAACGAGGGTGCAAACCTAGCATGCACAGGCATGGCGCTGGTCAAGGGCAACCCGAGCGTAGTCGAGGAGGAGTCACGGTATGACGAACTTCCACTGCTCTGGAATTTGCAACCGCCGCAGACGCTGGAGCAATACTGGGAGCTAAGCAAGTATCAGCGCGGCGGCATTGACGCCGACGCAGGAGTGACTGCATGGCCAGCTGGAGATGCGGCGCAGGCGTGGATGCGGATTGTGTCGGCGTATTGGTCTCCACACGGCAAGAGCTACGGAGGCTACATGCCAACACCTGACATCGCAACAACGGCAGCCACTACGCCAGGCGAATGTGGAAACGACGCTGACACTGGCCAATACATCCAGAACTGGCAGCGGTTTTTCACAGGACTCAGAACGGACGTAGATATACCGAGCCACAGCGGCAGTCTCAGCACCAACGGCGACGGCTACCCTGTCATCACCTATGCTGGCGGCTGTCCATGCTGGACTACATACCACGACGCAGGCCACGTCGTCGGCATATTCAGAACCGGCACCAGCTACAAGGTCGCGGTCAGCAACACGGCCAGCGACTGCGAAGACATCACGGTTGATTCGTTGCCGGTGCAGGACTGGATTGAAGGACCGTATGACAACTACGGCTACTTGCAGCACACAGACGGAGACCACTTAAACCGTGTCATCAACACGATGGCTGCGGACTTCCGAGGCAGCACAGACCAGAGAATCAAAGACACGTTCAAGATTCAGTCCATAGCCTTTGACGCACAAAGGTTCTTCACCCGCCAATACGCACTGGCACCTGCACGCGGCACACTCAGCCCTGACCAGACCGCGATTGACGTGCAGTATCCAAGCTGCCGCATCACCGGAGCCATACAGCACGAATCCGGCACAGAGGCAAGATGGGTAACAGGAGGAACATCATACGCAATCGCAGACGGTTTTGTTGCCGCCGCCGTCTTTATAAAGGCCAAGGAACTGGAGACAGCGGCGACCGTGCAGGTTCTGGACGGTGCGACCCAGCTTTACAGCACCAGCCTAACACCTGACGACGACGGCAACGCTTCTGCTCTGTTCTGGTTTAGCAACGCAGCGCAACGGTCTGAACTGAAGGTGCGCATCGGCAATCAGGTGCGCTTTTCTTCCGCCGCAGGAGAAATCCGGTGCGAATTTGCGGAGCTGGAGGACCGGAAACCTGACCACTGGGACGCAGCAATGATTCTGCGGCTAGCTGCGGCTGGCAACGGGCGGCAGGTGGACGGGCGCGGGATTGACACTGAGACCAGCAAAGCCATCGGTGACGACTTCATGCGCTACGGCTGCATTGTCGGCAGCTGGCCTATCAGTAGCGGTCCAGAGGTGAATCGCAACCCGCTTTATGACGTGGCTAGGCGGCTGACCAATAAGTGCCTGCACATCCTGCCACGGCGCAATTTCGTCGCCTACGAGGTGGCAGACGGCAAATCCATTCTCTACTACAAACGCTATGCCTATGGACTCAAAAACAGCCGGGTTGATTTATTGGCAGGCATCGCTCCACCGCCTGATGCCACTGCAAGTGGAAGCCTGCAACCAGGCGAGACATACATCGTCAAAGGCACAGGCAGCGTCCAATACGGCGGCGGCAACTACGGCGACGGCGCTACATTCACAGCCGGAGCATCAAAGACCTACACAGCAGACGGAACGGCGTCAGTCTATGTCTACGATGGCATCAGAAGCAGTGCGCTGAAGAACGGCTGGACGAATCGCTGGTGTTCCTTCGTTGAACCGAAGCACTACGACCCAAGCGAGAGCAGCATCTATAAACCCAGCGCGTATTCCGACTACTGGGCGTTCAGCGACCGGTGCCATTTCAAGAGCAACGATTTTCCGGCGGCGCTCGTTGGATTTGTCAGCTACAACTACACGGTGACAGTGGATTCTGCCACTAGAG
>Ga0208019_1001617_pt1 | contig 11890 bp, 9 predicted proteins | sample CB_VirMetaG_5_FD_184540 | JGI IMG/M metagenome (GOLD analysis project Ga0208019, IMG submission 184540) | Freshwater to marine saline gradient viral communities from Chesapeake Bay - CB_1508_1D Viral MetaG (SPAdes) (version 4) | ecosystem: Environmental > Aquatic > Marine > Coastal | place: USA... | reverse complement strand
TATCTAATATAGGAGATGCGACTGACGCAGTAGATTCATTTGCAGAAGCGCAAAAAGCATTAAATGACGAAATAGAAAACTTTGAAAGTCCAGCGTATAAACAAAACGAAAAACTAACAGAGGGGTTGTCAATTTTAAGGGCAACAAGAGATGAGCTTCTAAATTTAAAATATAACTTTAAATCAGATGACGCAGAGCAATATTGGGCAAAGTCTGCTAAAGCATTAAATTACTTCAAACAGCAATTTGGAGGAAAACTAACAGAAGAAGAGCTTTCTTTTATTGACTTATCTGACATTAAAAACATTGAACAAGTAGAAAAAGCAATAAGAGTTACGACAAACTATATTGACAAGTTTACGAAGGCGCAGCAATATCGTTCTGCTGCGGATAAATTAGCTGCGGACAAGTCTAAGCTGCTCGCAGAAAACCAAAAGATATATAATGAAGCCTTAGAAAAATATAAAGACGCTACTGACGAAGATTCGATTAAAAAAGCAGAAAGACTAAAAGAGGCAATGGCAGCACCTTTAAGAGCACAGGGCTTTTTAATTGATGGAGATATGTTTAAAGGAAGCGAAGACGTTCTTAAAAACATTAAAACAGCCATTGAGTTGCAGCAGAGGATAGATGCGCTAAGATATGAAACGGCTCTACTTTACAACATACCATCTGAAAGTTCAGATAAAAGTGGATTTACTCGTTCTGCTAAAACCGACTTTGAGGAAGAGTTGTATTACAACGAGGAAAGAGCTAATTTAATGCGTAGCCTTGCTGATTTGGAGAACGAGATGAGCAAATCCTTAGAAGATGGAACTTTGAATAGCTTCGATGCTAGGATGAGGGCAACAGAAGAGTTTTATTCTGCTAAAGATAAAATACTAGCAATAGACTTCGATAAGACTAAATTTGAAATAGAGCAAGAGAGAAAAGTTAGAGAAGAGGCATTAAAGAAAAAGCAGGAGGATAATAAAAAGCTGTTGAACGAAGGGAAAATAAGTTCATCTGAATTTGCTAAAGCAGATAAAGAGTTGCAGGATGCCATTATTACAAATAATAAAAACGCTAACACAAAGCTAAAAGAAGCCGATGATGAATATACACTAGGAGTGATAGATAATGCTCACGATAAGGCTAAAAAAGTCACCGACATAGCAAAAGACCAATACGACCTAGAGGTTGAATTACTAGAAGATAAATACGAAAGAGAAAATAAGCTAAGAGACGAGGCGTTTGAAAAAGAGAAGCAAGCTATTAGGGATAAATACAAACTTAACAGACTGCTTGGTGGAGATAGTTTTACTTATGAGATTGAGATGCAAAATGCTCAAACAAAAAATAAGATAGACAACATAAATGAAGAAATAAAGCAAAAAGAAGAACAAATAAAAATACTTCGAGATAAAGGTATTGAAGATAGCGAGGAAGAAAAAGACTTGCTTAGAGAAGTGGCAAATCTTCGCAATAATATTAACCATGAAACGGCAATGAATGAATTAGAGCTTGCTGAAATGGTTAAAGACAAAAAAGAAGAGTTGGAATTAGAGATACTTGACGGAATGAAACAAATTGGTCAAGAAACAATATCATCACTTTTCCAAATATACTTTGATGAAATAGAGAAGCAAAAAGAGCGTTTTAATGTAATAGAGGATGAAAGACTAAAACAGATAGAGGATAAGGAAGAAGCTGGAATTTTAACTAAAAAAGAGGCAGAAGAGGAAAAACTAAGACTTTCTGAATATTACGAAAACGTACAAAAGAAACTAGATAAAGACAGAGCTGACGCTGAAAGAAAACAATTCTTACTTGGACAGGCAATTGCTCTAGGAGAAATTGCAGCAAAAACAGCGACTGGTGTTGTTACGTATTTATCAAATCCACTAACAGCACCTTTAGTTCCATTGGTTATAGCAACAGGAGCTGTTCAAGCTGGAATAGTAGCAGCCCAATCAATACCTTATTTTGAAGATGGCACAGACTATGCTCCAGAGGGATTGGCGGTAGTCGGTGAGAAAAGAAGTGAGGCTATATTTAACCCAGACGGAACAATACAAATAACACCGTCTACTCCTACGCTAACATATCTCAAAGAAGGGGCTAAAGTGATACCAAGTTTAGGTGAACTTAACGCAATAGAGAAACAAGCACTATATCATCAAGTGGGGCTAGAACCAAGCTATGACTTTGGTAGATTAGAGAAGAAAATAGACAATATAAGTATTAACCAGACTATGAATGTAAGCGAAATTAATCTTTTCCATAAGATGAAGTTTAGTTCAAGGTCAAAAGGATTATTTAATTAAGATGAAAAAACTAAAGATTTTTTTACTATGGTTAGCGATTTCAGTTATAACTGGATTTGCTATATGTGGTGTGACTAAATGGGAATGGTATAAGTGTGTTACCATATCTGTAATCGCAATGAGTGTTAATTTTTTAATTTCTTACGCTTCATTATATTTAGGTATTTTAAGCAAAAAAATTGCAGATGAATCGAGAGCCAAAAAGGTATAAATATTCTATTATTCATAACGGTAATAGTCAGGAGCTTGTCGCTGACCCAAAGGGATGGGAGCAACAGGCTATTGGCTTTGAGCGTGATGATAATTTTGGAATAAACTCTCAATTTACAGTGCCACTAGAGTTTGCTAAAGACGGCTACGATAAGCATATTAGCATTTTTGATGCTACTGGATTTTCGTCAGATGCAAACCTAAATATACTAAAAAGGCTTAATGATTGGACTTACGAGCAATTCTATTTGTGTACATTTGATTATACTACGGCAAAATATGATAGAGATATATTTACAGTAGAGGCACATGAAAATGGAATATATAAAAAGCTAGAGGCTAGAAAGTCGCAGGAGTATGAGATAGACTTGCCTACATCTCACAAAACTATCGTAGATTTTACTGGTGTATCAACACTTAGAAATAACATCTTACAAGCGTTTATATCAAACCCATATAGCGGAGAAGATAAATTAAGGGCAAAAAACGCTAGTGAAACGGTTTATGCTATTTATGGGAACAGAACAGTTCGTGAATATACAGACAATCTTTTGTTTACAAATCCAGAAAACTCTCCTTTCCCGTATTTTGTTTTAAAAGCAGCTAAAAGTGTTGAATTAAGTCTTTTGTTAACATTAAATTTAACGGTATCAACAGCAGGAACATTGCCAAATCAAGGGGAGGTGTGGCTTGCTAGATTCACATCTACTGGAGAAAGCGGTGCTTATTGGAATAATACAACCCCAATAAAAAAATATTATCCGACTAGAATTAAAAATGCTGTATTTGGGAATGTGGAGTTCTATGAATATCAAACAGAAACTATATCAACATCTTTGTCAAAAGATGAATACTTGGGGTTAATATACTTTAACAACACAAATGACGACGGAAGCATATTTACAAACTTAAATAATGTTACAATAAGTAATGCTTCTGATACAAAAATGGCAATAACAGACCTGTCTAATTCATCTTTTTCTCACTTAGAACTAGAGGGAGTTACACACGAATGGCTTATAGATAAGCTGTGCGAAAAAATACTTGATGGACACACGTATAATTTATCATTTGATTATACGGATTTAAATTATGTGCCAATATTAGTCCCAAATAGCAGCATAAGACAGTTGGATGATAAAAAAATTATTTGTAAATTAGACGATGTTTTAAAGTCACTTTATATATTAGCGAATATAGGAGTGAAAATATGGGGTGAAAATATACTTATATGTGACCAAGACGACTGTTATCCAACGGATAGAACACCTACCGAGCTGACAGTATTTAAGGGAACAGAAATATCGGTTGACACAAAACACCTGTATAACTCTGTTGAAGTTGGTTGGAATCCAGAAAGCAATGATAAAGAAAATGGTTTATTCGAGGTTCTTGCTAAAAATAACTTTCAAATAATTAACAACAATGTTGATGACAAGAAGTTAAGTTTAGTTCATCCATATATTGGAAGTCCATATTCCATTGAAAATTACATAAGAGAAACTAGAAACTCTGATTCAGTTGATAACAAGTCTGATAACAGAATAACTATTTTTGCTTGTAAGGAAATATCTTCTGGTTCTGATGCTTCTTTCAATGTTTTAACACAACCATTACTAGAAGATGTTGACATAGGCAATAGAGCGTCTTGTAGGCTATATTTTCCTTTTTCTGACAACAGTTTGATTAGAGAAGAAACAGGTAGCCAAAATATAAGCGTGCTAGATGGGCTTGTTTCTAGCTACTTTACTTTGGTTTATGCAAAAAAAACATGTTTAATTACACTGACTGGAACTATAACGGTTACTGTTGATTGGACTTTGGATGATATGAATACGGACTATATAACTGGGAGGCTGTTTGGTGATGGGAATTTTAATAAAGAATTTAATGCTTCCGTATCTGGTAAAAGAGCTACACTAACATGTGTATTGGATGAAAGTTTTTATCTTGATGAAAATAGAGGTTTTGGAATATATCAAACCATAAATGTGCCACCATCAAATGACACATTTACAATCACAGAGCAAGTAAACACGCTTACGATAGGCGCAACTGAAAATATATTGCAAAATGCAACATATGAGCTTTATAGAGAACAAACAATTATAAACGGGCAGTTTGATTGGGCTACAATGTATAATTTACCTATGTCGCCAAAAAGAATACTGAATAAGCATTTGCCCTATATAAGTGTTTCGACTTGGAGGAATATAAATGATATAGAGTTTACATCGGCAGAAAGAGATGCAAACGTAACTACAAAGATGGATTACGAAGAAACTGCAATAACAGAAGATGACGATGTAATACCGACAACGCCTGTTTTTTTGCCAGTAACGATAGATGTAAAGACGGCAATAAGTTTCGATAGCTTAATGGATATAGTAGGTGAAAATTCGTACACTCCATTTAAAATAGTTGATAGAGACTTAGGAACTATACAGGGATGGACAAATAAAATAGCATTTAAGGCGGGAAAAGAAGAAGAACAACAATTTGAATTACAAGCAAAAACAATATGATACTATCAAATGACATATTAATACCAAAGTCATGCCCTTTAAATTTTATTGAGGATAGCATCTCGAAATACAAAATAAGAGAGTATTGTCAAAAATGGATAAATGGAGATAAAATAAAACTTCAAGTTAGAAGCAATGTTTATTCAAGTGGGCTTTCATTAAGGGTTTATGATAGTAGGGGTGTATTCATGGATAGTGAGAACTTTTCCGCATTTCAATCTCTTTCTGATGGATATGACTATGCGAATGTATCATACACTATTGATTTAGATGACGGGTTTTATTATTTTTGTATTTGTGATGGTGATACATGGCTGGCTCAATCTACATGGAATTATATAGGTAAAAACGAAAATACGTTTATTTGTGAGTATTCTGATGAAGACAATAAAGTAGAAACAATATTTAAAAACAGCTCACTAACTGCAACAACAGGGTTTAGTAGAACCGCACCAGCTGGGCTTAATATTCCTAGATTTTTTAATTCAAACGGCATAGACACTGGTATGTTCTGCTCTTATTCCGTATATAGCGGAAGTAGATATTTTGTAATTAACGGAATACCATCTAACTATACGGCAACATACCACAATGACTTAGCGGATGATGACGGCTCTATTAATGAGGTATCAAGTGGTGTATATAAGTACTCTATTGGTTTAGTAAGTGGAACAAGTGGATATATTGCTATCTACAATGAATCAAGCGTAGAGATTGCTAGAACTTTCACTTTTGAGCTAACAACTACATTTGATTCAGTCTATGTCTATCCGTATTTTTCTAGTGGATTTCTATACACAAACGTAAACACAAATGATTATGTTGAGTATTCTTCTCCAACTAATTGGAGTGTTTTTTCAGCAGTAATATACGAGAATAAGTTTTTAATAAGAGCAGAGGATTTTAACGGAGAATCATTTACACATCTTTTATACGATGAGGATGATAACCTAGTTCAAACACTAGCGGCTTCAACCGTTATAGGCTATGGTTTTATAGCTGATTTAGACGGGAATTATTACATAAAGACATACAGAGACTATGGTTTAACGGGAGAAACATTGCTTGCAACTACTGTCTTATTTTACACAGATGGAAGTAGCATTTCGATTGTAAATAACGAAGACAACTCTTTTTATTTTAGATGTGAAGGTGGATTTAAGCCAAACTCTGACAGCCAAAAGATAAATTCAACAGATTTTTCCGACCAAGAGGATGAGGTTGTTCCGTTACATCAAAACCCATATGTGCCATTTGAATTAACAATAGGCGATAATCGCGGTGTTCCAATGTGGGTTAGAGAAAAGATGAACATAATACTTTCACTGAAAGAGCTTAGATTTAACTTCTTAGACATGACAAAAGCAAGTGAGGTAAAAACATTTGAGGCAGAAGACATAGAAGATACTGGCAGTAAGATATTAAAGGTAGAATTACAGCCATCTTATAATGACTTCGCTCAATCAAATATAAATGCACTATCAAGCAAAATAAATATATTGTCTGATAATAATGAATTTTTAACTTTATAACTATGGATAGAATAACAGCAAAGGAAGTAAGGAGTGCGCAGCCAAAATCAACTCCATCTGATAGCGACTTAATCATTTATTTTGGCACATCTACTGGCATATATAAAATTACTCATGCTCAATTTAGAGCTTATTTGCAGTCTTATTTTGCCAAACTAGAAAACGGCATAGTTCCAGAATCACAACTTCCTTCTTATGTAGATGAGCTGGTAGAGGGATATTATTCTGGCGGAACTTTTTATGAAGAGGCAGGACACATAACGCCAATAACACCAGCAATAGATAAGGTGTATTTAGACTTAAATAATAGTCCAGACACATACAGGTGGGGCGGAACTGAATATGCTTTGATAGGGGGCGGATTAGAATTGGGGGAGAACTCAACTGACGCATACAGAGGTGATAGAGGTAAGATAGCTTATGACTACTCACAGGGGACAGAAGTTACTGCGATTGGCGATTTAGATACATTTTATCAAGGATGGGGATATGTTACCTCTGCTACTGGTATTGCTTTTGAAACCTCATATTATCTTTATTCTGTACAATGTGAGGCTGACGATGACACCACCCCTACTGTTGCTACTCAAAAAGCAATAACATCAAATGGATTATACACTAGAACATACACTAGCGGAACGTGGAGTTCTTGGGATAAAACAGACAAGTCTGGTCAAATAACACTTATATCTCTTGGTGCTGCTGCTGATGCCGATTTAACAACACTAGAAGGTAGGGTTGATAACGTAGAAGATGATATTTTAGATATTCAAGCGGATATACTAACAAATGAAGCTGCAATAGAGGCGATAGAACCAATAGTATTGACAGCAACAACAACAGACGATACTTCCGTAGAGATGCTAGACCCAAGTGGAAGTTCTCTTACAACAATGGTTGAACCATATATAATTAATTTTGAAGCTGTGGCAACAAATGGTGCTACTGCTGTTTATGTAAACTGCTATATGGTTAGACATAATTCATCATCAACTATAAACTACGCATACAAAAGTGGGAATGGAGTGACAAGCGGATTAAGCACATCAGAAACAGAAGGTATTTGGTATGATGCTGCAACACAAAAGTTTTATGCAAAAGGAGTTTTAGCGACAACAATAAATTGGAGATTAGTAATATCACAAATAATAGAACAAGACATTAGCTAATGGCAAGTTGGATACAAATAAATGAAATATGGGAAGCAATAAGAGCATTGCAAGGCGGTACTTTTATCCCAGACTTTTCTCGTAAATCAACAAATGATTTAGTTGAGGGAAGTAATAATTTGTATTTTACTGAACAGAGGGTTCTTGATGCAATGCTTGGTGGATTTACCACTGACTATATCCTATTTAACACATCTTACACACCTACTGGAAGCGAAGAGCAAGGCACTATTTATTGGGATTCTGACAATAACACTTTTTCTGGTGTTCTAGGAAACGGGGTGATAGGTCAAGTTTTTAAAGAGCAGTTTTTTGACGGTCAAAACGACACAGGCGTTACAATAGAAAACGGTAAGGTAGTTCAATATGCTTCTTCAATTGGTAATTCTGGAAATATAAGAATACAACTAGGGCAGGCTTCGTCTTCTGAAAATCCTTTTATGCAATTAGGACTAGCAACAGAAGATATAGAAGATGGTGAGCGAGGAGAAATAACTACGTTTGGCAAGGTAAGAGGCATACAAACAAACGGGGCTAATTACGGTGAAACATGGTCTGATGGTGATATATTATATGTTTCACCAGATACGGCAGGGGCTTTAACTAATGTAATGCCAGATGCTCCTGTCCCTACAATACCTATGGCAGTTGTTATTTCAGCTCATGCAAGCAACGGGACTTTATTAGTAAGACCTACATTTCCAGAAAGCATAGAAAGTTTATCTGATGTTGATGGTGATTTGTCTAGTCTATCTGATGATGATGGGGTTTTAGTAAAAGAAAATTCTACATCAATATGGAAACACTTTAGTTGGTCGAATGTATTTAATTGGATAATTGGCAAACAAGGTGATATAACGAAAGACCCTACTGGATTTGTTGCCCCAGAAGATGTAATTATAACAGGAGACAGCACCACTAGAACGGTAACTTTGACTGGTACATTTAATGCTTATTATCGTGGAGTTCTTAATGAAACAATCGTAAGCGGTTGGACTTCTCCAGCACATGACAATACAACCACAACAAGTTTTTTTCTTTATTACGATGGAAGCACTATTGATTGGTATGATATTTCATCTTTAACAGAAGATTTTTATAAGAACCTACTAATAGCATGGTGTTTCTACGATGGTAACAATTGGATATACCAAAGAGAATGTCATGGTATTATGGGATGGTCTACCCATAGAGAAGCACATCATGTAATAGGAGCATATAGACAAAGCGGTGGTACTTTAGGAGATTATACATTAGATAGCACAACGGCAGCAGATAGAAGACCAAGCGTTTCGGCTTGCTTAATCTACGATGAAGATTTACCAACAACAAACTCAGCTTTATCGGCAGGAGGTAATTATACGCAGTTTTATTTGTCTGGTACTGATACACCAAACTTTGATACAACGGCAACAGATATAGTTCCTTTAAGTGGTAATCGCCCGTATTATAATGAGTGGAACGGTTCAGCATGGGTTCAAACATTAATGACTAATAACAGCTATATGAGTGTGTGGTTAGTTGCAACTCCAACAGCAGCAGACACAAATAGTCAGAAATTGCGATTTACATGGGTTCAAGGTCAATCAAACGGAAGCTATCTAAATGAGTTGGCATTAAATACAGGGTCGCTGTCCTATGGAGCATTAAGCGGATTAACGCCAGAAACTGTTATAATTGCGAGAGTTATAATTAAATATACAGGTGGAAACTGGAGCATTTCTTATGTTGAAAATATAACAGGAACAAACAGAAGTCAGACCAGCACAGCAGGAGGTTCTTATCTTTCTAGTGTTTCAACAGATGACACGTTAACAGGTCTTGGAACTCCATCTAGTTTATTGGGTCAAACGCCATCCGACCAATATACAGCAGATACGCCATTAGATGCTGATAGCTTCCAATTTTGGGATGCAGTAGACAGTTTATTTAAGTCTATAACATGGTCGAACATTAAGGCAACATTAAAGACTTATTTTGATACGCTATATCAACCTAAATGGAACGAAACAACCGTAACATTAACAAGTGGTGGATGGAGTTCTAATACTCAAACTGTAACCTTAACAGGAGCAACAGCTTCTAGTGACGTTATTGTTTATCAGCCGATAGATAGGGATGAGTTTATAGATTATGCAACAGCACAAGTAAGCGCAACGGCAGTAGGAACAAACACGCTTACATTTACAAGCACAACAGACACAACAGAGGCTACTATTACAGTGCCTATAAGATGGAAATAATATGGGAGTTTATAACGCAGGTTCAATATTAATAGGGGGCAGCACACCAACGCCATCAGAAGGAGATTATCTGGTAAGGTTTATTGACTTTAATGGAGACATATTAAAAACAGAGTGGGTAGATAGTGGAGAAGATGCAACGCCACCAACAACGCCAACGCACAGCTATTTGACTTTTTCTGAGTGGAATGAAACATATACAAATGTTACCAGAGATTTAGATGTTGGTGCTATATACGACACTACCAATGGAAAAACATATTTACTAATAAGACTAAACTCCGCTCTAATTGGTCTTTCTCCAACTCTTTACTTTTGGAAGACGAATACAAATGATTTTGTTATTGATTGGGGAGACACTAACACAACAACAAATACTGGTTCAGGCAATCAAACAGAGGCACACACATATTCGGCAGACGGAGAGTACACGGTAACAATAACTTATGACAGTGAATATAGATTAGGACAAGGTGGAACTGGAACTATGGTTTTTGGTGCAACTTACGCAAATATATTACATACTGCATATTTAGGTGAAAATATTGTAACCTTACCAAATTACATGTTTTATAATCACAAATTTTTGAAAACAATTTCTTTAGGGAGTTCAATAACTACTATTTCTCTTGGTTTATTTTTTAATTCAGAAAACATTTTTTGTGTTAATTTTCCAACATCTATAACAAGCTGGGGGACATATACATTTTTTAATGCTTTTTATACAGCTATTGTTACTGGATTCAACCCAACTACTGTTCCGACTTATTATTTTACAACATGCAGGGCGTTGCAAAATTATTTCTATTTTGACGTTACTAGCATAGATGCTAACGCTTTTAATGGAGCAAACTCAACAAGAGGCTATGAATTTAGCAGTTCATTGACTACAATAAGTAATAACGTCTTCGGGACAAATACAGCTTGTAGTGCATATATATTTAGATCGACAACGCCACCAACGCTTGGGACAAATTGTTTTACTGGTATAAAAACAAATTGTAGGATATATGTACCAGACGCAAGCGTATCAGCATACAAGTCTGCCACAAATTGGAGTACATATGCTAACTATATTTACGGACTTTCAACATATATAAAAGTTTAAGACATGACAAAAGAAGGTAATAAAATAACAGCAGAAAAAGGAATGGTGTTTAAAAGAATACATGACGGATTTGTATTTGGTAACATCATAGTATTGGGATATGATTTTTCTACTGGGAAAAGAAGAATAGATAAACCAGAATATTACGAAGAAATAGAAGATGTTAGTGATAAAATATTAAAATAAATTTGCACAAATTAAAAACTTTTTGTAAATTATACCGCTTAAAGTTTTCAAAAAAGAAAATATTATGAAAAAACTAATAAACGAAAGACTAAAGAAAAAGACACCTAAATATGCAAAGATTTTACAGCTTTTATCTGGTGCTATTGGAGCTTTGCCAATTTACTTTAATTCCTTACCACAAGCGTTTAAAGATAGTATTCCAAATAATGTAATTTGGGTTGTAACTGCTATCGGTGGAATACTTATATTTGTACTTCAATTAATAAACGAATAAATGTTAAAATAGGATATTTTGTCAATAAATAAATTAAAATAATTTTCAAAAAGTACAATCATGGGAGAAACGGAAAAAACATTTTTAGGAATAAATATACCAAATTGGGTTGCTATTTTTGCTGTAACATTAACGCTTTTTGGGATGTTAATTGGTGCATCTGCAAAAGTTTCAACCATAGAAGAAAAGACAAACCAAAACACAAAAGACATAAAAGAATGTAAATTGCAGATTAAAGAGAGTTTTTCAGATATATCGGATATTAAAGGAGACATTAAAGAGATAAACGGCAAGCTAGATATTTTAATTCAAAGAACTAGGTAATTATGAAACTAAG
>Ga0208019_1001615_pt1 | contig 11895 bp, 11 predicted proteins | sample CB_VirMetaG_5_FD_184540 | JGI IMG/M metagenome (GOLD analysis project Ga0208019, IMG submission 184540) | Freshwater to marine saline gradient viral communities from Chesapeake Bay - CB_1508_1D Viral MetaG (SPAdes) (version 4) | ecosystem: Environmental > Aquatic > Marine > Coastal | place: USA... | reverse complement strand
TGTGATAGATGTAGTAACATTAGTGCCGCCTGCAATTTTAAAAGTTTCATTCTTATTAATAACACCCAATGTTGATGTGTCATCTACTAATCGTAACGAGAATTGGGATGCATCAACGTATGCTTTAGTTGTTGCGTCTGAACTACTTACTGGTGCAGCCAAGTTTGTAATTATATTACCACTGGCATTAATGCCAGCAGCGCCTGCAAGATAAAGTTCTCCAGCAGTTGTTTGTACTGTCGCGCCATCGATACTTAAATTATCTACTACCAATGAGGTGAATTTACCAGTTGACGGTAGTGTAGCACCAATAGTTGCTGAGTCGATAGTTCCACCATTGATATCAGCAGTTGTAAATGTACTTGTTCCAACAGAAGTAATATCGCCAGTAACATCGCCAGTTAAGTTTGCCGTAACTGTAGTAGCATAAACATTGGACCATACTTTGCTAGCACTACCAACATTATAGGTTGCTGTTGTATCTGGTATCAAATTACCAGTTAAGTCTGCTACAATATTGATACTGTCTGTATCAGAATCACCAATGGTGATGTTGCCACCAATGGTGACATTACCTGATACATCAATGTCTGTTCCGTAAAATGTAGCCCAGCGTAAACTGGCACTACCAAGATTGTTTGTAGCATCAACACTGGGTACCAGACTTGAATCAAATCTGCCTGTTACAGTTACAGTGTCTGCGCTTGAGTCACCTAGATCTACATTACCTGTTGCATTCAATAGCCCAGCAACATTTACATTATTTGAAAATGTGGCAATACCAGATGCGTTGATTACACCAAGTGTTGATATGCCAGTAACACCAAGTGTTCCGCTAGCAGTTACATCAGTAGCATTTGCCGCTGCCAGTGTACTAATGCCAGTAACACCAAGTGTACTTGATAATGTTGTAGCACCAGTAACACCAAGTGTACCTGTTACTGTTGTATTTCCATTTAACTGAATAGCCCCTGTGCCATTGGGATCAATGATAAGATTACTATCAGAAGTATCAGTAGAAATAGTCGAACCACTAATACTAATATTACTTAGACTGGCTCCTCCGATTTCATTGTAGATCTCAGTAAAATTTTCGTTTACTTTTGTAAATGCTACTCTAAGTAAATCACCAGTACCATCGTCCTGATTAGTACCAATGTTAATTGTTTGTTTAGCCATTGGGTACTATTCCTTAACTTACAGCAAATGCTGGTATTACATATTCTACGCCACTTACACAGATTTTTACGTAAACAGTTGGAGCAGCAGGAACGTTTGATGCTCCGCCTGCACTTCCTACAGTAGTTTGTGTAGGAACAGCAAAGTTTACAGTTCCTGTTCCGCTTGGGTCTAAGTCAATGTTCTCATTTGAATTTATTGTACTAATTCTATTATCGTTAAACGATAACTGACCGCCTACTGTAAGAGTAGTTCCATCAAATGTTAGGTTAGCACTATCTTCAAGTAATCCAGCTGTTCCACCAAAGACAACACGATTGTCAGTTATGTCACTTGCAACTATACTAGCTGCGGTTAGTGTTGAACCATCAAATGTTAAGTTAGCATTGTCAACTAACGCACCAGCTGTGCTTGCATACGTAATCCTACCACTGGTCAAGTCGGATACTTTTGCGCTACCGGCAACTAAGTCTGTTCCATCAAACGTAAGGCTACTACTAAACTGTATATCGCCGTCAGCATCAACATACGCTACTGCATTGTCTACATGGTCAGTAAATCTTAGTTCTGATGCTGTAGCAACTACAACTCTGCCTGTGCCGTTTGGATCAAGAATAATATCACCGCTTGAGTTCTCACTAATAATACTGTTACCACTGAGAGCAAGGTTATTACCTGGTCCAGCGCCTGATACAGTGTACAGCTCTGAAAAGTTGTCATTGATCTTATCAAAGGCGGTGCGAAGTGGATCACCTGATCCGTCGTTTGCTGCGGCGCCGATGTTAATTGATTGTTGTGCCATTAAATGGGTCTCCGTAATTGTTTCGTATATTTATACTTGGTTAACTAAGCCGCTTGCTAAATAGAAATATGCTAGTTGATAGTTATTACAAAGAAAACCTTCATGTTAGAAAAAGGCATGGACGTAATGAAAAGGTAAAAACTCGTCAGAAACAATACATATTGGAATGTGACGGGTGTGGCGCTCGTTACGAAAAAACTAGCAAACATTTTAAAAACACATCAGTGCATGCTTGTTCAAATTGTAATTCTTATAAAATAGCTCAACAAGCAAGTGTTAAACAACGAAGGATTAATCAATATGTGGATCAATTTGATGCGAGTAGCAGTCGTGCTATCGGTAGTTTTAGGATCAACAACAGTTCAGGCTCATAACTTTTCTCAGGTAATAAGAAAAGTAATACCCAGTGTTTGCAAGGTTGAAATGACCTTGGACACAGGCACAGTAGTAATTGACGGCGAAGGATCTAGACTTGAATCTAATCCTTTTGACAAGTTTTTAGAGCCTCCTAAAAAAACTACTCCACAACAAAGCCCACAGGGCTTTGGTAGTTGTTTTATTGTTTCTGTTAATAATAGAAAATATGTTATTACTAACAATCATGTTGCTAATCCAAATAATGAACTTGCAATTCTTACAATAGTTTTCTACAATGATGCTAAAAGCTATCCTGCTAATATAGTTGGTACTGACAAAATCAGTGACATCGCAGTGTTAGAAATGAGCAGTGATGCTGGAAAGCAGAAATTATATCCAATACCAGCATTAAAGTGGGCAAATAGTGACCAGGCAATGCCAGGTGATCAAGTATTTGCTATCGGTCATCCCATGGGGCAAGAATGGACAGTAACACAAGGAATTATCAGTGCCACACACAAACGATCACAAAATACCTGGCAAGAAGTTATTCAAACTGATGTTAGTATTAACCAGGGCAACAGCGGTGGTCCATTGTTTACTAATAAAGGAACAGTTGTAGGCGTTAACACATTTATTTTTGCACAACAAGGAGGCGGTAGCATTGGTCTTAACTTTAGTGTTTCTAGTAATAGTGCAGAATATGTCGTAAATGAATTAATTGCTAATGGAAAAATTCGCAGAGGAAAAATTGGTGTGGCACTTGGATTGGATAGTGAAATTGGCAAAGTTGTAATTGTTAAGGTGGAACCAGGCGGACCTATGAGCAATGCAGGATTTCAAGAAGGCGATATTATAGAAAAAATTAATAACGTAGATATTATCTTTCCCAAAGACATCGGAAGAAGCATGGACCGGGTTAAACCTGATCAAGATGTAGTAATTCAAGTGTCAAGGGGATATGATATAATTTTAAAAACAATTATTGCTGATGAATATGTATTTGTAGATTAATGTAGGTCTACCCAAGACCCGCCAGCATACCCCTGGAACTTTCCAGTAGTACTATTATAGATAACCATGCCATTAACACCAGTTAACCCATTGCGGGCTGAAGTTGTGTAACTTGCAAATTGAACTGGAGTCTTTGCTGTTGTTACAATGCTTGTCATAGTCATTACTTCAGTACCAGCGGCATCAAATCTAATAGTATCCTCGTCTGCGCTTTCTTCAACTTGGATCTTAGTATCGCCGTCATTGTCAAGCACAATACTGTTATCAACTGTTGCAACAAATCGTCTAACACTAATATCATCACCTGTTGCTGGGGCAGTTGTAAAGGTTAGTGTTGTTCCTGACGCACTGTATACTTCTGTTGGTTTTTGTACAACACCGTTGAGTGTTACAATTAATTGGTTTGTACTGGCACTACCACCCATCGTAAATCCAGTTGTTACGCCATCACCACTGAAGCTATCAACATGAACTGTACTAGTATCAGGATCACCAACACTAACCCAAGCACTGTTATTATAGGTTTCAACAGTATTATTGGTAGTATTGTATCTTAAATATCCTGCTTCAGGGCTGGTAGGTCGCTGTGCTGTTGTTCCTTTTGGTAATTGCATTGCTAGTGTAGTATCAATATCAACAATACCAGTTCCATTTGGATCTAGAATAATATCAGCATTTGAGTTGGAAGTACTAATAGTAGTTCCAGAGATAGTTAAATCGCCTAAATTTGCATCTTCACCAGCCGCTGAGCCAACACCATACGCACCAACATATCTTGCGCCTTCGATATAAACACTATTGCCGCTAAAACTTTTACCGTTTGGTAAGTTTGTGCCAATAAAGTTTAGTACACCTGATTCATAGTCAAAAAACCATTCATCATTGTTGCCACTGCCTGTGACAAACACTTTGTTACTAATGTTTGCAGCATTTGCAGCATCGCCGGCTGTGTGTATATACACACTAACAATATATGTACTTCCGAACTGCGGAGGAATCCAACCAGTTAGTCCTGTTTTCCAAGTTCTGCTTGCTGTAGCAGTGTTATCTTCAGTTGTTTCAACAACATTAGCACCAGTATAAACTTGCACAATGCTAGTGGTACTACTAGGTCTTACGCTGGGAATACTAGATGATTGTTGCCAAACTCTATCGCCACGTATGAGTAGCGGACTTGGAATCGCTTCGTTAGGAGCAAGTTTATTAGCGTTGGTATCAGTTTTAGTTGCACCATAACCAATCTTCTTAAAGAGATAGTCAATTTTTTGGTTGTCAGTAATAGCCATTACGCAGCAACTCCTATACTAAGAGCAGTTATGCTTTGTCCACTTGTTAGTGCAATACGCACCAAGCAAACGTTTCCAGTTGCATTACTGAGGTTAGCAGTACCAAGTGTCATTGTATATCCTCCACTTAAACTACTGCCTGTTGGAATAACATCAGCGCCAGTAAATGCGCCGCCCGCTAGTCCATTGCCGCCATTGCCTGTGTCTGTTCCAGGATTGCCAACACCCGCATACTGACTTGTGCCTTCTATCCAGCCATTAAGAGCACTACTGTCGTCTAGCACTGTGCCAGGTGCAGCATACCATAATCCTGCAATACCACTGCTACTCGTAATGTTTATATCAAAGTTTGCAGTAGTGGTTCTACGAAACGCAAATGTAAAGTACTGTGTTCCTGTGTCGCCGCTTCTGTCTGGTCCTGCTGGTAAGTAACCTGTGCTGTAATCTGTTGTATCGTGTTTTAGTACACCAAGTCTAATGGTTGCTTCTTTGGTTCCTGCAACACCTGGATCTGCACTTTCTGTGTATACACTGTTTGTGTAAAAGTTTGTTGCACTGTTGTAACTTGGTGTATCTGTAGTTGCTGCACTGAAATCAAAAATGCGTACACCATCATCGTCAAAGCCTGCACCTAAACTATCACTTACTACAATAGCAATCTCACTGATGCCACTTTGTGCTGCTGTGTGTACTTGTAGTTTAGTAGGCAGTTCTGTGTAGCTACTAATACCATTTACATTTCTTGCTCTTGCTTTGATAGTTTCAACTGTGCGTACACTACTGGTTGTAATCGGAACACTTAAATCGCCAATAGCATAAGCACTGCTTGTGCCAACATTTATTGTTGGTATACCGCCTGATAACATTGTGACTGCACCATCAATATCACTGTAACTATAGTCATTTGCATTACTTGCTGCACTACTTGTGCCTTCATAGTTTGTGCCACTGTCAACTTCAACAATGTTTGACTGGTTTGTGTATGCTTGTCCAACAAGATCATTGATGGTCATGCCAGTAATACTTACACTAGGACTGCCGCTGTTGTAGTAAGGAATACCACTAACATATCTAAATGTTCCATTTGTTTCTGCGCTTAGTGAGCCAACTGTGCCAAATGTAGGTGTTGCAGTTAAATCATCTTTAAGCACATGAACATAGTTTGTATTGCCTGTTGCATCATGTGTAATTCTTTGCGCACTTAGTCCTGTACTATATCCACTCAGTGCTTTTGTAATCTTTGCACTTGAAACCAAATATAGTCTCTGTGGGTAGCTACTATCTACTGTGTCATAATCTACATTGCTAGTTACAACAAGACTTGTAAATGTTCCTGTTTCGCCTTCAGCCGCAGTAAATGTTTTTGTGCCGTCATTGCTTGCATTAATTTCTGCAGCGAGTGTACCGCTTGCGCCATCGTAGAAGTTGCTTGCTACGCTGGTATTAATAGTACCAGTAGTATAGCGTCTTGCTGTTGTTGTACTTAAATCTGCACCTGCAGACAGTGCAGTTGCGCTGCCTGTATTGTCTGTAAATCCACTTGCTAATCTTGGAAGTGTGCCTTGTGTACTGTCGCTTAGTGTAATGGTTTTTGCACTTAGACTTGCAGGAGCGCCGGGTGTTGCTTTTAGGTTAAATGTAATACTTGAGTCTACATCTGTTTGCGCAGTAATATCTGGTGTACCATTTGCTGTAAATGATACATTGTAGTTTGCTGTGCCTTCACCTGCATAGTCGTGATCAAGTGTTGCGCCAATGCTACCTGCACTACTACCATCTTCTGTAACTGTATCATTGCTGCTTGAATCATCCCAGTCATAAACATAATCATCTGCGTTTTGACTTGTGTTTGTCATACGCACAATAGCACGGTTCACACTGTCCAAGTCAGTAAAGTCATAGATTGTATATTGGTCATCACTGCTACCAGTGTTTACTGTAACTGCGGTACCAGCAATATTTGCTCTAACATCTGGCTCAACGTGTACAGTAAAATCACTGCTAATAAATGGACTACTTGTATGGTTACTGATAACACGCAAGTTTCCTGTGTAATCCTGTGCAATACCATTTGCTTGGTCACTGCTACTCAATGTAAATGTATGACTGATGGTTCCACCAGTGTCGCCTGCTGCGCCACTGCCTACGTTAACTGTTGTGTTACTTGTGCCATCGCCCCACTGGTATTGATACTGTAGCCCGTATGTACTATAACTGCCAATAGTGTTTTCTGTGTTATTTGTAAATGTAACAACATGCCCACTGGTGCCTTCTTCGTTTACGCCACTGTTGTCATCCAGTGCCACAGTTGGTGTATGTGTATCATATAGTTTATATGTGTTTGTAGTGTTAGTTGGTATTACTGCGGGATCTGCAGTATCCATTGTATCCAATGTTAAACGCACTGTGAAACTTTGCTCTGTTTCGGTTGCTGTATCAAACGTGTGTGCTAGTCTGCCGCCACCTGATCCACCGGTTGCACTGTCACTGGAAATAACATCGTCACTTTGGCTATCGCCCCAATCCCAGGTAAACTGCACAGTGGCGCCAGCAATGTCACTGTTGGTTGTGTTATTCTGGAAGTATACTGTTGCGCCATCATCCCAGGTAGTAATAGGTGAACCACCACTGCTTGCGGCATATGCTGCAAAACTTACAACAGGGTTTGGACTGTAAACAGAAATATAATCTGTTCTTGTAAATGTAGCACTACTGCCTGTGCCACTACCACTGGTATTACTTGCTGTTACTGTAATACTGTGTGGGCTATCTGCATAGTTTGAATAGACGTGAGTAGGGGATGTGCTGGAAGTTGTTGTGTTACTGGTGCCGTCTCCCCAATCTATAACATATTGGTCAGCATTACCAACTGCACTTATTGATAGTGTAGCAGTAAATCCACTGCCTGCGGATGTAACATCACTTGTAAAGGTTACACTTTTTACATATGTGTTGTTACGAATATTTTCTGTAACTTCGTTTAAATCGTCAATAGCATCAGTAACTTTAGTGCTGGTTGTCCATCCTAGATAGGTTCCACTAGTAGTTAAACTACCATCAGTGGGAGTGCCTAATATAACATCCATACCTGATGATACAGCACCGCTGCTAATTTGTGCATCAACATATGCTTTGATTGCTTGCTGTGTTGACAATGCACTAGCATCGTTGCTGGACATATCATCTTCGTCTAAGATTTTATTGGCGGTAACGCCGGTAGCAAATCCTAGTGTGCTATCTAATGTAGCAGCGCCAGTAACTTTTGCTGTTCCGTCAACAGTGAGTAAATGTGTAGGGGATGCTGTTCCAACACCAATTCTTCCAGTGGCATAATCAACAACCAAGGTATTGGTATTAAACGCAAGATTGCTATCTCGTTCTAGATTTGCTTTTAAGGCTTTGCCGCCTATACGACTTATAGCCATATTTGATGCTCTCCGTTCGCTATCCTGCGTTCACCTACTAACATCCGAGGTGACAGGGTTTGTCCTTGCTTTGTTAGCAATTACATTTATTTATACTAGGAGGTGGCTACGTTACTGTCTAGACCGTGAATTACTGTAATAGTTTCACTGCCGCCCGGAGGACTAGTAAAGGTTAATGTTGTTCCAGATACTGTGTATGCGCTTGCTGGATTCTGGAAAACGTTTCCAACAGCAACAATAATACGCTGTCCTTCGTTCCCAGTAACACTTGTACTCATAGTAAATGCCAGTGTTGAGCCATCGCCAGTAAAGCTATCTTGTGTAACTGCTACTGTTCCAGAATAACTAATGGACTTGTAACTAGATCCGTCATAGTACTCTAGAAGATTGGTGTCACTGTTATACCTAAATTCACCTTGTTTGGGATCATTTGGTCTATCAGCAGTACTACCAACAGCAATACCGTCTGCATTGGCAGAACCTTTAATAGTAGTTCCACCGTCATTAGCCCCTTTAGTTTTTGTAAATCCAGCCATTATTAAATACTCACATAGCTAACTGTTGCGTATATGCTAGTGGCGTCATCACTAGAAGTGGCTGCAATAAAATCACCATTTGAAAGAATAATCTTTTCAATGTTAATAACATAGGTGTCAGCAGGGTCAATTGTGAGGGATTTAACAATTTGGTTTGTAGTTCCAGCAGTTCCTCCGTTGGGAACAACATACAAGTCCAATGTTCTTGCACTTGCATTATTGTTCATAAAAAACATTGCGGTTACTGCGGTGTTACCACTTGATGTATACACTGTGGTTGCGCTAGTATCTAGCGTTTGATGTGTTATTGCCATTTTGAAATTTCCTTTAAAAAATTAATCCGTAGAGTATAGCTTTTGAGCGACTAACTAATTCATCTGATACCGCACTATCGACAAAATAAACCCCGCTTCCTCCACCAGCTTGTGCTGCTGAATAAATTATTGTAGATCCTGCTACCTGCGTTGGTGCAGATTGATCTAACATTTTAATTGGGGCTTGTACACTTAATGTACCAGTACCGTTGGGTATAATTTCAATGTTTTCGTTACTAACTGTGCTAACAATATTAAAACCGTTAACATCTAAATCTCCGCCTAGCTCAGGACTGGTGTCGTCTACTACTGTTGTAAGTCCTGTTGTACTGCTAACAACAAAATCCGGGAATGAAGATCCATCATCGTAGCTAATCTTCCAATTATCGTCATTTTCATCAAACACTAACCAAGTGTTGGCCACTGATCCACGCTCAACTTCAATACCAGCGTAACGACCAGTAACACCAGCCCCTGCTTCGCCCTCATTGAGCACAATCTGACGATCTTTTATAGTACTATTAGTGGTACTAATTGAAGTTTGTGTACCGTTAACAGTTAAGTTGCCAGTAATTTGTGTATCTGATAAAACAATGAAATCGCCGGTTGGATCTACTGTTAGATTGCCAGTTACTCGTTGTGTTTTGCTCATAAGTTAATCCATTAAACTGTGTTTTATATATTTAGCATAAATTTGAAGCCAGCGATATCCATTACTTGAAAATTAGGCAATGTTAGCCAACTCACAGGAGTAAATCCTGATAGTGGATTAACATGAATGACCCGTTGATTTTTATACTTTTGTATAATCTCAGATATTTGTTTAATCCAGTTTTCTGGATTCATTTTTAATGCTGAACTGTTAACATAATGTGGAGTATCTGCATATATATTGTTAACATATTGATCTTGACTTACTAAATCAAAACCAATTAAAAACAAATAAGGAAATCCATGATCAGCAGCCAGCGCCAACGCATTGGGTCCACTGCTAAACCCAGTGTATTCAGGATTTAACGCTCTGGCACCACTGCCAGGAATAATATTACTCTCACGAGTATAATGAACGTTTTTCTGACTATACCCACTCTCTTGTATTTCACGAGCCATGCCAGTGTCGGTACTCACCAAGACATCCGGAGTAAATTCCTGATAAACACGATTACAAGCATACACTGGACCCCGAGACTGTAAGTCTTGAGGATTAAAGCACAGACGTGTTTCACCGTTACCTAATATAAATGCAAATTCTGACATGATACTCACAAAAAAACCACAGTAATTATTATACTGTGGTTTAATTGCTGTGTCAACAATAAATTATGCTGTTACAATCTGGAATCTACCTGGCTGATTTACATCGCCGATAGCATATGTGCCTGTGTTGATTGCAACTGCTGATGTTTGATCATCAACCCACTGTACACGATTGCCGACAGCAACCTGTGAACCTGTGCCTAATGCACCAATTTCAATCCAGTTAGGACCAACGCGACTTACAAAGTAAGTACCGCCTGCACTGTCTGTTGCTGTTAACTGGCATTCACCAGCTACAAGTGAACCACTTGCTTTAGCTACTAGTGTAAGTGTTTCTGTGCCGTCTGAAGTTGTTAGACGAAAACGACGTGTGCCTTTTTGTACAACAACACTACTGTTGTTTGCACTGCCGCCTGTTACAAAACCAATCATCTGGATCTGCTGGCCTGCTGCTGATTGTGCGCCAATGACGCCTTCTTTTGCAGTACCGTCCACGGTTTCTGCTGTTCTTAGTGGTCTACCCATTTGTTTTCTCCTTTGTGAGTTTAAGACGTTCTAGGTCTACGAGGTGGTGCCCCATAAATCAGGCTTTGCTGATACTGTATTTATTGTTTTTTACAGTTGTCTCCGTGCCATCTGGCGTAGGTATTTACTGCACTTGTTTTGCCACAATGTGGACATTCTTTGGTAGGTCTTTTTCGACCACGAAGTTTAGCGGCTCGTTTCTCGATTGTTTCAGCACTATACTTTCTACCCTTGGCTGCTTCTGAGATTTTACGCCGTGTTTCTTCTGAATGGGTTTTTCCGTACATATTGTTAAGATCACCAACTTGTGTGCCTTTTTTAGTTTCGCTTATTTTTCTCTTTGTTTCTTCGTCCCTGGGCTTGCCTAAACGACTTTGGCGTATCTTTTCTCTTGCTTCTTCTGACATAGGTGGTCTATTTTGTTGATATTCTTTCATTCTATCTATAGTTTCCTCTGAATGCTTTTTTCCATACATACCATTGCGCTCGCCTGTCATTGCCCAGCTTTTCATATCGCTATGTTTTTGTTTTAGTTGTTCGTATAGTCTGGCGTTTACTTTGTATCGTTCTTGATTATCGTTCTCTGCCCACATCATAAATCCAAGTGCGTTTATCATACTCCATTGTTTGCGTTTACCTTTAACCATTTTTGTGAGTAACCAATGGCACAGGAAATGTTCCCTGGGTGTAAGCACTACTAGGTTATCTGGCGTATCTTCACCGCCCAAACTTCGTGGTATGATGTGATGTGTTTCTGTGTAGCCATCTAATATGCGTTGACTTGCTCTATTAACGATGCTATTATATGTGTTGGTATATTTGTTGTTTAAATACATTGCTGATACTCCCTTTTAGTATTAGAGTAGTTGGAAGTTGTCCCTTCGTGAACTACACTTTTATTTATCATTTAAGTTGAACTTAGCAATATAAACGAAGTCAAGAAAAAGGGGAAGTATTTCTACTTCCCCAATCTCTATAGATCGTCTAAGATCAATTACAATGTAGTTATTAGCTGAAGCTAATTCCTGCCATGGTAATTTCGCCCAAATAATCGCCAGCGTTACCTAAACTTGAGGCAGTATTTGACAATTCTACGTACCCGTAACGAGTCATAAAGCTGACAACTGGCTCGAATGTAGATGGATCAAGTACTGTACCTGAGCTCATTAGTGGGATGTATGGGCAATAGAATGCCGCTGC
>Ga0208019_1001612_pt1 | contig 11915 bp, 9 predicted proteins | sample CB_VirMetaG_5_FD_184540 | JGI IMG/M metagenome (GOLD analysis project Ga0208019, IMG submission 184540) | Freshwater to marine saline gradient viral communities from Chesapeake Bay - CB_1508_1D Viral MetaG (SPAdes) (version 4) | ecosystem: Environmental > Aquatic > Marine > Coastal | place: USA... | reverse complement strand
GAGCAAATAACATATCAAACTGTTGCAGCTAGAGAGCAGTCTCTTAACAGAATCATATCGTTAATAGAAGAGACTGCCAGCAAGCCATTAAGTGAAGTTAAAGATGGGTACGCAGCAGATATTGCAAAGATGCGACAGGAAATAGATGCTTTCCCGTGGCAAGACAACACTATTAAGTTACTCTTTGAAGATGCTATACAAACTGGACAGAAGTTAAGCCAAACAAAAAGAAATCTGACTAATTTTAACAAGGCACTTGACCAGTATCGCAAGGAAGTTAGTGCCGCTGGCCGAATTGTAGATAACCGCGCCGGTGTATATGACAACGTAACTCCACTAACTGATGCAACTAAAGTTACGGTTGATGCTGATAGTGTCACAAAAACTCGTGCAGTTGGAGAACAACTCAACGCTCGTGCTGAAAGCGAAATGACTAGACGCCAGGCATCGTCAGTACAAGGAGTCATAAGGGACGTTTTTAACTACGTTGAAAAAAGCGGGGTTGGCGTTGTTAGTGGGGCAATAAAAACAGTAATAAACTCAATTACGCCGTCTTTGTTGGCTGACATTAAAAATCCCAGTGTTATGGCAGAGCGAGTGAAATATGCTTTCAATCTTGCGACTGCGGCAACTATAGCTTCTACTGACGCCGAGGCTTTAATCAGTAAAATTGGCACAGCGGCCAGAGTTTTTGGGGATAACATTACTGGCTCTATTGTCACTCTTTCTGCTAATGATGCGAAAAAAGTTAGAAACGCACTTCAAAGCAGATACACGCCAGAAACTATGAAGACAGTAGAGGTAGAGGCTAACCGCTTTCATTATTCTGACCTTGTTGCCGCAGTAGTAGATGTTCAGCCCCTCAGAACTCGCGCTGCTGAACTTCCGGGTGCAGTTAAAGTTACTGAACTAGCTTTTGACATTAAGCCTCAGTTCAAAACTAGCAATAATCTTTTTTATAACGCAGACACACGCACTTATACAGCAGCGGGTTATCACCTGATTGAAACTGCAAAGACGTATGCTGAACTAGCCAAGATGCTTGATGAAGCTGGCATTGCGGTACAAAGAGGGGACACTGTTCTTACTGGCATAGACAGAGTGAATGACTTCATTACTAATGGAGCACACGCTTCTAGGTACGCCTATAACAAAGTAAACAAAATTGGTGGAGTGGGTGATAGCCAAAAAGCACTTGAGTCTTTCTACAACGCACAGAGAAGCCTAATTGACCCGGATGACCTGCTTGAGGCAGTTGATACTGGCCGAGTTGCTTACGCAACCCCTGAAGACGCCTTGAAGCTGTATATGCAAGGGGCTTACAAGAACGTAGTTAACAATGCTCTTGACCAGAGGATGATTGATTTATTTGCAAACAACCCAGAACTGGCAGCTAAGTACGGCGTGTCTGTTACTACTGGCAAAACTGGTGAAGGGTTCCGTTTGATAGCAGGTAGCCGTCCAGGTGAAGCCGGGCTTACAAGCAATCCTACGGTTCTGAAAGATGTACGGGCTGCTGCCAGCGGCGAAGTAAAGTTAAACACCCCAGAAAAGCGGTTGTTCAACTCACTTGTATTTGACAGTGAAGCATCTGCCAGAAAATTTGCCAAAGATTTTGACATTCTTCTTGATGCAGACAATAACGATTTAGTCACTTCGGTTAAGTTGTGGGTAAACCGCAGCACCATTGTGCGTGGGGCGGCTGATGTGTCCAGAATCCTTCGATTTGCTGGGACTGGCATTGACTTGGGCACAATGGCTATCTATGCCCCTATTGTTCTGGGCAAGGCGAACTATGACATTTTGGCGGGTATTGCTAAAGGAGATGTGAAGCAAGTAGCAAAAGGTCGCGCTATAAACAAGGCTATTGCTAACGCAACTATTGATAGCTTTTTGGCGCTTGCTACACCTCAGCAAATTCGCAGTAGAACTTTTTCTTACGCCAGGCAGCGTGATTGGGCTGATGCAGCACAGCATGGCTTGACAGCAAGCCGTTCTAATGTTGAGTTCTTTGAAGCACTGAACTCTCATGGCCCTATCACAAAGTATCTTGACACAAGAATAAATTCAAAGTTTCCCAGTCAAGCCCCAATACGACAATTCATCAAAGGTTTTACCGGCAGATTTGAACTGTCTTTCTCAACTTTCATTGATGAGATGAAGTTGGGAACCTATAAGGCGTTGACACAAAATGCTGACGAGGCCACTAAAAGGTCTGTTGCAGACTTTTTGAATAAAGCAACCGGAACTATGGATTCGGCAGCTAGCGGCGTGTCTAGGACACAGAGGCAGTTAGAGTCTGCCTTCTTGTTCTTTTCGCCAAGAATGACTCGCTCAATGATTGCCTTGCTTTCGGATTCTATGACTCGTGGTGGCGTAGAAGGACGGATGGCAAGGCAGGGTGTGTTGACTGCATGGCTAGGGTTGCAGGGAATCACCTGGGCTATGGGGCAAGCACTTGGGCAGGATGTAGAACTAGACCCGACGCAGCCACACTACCTGCAAATCAAGATAGGTAACACATGGGTTGGCCCGTCAGGAAACATCATCAGCATACCTCGCGCTGTTATACGTGCAAGTCTTGGCCCCGATGATGCTTCTGCTGTATACAACGAGATGTACTCAGACGGAAGTTATAAAGACAATCAGTGGTTCCAGTTGCTCAGGTCTAGGGCTTTTACTTCCCCCACAGGTTCTATGTTGATGGATGCAATCACCAACGAGAACTTTATGGGCGAACCATATGAAGGGCTGACTGACTTTGTAACTGCTCAGTCCCAAAACCTTTTGCCATTCTGGTTGCAGGATGCTGTAGTTGCAGACCCGTACAGGGCAAATATTGCAGGCACAGCCGCTGCTGCTTTGGGCTTGCGAACAAGACCACAAACGGCATATGAAGCTAGGCGTGACTTGTTGAATGACGCAGCCAAAGAACTGTTTAACGGTGTTTTAGACTACGAAAACCTTGACCCTCTATCTAAGCGAAAAGTCATTACAGAGTTGGAAAAAGAAGACTCGTCGCTGTCGATGGTTTCTCAGTATAGGGTTACCAATGAACTCATAAACGAGCAGCGACGACGCGTTAACGTAGACGGTGAAACGATTGACACGTTCTATTCTGAGGTCAACGAACTTAAAGACCGCAAAGATTCTGAACTGCAAGAATTGTTCAACTCGTATGAGCAGAACGCTTTTACCAATCCGACAGATTTAAGGAAGATGGTTTCTGAGGTCAACAAAAAGTATTCGCCTCAGTTTGAAAGTCTTTATGACCCTGAAGGTAAATACTCAGAGCCGTTGTACTACATAACTGTTCTTGACTCCCAGAAGCAAAATGAAGATGCCAGGTCTATTTGGATTGAAACCTATAAAAATGAAGTTCTTTACAACAGTGAGTTTGAAAAGACTAACATAGCTGGTACTGATTACTTCGACTATGAGGCTAGAAGTCAGCAAGAGCAACAGTGGATTAACCAGTACGGCACAGAAGCCTACGAATACGTTCAGGAATACTTTAATGCAGGCAAGGTAACGCATCCTGTAATTCAAGAACTGAACATGATGCGCGACCAATTTAGGTGGTATTGGGAAGTTCCAAAGAACTCTGCAATCAGCAACGCTGTAATTCAGTTTAACTTGCCAGAATCACAAGTGCGCCAGTTGTATGACTTGTATATAAATGGTTCTGATAGTCAAAAACAAACGCTTGAGAAAAGTGATGTAATTAAATACATCAACACATTTTCCAGTAAAACTAAAAAATTATTTAGAGAGCAGAATCCTGCGTTAGATGGATTTTTGTATCGTTTTGGATACAATGATACCTTGACGGAGATTAATCGCTCTCCATCAGCCGAAAGTTTCTGGAAGAGCAAGACTCCATTCACAGCAGATGTTTACGCTTCGTTTGGAGAAATGCTTCCTACAGGTTAAAAAACCTATCTACGGATAGAGGAAGGGTCTACGGACATGTCAGAAGAAGTTAAGCAGATACAGACACCAGAGCAGGTAGCACAGAGCGTTCAGGCTCCAACTTCTACGGAAGAGCAGCTTGTAGAACAATCACCTACTCAAGACATTCAAGCATTGCTTGACCAGCGCCTCAAAGAGGCAGTGGGTCGAGAGCAGGGCAGGCTTGCCCAGGTATCTGGACAGAGAATTTCTGCGGTTGAGAAAAGCCTTAACGCCAAGCTAGATGCGTTTGCAGAACAAATGCAGCCGCTTCTTGAACAAGCTAAACAGGCTGAACGAGACAGGCTTCTTTCTCTTGACAACGAACAGCTTGCAGAAATGGTATTGAACCAGAGGGCAACAGCTAAGGCTCCTGCTCCTCAAGCACAACAGGCAACAGCGGAAACACCGTATTTGACTGCGCTGGCTACGGCATCGCAGGAATTGATAGCGGAAAATAATCTTGGTATTTCATACGACGATGTCCGTATATGGGAAGGCTGGCAGCAGAATATGTCTGTCACCAAGTCGATTGACCTTGCCAGGAAGAATATAGAAAAGCTGTCGGGAAAAACCGAACAGCCTGCGCAGACTCCTGCGATTCAACAGCCTGATGTTGCAACGGTTACCAATGCTGTAACGCCTTCGACTCAAGGTGCGCCACAAAAAAGTGCGCGACAGGTTTCATCAAGGTCAGAACTAGCAGAACTCTTTGCTGAAGGCAGGATTGACAGTAGTCAGTACCGTAAAGGTAAAGAGCAGTTGCGAAGTTCTGGCGTAGTTTCTTTTTAGGTAAATTAAAATGGTACTTACGCTTTCAACTAACACGCTTACTAAAAACGGCTCTGCCGGTTCCGGAACGTATCAGGACGTTTCTAAAATTCTGTTGGCAGAGGCAATCGATAACGTCGAGGCATCCGCCCCAAACAAGGAACTTGTCACTAACATTGACATTCCTTCCGGCCATTACCAAGTCACGGTTCCGATTTACGGTCGTGTAACGGCTGCTGCTGTTACCGAAGGTGTAGACCTTGCTCCCGTAAATGGGCCACAGTACGCTAACGTCGTTACGCAGACTGCTTCAGAGCATGGCGTTATGACGTTTGTGTCAGACCGGGTTGCACACCAGAACAATGATGACGTTATCGCTGTTATTGGTGAGCAGCATGGCCGCTCGTTGGGTCGCTTGCTTGACCAGGACATCATCGGCCTGTTCGATGGATTCTCAAACTCTCTGGGTTCAGCAGGTGCAAACCTTAACCTGAACTCTATTGCAGCAGCGGTTTCGTTCCTGCGTTCAGATGACTCGACTTACGGCCCTGCTCCTGCTCCGATTAACGCATCATTGCACCCAGAGCAGATTCGCCGCATGATTACCGATGCTGCTGGTCAGGCAAACAGCCTTACCAACTTTGGTGGCAACCCAATTCCTACAGGTTTGTCTGAGGACTTGGTTCGCAACTACATGCGCGGTCGTGACCCACTGTTTGGTGTTCCAATTATTGAGTCACCAAACATCACTCGTGACGGTAGCGATGACGCTAAGGGTGCGGTCTTCTCAGTCCGCGCTCTGCACCTTGCTATGGAGCGAGAGGTTCGTGCGGAAGAAGAGCGTGACGCATCATTGCGTGGTACAGAAATCGTTACGACCGCTGTATGGGGTCAGGGCGAGACTGTAGACGTATGGGGTGTTGAGATGCTCGGTGACGCTGCTTCGCTCGTTTAATAACTAACCGGGAGGTATAGATGGAAACTTATTGGACAAGAACCTTGCGTGACCGTTATGTGCCTCCCGGCCAAGAAAAAGTTGTCTTGTACGACCAGATAACTGGCAACAAGTTTGTGACTACTATGGACAAGAAAGATTATTACTTGTTCAAAAAAAATCCTAAACAGATAATGCCAGATGGAAGTACCAAACGCATTGCTGGTGTTGATAAACTATTTGGTGAGCATCCACCGAAAGTTGAGGCGGTTATAGGACGGCCATCTGATGAACCGCTGAAAACTGTAGGTGTAACGGGTTCTACAAGAAGAAGGAAGCGCGGAAGTAGGGGGCGACGATAGTGATTTTGAACACTCATGTTCGGTCAGAGCAAGCAGTATGGCTTGAGAAAGCTATATACCAAAATTCTTCTCTGGCTTCAGATTACATGGCTGACCTTGAAATTACTGAAGTCGTTCTTCCTCAGTACGTTACTCCTGATACTGCAAAGTTCTACGTTCCATCTAAAAATGGTTCGTACTCTTCGATTGAGTACCCAGGTGACACATACGGACTCGTCACTGCTATGCGGAAGCGTTGGCTCATGGTGGCTCCCGATAAGGTTGAGACTCCGTTTGATGCCCCTTCCGATGAAGGCGCGCCCAGTGAGAGCGACGATTCGGTGGATGCGACACAAGCCATTAGGGAACTAGCAAATGCGTTAGACCAACGTGACAGGCGCAATGAAGTAAAAAGTTTGACCTACGGTTGCACATACAATGGCTGCCGTAGGCGTTTCAAAAATGAAGCTGGCCGAAACAGGCACTTTACTGTAAGGCACAGCAAGGAGAATTAAGATGGCTATCGGTGCTCCTCATTACGGCGGCTTTACCGCTACTACAGCTACCGGCAACATTACTCTGGCAGCAAATGACTCTGTTATTCAGGCTATTGACCCAGGCGGGTCAGGTCGTGACGTTACTCTTCCAGACCTCGGCTCTAATGGTCAGGGCAAGGTTGTTATCGACAACACGGCTGATGCAGCAGAAGTGCTGACTATTAAAGATGGGGCTAACGGTAGTGCAGTAATTGGCACACCAACGCAGAATGAGTCCGCTATCTGCACCTTCTCTGAAGGTACATGGGTATGCGTGGTAGGCGCAGCTAACTAATAGCTGGTAAAGGGTGGGGGCTTCGGCCCCCACCTAACTATTTAATATGACAACCATTATTAACAAGACAAAAGTAGATGAGACGTTTGTTGAGGTTGATGTACCCGGCAAGAATCTACGAATTGTTGTGCCTGACAACAGGTACGCTTACGGCGATAACGAATCGGTTGCACAGATAGCCGGTGAACTTGTAACGAAACACGCCAGCAATAGTGATACTGCTGGCAAAGTAGCTTATGAACAAGCGCGCGAACAGCTTGAGAATATTGACTGGAAGAATGAGCGTCGGCGCAGGGCTAAAGAGCGTGTCATGGCACGCAGGCCCAAGATGATGTTGAACTACCTGAAGGACAACGTAGGGGTTATTTGTGGTGCTGAGGTTCTAATGTCTCTCACAGACCCGGCCACGGGGCTAACTGAGTGCAAGATTCATCGGTTTACGATGGATGAATTGCTGAAGATAAGTTTGTAATGGCAACTATTTTTGCAACGACAATTACAGTTACTACTGCTGGTACTGCACAGCAGGTCAGCACCGCGCCTCGGCCATTTGTTTGGGCTATGTTTCACAATACCCATGACAATACAGGTGATGTGTACATAGGTGACTCTAACGTATCGGCCTCAAACGGCTTAACATTGCATCGCGTTACAGGGTCATCAAATACCAGAAGTGAGCTTATAATTTCAGGTAAGTTGTTTGCTGAAGACCCGCCACTAGATTTGAAAGACTTTTGGGTAGATGTGGGCACTAATGGGGATATAGTAGAAATTCTTGCAAAGGTACTCTAATGCCAGCCACGATTTCATCCACAACTTCACTGGCTACCATGCTTCCAGAGTATGCTCGACGTATTGGAGCCTATGTAGGTAGCTTCATCACCACTACAAACATTGCAGCGGACAAACTGATTCCTTGTGCGTCACTGTCTGACCGTGGGTGGGATGTGGATGATATTCTCAATGATTTCTACGTCAAAATTACTTCTGGCAACAACAACGGTGTTATTCGTAGGGTTAATGACTACGCTGGTTCTACTGGCACAATCACTGTATCTGGCAACAACCTGACTTCAGAGACTGGTTCTGTCACGTTTGAGTTGTACCGATACGACCCGCAGCGATTGACTGACACGTTGCAGGATGCAGGACAAGAGATATTCCCTCGTGTCTATGTTCCGGTATATGACCGAACAAACACAGCGCGTAACGACCAGTACACTTTTGCAAGGCCAACATCTATACCTCGTGGCTACGTCAGGCAGTTGTTTGTCGAACGTCGCGTTGCTGCCAAGACATACGCAGACAATATCGTTAACAGCCTGAACTGTGACATTGAGGCCAGCACGCTTACCGACTGGGCATCTAATAACGTGACCGCTGCGATTGAAGGTGACACAGATGACCCCGACAACGCAATGGTCTGGGAGAGCACGCAGTCTGCTAAGGTCACGGTTACCCTAAATCAGGTTGGGCAGTTTTACCTGTCGGCTCCAAACCCAACTAACTACGTTGGTGAGGAACTCAACTTTGCTGTGTGGGTCTACTCTAAGACAGCCAGTAGAGTCTCTGCATTTATCCAGGTAGATTCATACTCAGTAGTTACCGGCTCTGCTCACACTGGTCGTGGGTGGGAACGACTGACTGTAAGCACAGACGCTACGTCTATCAGCACTTCCATCAAGGTGGGCATACAGATTTCTTCTGGCTCTGTGTTCACTTGCTACGTTGATGAGGCACTTGCTACTGCCGGTAGAGAAGAACTACCTCGCGCCGGGCGTATAGCTATCCGCAACTGGCAGGAACAGGGTGACGAGATATACGTCACAGAGGCAGTACCTGAAGACCACAACGTATTAGTCATTGGTATGGGCATGTTGGACTTCACAAATATATCTTCTACCGCCCAAGAGATAAACGAAAATGCTAGGCGTATACTGTACAACCAGGCAGCTCTCCTATTATTCCAGAGTGAAATAGACACGCTGGACTCTACAGAGCAGCAGGAAGCACTCAATCGGTTCAACCACTTCCGCAATCGTGTTAATGAGAACCTGGGAGCAATGGCTCCTATAGCAATGCTTAGGAACACGGCTTCGTAACCATGCCTCAACAAGCAGATGTCATACTCACTAACACAGATGGAACATCTAACAAAGTAGAACTAACGCTTTGGAAAGATAGTACGTCTGTCTCTCAAGGTTATTCATCTGCGATTATCCCGTTTCTTCCTGCTCGCCAGCCAACCGATGACGCTAACTACCAGCAGGTAGACCCGAAGATTGGCGTTACATGGGATGCGTCTAACTGGGTTAATGGATTTGGTCAGGGCAGAGAAGAAGCGTTCGGTCAGTCTGGTCGATACGGTTACTCTGATGGCGTGCTTGCCACGTTCGCTAACGAGTTAGTTTTGGGCTATCGAGAAATATCTGTAGACCAGATTCTCAAGAATGGCAGATTAAATGAAGACACTTCTGGTTGGGGTGATGGTACTGAGTCTGCTGTTTCTATTAGCGCGGGTTACGAAGGAAAAGCAGGACAGGTAACCGTTAGCCAAGCTAACGGCACGTTCACGCAGAACTATCTGGGTACAGTTACTCCTCTGCGTAGCATCAACATTACGTTTACGGCACGCGCTAAAAAAATCAGTGGTTCAGGTTCCGCATCGCTGAAGATTACCGACAGTGCGGGTACTACCACATCATCCACTTCTGCTTCAGGTACAGGGTGGGAATCATTAAGCGTAAGTCGAACCATAGATGCTGCGGCTACGTCTCTGTCTTTCATTATGGAGTTCACTACTGCGGCAGATGTATTCGAGATTGATGAATTTGCTGTAGTTATTTTTGGTGGCATCGAGTTCCCGGCAAGGCCGCAAGAGTTTTCGGGTGAACTCTACGTTCCATGTGGCAGGAGCATCCTGAAGTGGGATGAGTCAAACGAGATTTGGTATCCGGTCTACTGTGACAGCGCGTATCAAATCACAGACATTGAAGTGTTTGGCAATTACCTATATGCAGGTCGCAACACAGACGCGCCGTTCCTGTATTCAAGCGATGGGACGAACTGGTCATCTGTAGGTGGTTCTGGAGATTCAAGTTACGCTAAGTATCTAGCTAAAGTTCGCAACGCTATGGGTGACTTTGCCTTAGCCAAACTGCGGAACAATAATGTCTCGCTTTCTACAGCACCTCAAACTCTGACAAGTTGGGGGAGTGAGATAGCAGTAGGTGAACCTAACCACGAAGTCACCAACGCATTTGCAGCCAACGACACGTTGATTGTTGGTAAAGAAGACGGGCTGTTTGTATATGACAGGGTGAGCAACCAGTTTCGTGACATATCACCTGAAACAAACCTGTTCACAGCACCAGAGAACTTCCTTGTTGCTATTTCTAGGGCAAATGAGGTGTTTACCGCTGCTGGTAACCGCGCCTTCTACCGACTGCCTATCAGTAACGTGAGTGGAACATGGGAAGATATCTCACACCTTCTCAAGTCAGCATCGTTCTTGGGATTCAGTGGACAGGTATCTGCAATAGCGCAGGATGTTAGCAACATCTTCTTGGCAGTACCGGCAGATATCGCCAGCACTACAGGGTCATTTCCTTACACGTTCCCATTCGAGTTCGCGGACTCAGAGACTCAGTTCATCATGGCCTTGAAGTACCAGCGGCCAACTAATGGCGGCCCGGCGGACTATGTGGCACACACAATAACGTCACTGAAGATTGACCGAATACAACAGCTTGCCAGGTTTGAAACAACTAACGCATCTAGCCTTTTTGCGTTTGGCCCATACAACTCTGACGAAGTGCGTATCACTCGTATCGTCTTCCCCTTGAAGCACGAGCATCCCGGTCTTGTTGGCAATAAGAACACCAGGCTATCTGGTGATTTCTACACTTCATACATGGATTTCAACTTCCCTGACCGTAGCAAGACTGCGGTTAAGATGACGCTGGAGTGCTTGAACGTAGACTCTAATCACCCAATCACGGTGTATTACAAGACAGACGGCGCAAGTAACGATGACAGTTCAGGCTGGACGCAGTTTGGTTCTGCCGTTACTTCTTCTGGCTCGCAGACTATTACTGCATCTTTGACCAGTCCTGTGACGTTCAAGCGTATTCGTTTCAAAATCAATATGGCGTCGAATGAATACAACAGTTTGCCACCACGGTTGCAGTCTGTGGTATTCCACTCTGTATTTGTTAACGTAGACTTTGTGGAATGGCAACTACAGGCAAAGTTAATTGATGCCAGAATGACATCACGCAGACTGCGCCAGGTCAGGGACACTCAGGTTATGGCTACTGTGCTTTCTAATTTAGAAACACTTCGGCAGCAACCGTTTGTTTTATATACGGACTTGGACGGTTCGACATATCGGGCTAGAATCACACAGAAGTCTTTAGTGCCAATAGGTAAAACCCGGTCTGTTATGTCAGGTGCAGCGGTTGAGCGTTCATATTTATTGACTCTTGGATTAAGTGAAGTAAAGACAACGTAGGAATTTTGACATGGCATTTAAGCACAATACTGCACTAACCAGTGACGGCGTCCTTCAGCAGGGTGACTACGAGTCTACTAGCGGCCACCTACTAGACAGCCAAGCTGAAGGCGACCTGATTGTTGCTGATAGTTCAACTACGATGACGCGTTTGGCGGCGGGTGCTGCCGATACAGTGCTGACCAGCAATGGCACTACTCCTTCTTATAACAAGCTGACCACTAGCAACCTTACTGATGCAACGCTTGTTACTGAGGCTGACGCTATTGCCAGTAACGATAATGACACCACGATTCCTACAAGTGCTGCTGTAAAAGATTACGTTGACAATCAGGTAAGCGGAACAACTCTTACATTTGAAGATGACGCTACCGTTACAGGTTCTGTCGACCTCGACGCAGCCAACCTGAAAATCTTGGGTGGCACGAACGTCACGACTAACCGTACTGCTGCTAACGAGATAACGGTCAACCTTGATGCAGATATCTCTGTTACATCGGTGACTGCTTCAACAGCTATTTCTGTTGCCAACGGTGGTACTGGAGCAACTTCATTTACCGACGCTGGGGTTCTT
>Ga0208019_1001611_pt1 | contig 11918 bp, 12 predicted proteins | sample CB_VirMetaG_5_FD_184540 | JGI IMG/M metagenome (GOLD analysis project Ga0208019, IMG submission 184540) | Freshwater to marine saline gradient viral communities from Chesapeake Bay - CB_1508_1D Viral MetaG (SPAdes) (version 4) | ecosystem: Environmental > Aquatic > Marine > Coastal | place: USA... | reverse complement strand
CCCACAACTCACGTGTAGTGTATCCAGTGCCGGCGGCTGTGTTTGGAAAACGTAGAAGTTCGGTAGTGCCGTCGCTGTATATGCGATCTATTAACTGTTCCGCATAGTTGCGTGCTGTTACGTCGCGCTTGTATTCAAATATTAAGTCTTGAGCTCTCATGGTTATTTGATACCTGCCTCGGGCCAAGGGCCTTTAATTACATCTCGGGCATACCGGTATGCAAAGGTTGAATCTTTCATAATCACAGGTTCTGCCTCTGGCCATCTGTCCTTGATTACATCTCGGGCATAATCGGCTGCTGCTTCTGGATCTTTAATAATCACAGGTTCTGCCTTGGGCCATCTGTCCTTGATTACATCTCGGGCATAATCGGCTGCTGCTTCTGGATCTTTAATAATCACAGGTTCTGCCTTGGGCCATCTACCTTTGATTACATTTTCGGCGTAGAGATATGCATATCTTGGATATTTAACAATCACAGGTTCTGCCGCAGGCCATCTGTCCTGAATTATATGTAGGGCATACTTGAGTGCTGGGCCTGGAGATTGAGCAATTACTGGTTCTGCTTCGGGCCATCTACCTTTGATTACAACTTCAGCATAAATGTATGCTGCTTCTGGATCTTTCATAATCACAGGTTCTGCCTCTGGCCATCCGCCACCAATTACATCTTTGGCGTACCAAACTGCCTCTTCTGGGTTTCGAGCAATCACAGGTTCTGCCTCGTGCCATCTGCCACCAATTACATGTCGGGCATAGTGAACTACCCGTTCTCCAATTTTGATAATTTCAGCTTCTTTCTGTGCAAACATCTTCTTTAGCACCGGATGTTCAGTTCTGAAATAATTTATGGTCTTTTTATCAATGGGTCGGTTTTTTTGGTCCATGAACTGTATATCGGTTTCAAAGTCGTCGAGAGGATCGTCACTATCAACATCTTCATTATATTTGGCCCCAAAATAAAACTGATATTTCTTTCCTGATTTGTCGTGCCAGATGTATAGTTCTGACTTGATATTATAAACACCAAACATGTTTTTGTCATCAGTTCTGGCAGTACACCAACTGGTGCCTTTGCCCAACTCACAACTGGCTTCCGGAGTACGAGGAACAGTTAATAGACCTAACGGTCCGTTATACAACACCGTTGCATCTTCAGGTACTTCGTAGGTTTGTTGTGCTTGAGGTTTTTGATCTGGTTGTTGTAATTCAACTTCAAATGCACTGTCTACCGTGTCTTCTAATGCATAATATGTGTACTTATTAATGTCTTTTTGTGGCAGATTGCGCTTGATTTGCTCAAACCGCTGTAGCGTTTGACGCACTTGTGGTGCATCTTCTAGTCTAAATTGCAGATGTCCATCAATTTTAGTAATGTACTGGTTAGCAATCCATTGTGTATACTTCTTGTTGGGTGTGGGATCCATTGCTTCTAGCTGTGCTAGAATTTCGTTCACATCAGTGTGATTGGGTTCAACTGTAACCAACTTATTACCCAGCCGTTTAGCTGTTTCATCTCTTTTGTATTCTAGTAAAAATTCACGTGCTCTCATGTTATGGTCCTGTGTACTCTACGGTCCACTTGCCGGTGTTTTCGTCTTTTTCAATTTCGTAGTAAGGTTCTAGTCGTCCCTGTCTTTCACGATTGCGTTTGTCCCAGGGCATTTGTCTGTTAAACCAATCGTGTATATTTTGTGTGAAGCCCAAGAGAACTTCATCGTCTGCCCAATCCCCATGCCAATCATTTTGTTCTGCGTATGTATCGATAAAATCAAATATAGCGTTTGGAATATGAATCATGTTTGCATCGTAATTAAAGTGTGTAAGTTCATCGTATGTGGCGTGTTGAGCAGCACGCATTACTTCGCTTTCCATTTCCAGGAATTGCTCTTTCATGTATCGAACGTTTTCACGATGATCTTCGTCATTGTCGTCGCCATCATCCAACATGTTGTTTAAATCATTATATGCTACTTTAAAATACCCATCGCGCAGCAGTTTTTCAATAACCTGTTGTTTAACTGATCCGTATTCCTGCCAGTTTACCTGTGGATGATTCACCAGGGCAGGGTGTATTTTTAGTAACAATTTGTCGGTGACTGATCGAAACATGCCGTTCAGTGTTTCTATTCCACCATCAACAGGGTCATCCTGCTCATCCATCAACTGATATTGACCGTCACTGTTGTGTACCCAGAGCTGGTATTTTTCACCTTCATGATTGGGCTTTTTGGGAATAAAGATGCTTAATTCGCCGTCACTGTGATAATGGTTAAACATGTTGTGTGATTGTGTTGCCGCAGTACACCACTGTGTGCCTTGTCCATAATAGCACGCAGCCTGTTCGTCGTGTGGGCGAATAATTCTAACATCTGGACCGTTGAACAGTTCTTCGGCGTGTCCTTTGGCCATGGGCTTCGATGGAGCAAATTTGTCATATGCTGCTCGAATATCTACCCAGGCCTGATTCCAATCAGATCGTGCTTTAATTCTGTTGATATCTGAGTACTTGGGCGGTAACGCACGATGTGTTTTTAATTCATGCCACATTTTAACAAATTGATTGCCGGTTGTTAATATATCTTCAGCAAGATTTAATGATCCATTGATCCACGCACGAACCAGCCATTGTACATATTGCTTGTTTGGTGTTGGATCAGCAAGTTCTGCTTTAGTAATAATGTTGTTAACTGCTTCATCATAAACATTTTGTTCATTGGCATCCAGTGGCTCGCCGGCAACAACTTTATCGCGTACTTTACGAATGCTCAGTGAGTTAACAGCACCATCACCCCAGCGACGCACAATCTTGTCACCATAGTTCTTCTTGGTAATGTCTCGATTATATTCTAATAAAAATTCACGTGCTCTCACGATCCTGCTCCTGCTTTCCAAAATGCACGGCCATCATCTGTTTGCGTTGAACTTGGGCGAATTTCATTTCCCATATCACGCAACCAATTATATAACGCACTTGCGATACCTTGTCTTCTAAACTCAGAAAATATTACAATATTTCCTGCAACTAAATGTGGGTTCCAATTATTTACAATCTTCTTAAAGAAACGTTTAATTGGTTTTGGTTTGTCTGCGTTCATAACAACAAATCTGGCATAACCAGCACGTTCTCCATCTACAAAAATATCAACGGTAAATTGCGGAGTTACACTTTCTTTATAGTTAGCCACAAACTGGGTTTTTCCTGCTTTTGTATCTACAACATTTTCTGCGTGCCAACCAGGGTTAAGAATATCAGTATTAATTTTCTCTATTAATTCAGATGCTCTCACATGTAGTCCTCATTGTAGCGAGGATCTTCGGGATCATTAATGGAGAATTCCCAGCCCTCGTCGCTGTCCCAGGTAGCAGTGGAATCTTTCCAGGTGTCTGCTTCGGAATCTATTACACGAACTGTAATATCCCATTCAGGACGTTCCAAACTAACCTTAGCATTCTCGCCAGTATAACCAGTTCTCAAGGCTTCTACTAGGTTATACTTCCACGCAATTGAAAGTATTTTAGCGAAATCATATTTGGCATCTGTAGCACCAGTGTCGCCTTTGTTGTGCATCCGTGTAGCAGCATCATAAAAGTCTGCTACTGAAACTTCACTATTCGCTAGCAAGTCAAGCAATACTTTTCTAACCTTTTCCCAGGTTTTTTGTACATCTACAATCTCGCCGCGATTCTTAGCAGTTCGTGTCCAGCCAGTCAATACTTGTGTTAGACCCCATTCTTTGAAATGTTTCTCAGCATACGCATTCCAGGTAGCGACGCCATCCTCGATGTGAGCGTCTGGCATTATTTCAACCCAACTATAAAAATCATCAGTAGAAAATAATATTTCTTTTAGTTCAGGGAATCTGCTAATTAGATTACCAATATAATATGGTTGATCGCGTTCATCCATTGATTGACGTGATGCTCCGTGCAGTTGATACTTTTCACCTTCATACTCTGGCTTCTTAGGAATGAGAATGTAGATAGGGCCATCCTTACTATAGTGATCAAACATATTATGACCCTTAGTTGCTGCTGTACACCAGCGTGTTCCTTGGCCATAATAACAAGCGGCTGCTTCGTCTTCTGGAACAATAAGTCTGAAATCTGGCCCATTATATACTTCACGAGCAGAGCCTTTAGGCATGGCAGCAGCGTCTGCTTTGTTAAGTAGATCGTATAATCTATCCACTTCGTCGTGTAGTTTTTCTAGACTGAGTGAAGTTTGAAAACGATTAATATCGCGCAGTTCTTGTGGTAATTTATTGCGCTGTTTTAGTTCGTGATATTTGTGCAACATTTCTGAGGTAGTGGATGTGATATCTTCAATTCTGCTAACACCGTGTGGATTGGTCCACAAGCGCAGCATCCACTGTACATACTGTTTGTTGGGTGACGGATCTGCACGTTCTAGAGCTTGTATTTGTGTAGTGACCCACTGGTCCATACTGTCAACGGATTGTTCAACTCGTGCTTGGTCATTGTCTTGTTTTGCTTGTTCGTATGCAAGCCATTCATCCTTGAGCATGTTGTGCAGTTGTGGGGTAAAGGTTCTGTCCACCATGCCACGCTGCCAGATTTTTTCAAACCAATTCTTCTTGGTGATGTCGTGTTTGTATTCTACAATGAATTCACGTGCTCTCATTTTTTATTCTCGTTTTACTATTTATTTAAATACACGATGCTTAACTCTATTAAAGGGTTTCATATTGAACCCACTAACATTTGTACTTTAAAGTGCCCTGGATGTCCAAGAACTCAGTTTATTGAAACATTTGGAAAATATTGGAAAAATGTTAATCTCAACGTTGCTGATCTAGACCGATTTTTAGACATTGATTTACAAGGAATGCGTATAGATATATGCGGTAATTACGGAGATCCGATTTACTTTAAAGACTTATTGTCATTGATTAAAATGTTTAAGAGTCGAGGCGCAAATATTCTTCTCACTACAAACGGTAGTCACAAAACACGTCATTGGTGGGAAACAATTGTCGAAGCATTTGATCATAACGATACTATAATTTTTAGTATCGACGGTATACCAGAAAATTTTACGCAATATCGAATCAACGGCGATTGGGAATCAATTCAAACAGCAATTGAAGTTTCAGTGGCTTCGCACGCCAAAACACAATGGAAATATATACCATTTTCATTTAATGAAAATAATATTAATCAGGCAAAAGAACTAAGCGAAAATTTAGGTATTGACACGTTCAGGGTATTCCAAAGTGATCGATTCGACGATTCAACCCGGTACCTAACCCCCACACAAGATCAAATTAACTTTCGTTACGACGAACAAGAAAAATTTAAGAATCAACACCGAAATATCTCAGTCACTGCAAGATGTTATAATCATCACGAACATTATATTTCTGCCGACGGCTTTTACTCGCCATGTTGTTTTAGTGCCGACCATAGGTTTTACTACAAACAAATGTTCGGAAAACGTAGAAAAGAATTATTTGATATTAGAAAAACAACAATAACAGAAATTTTATCTAATGCAAGTGTTGTTGAATTTTATCGTACCATTGAGACCACTAGGCCAGATTTTTGTCAATTTAACTGTCCTAGCCAGTATAAAAGTACTTAATATCTGTCCACCAATATTTTCCTTTACTTGGAGCTCGCATCCAGTCGTTGTATTCTTCTTCAGGAACCCCGTCGATGAAGTAAGTGCGACCGTTGTTTGTAGTCATTTGAACACCGCCTGTTCCGTCGGAGAATTTAACATAGGATAAGTCTCCGATCCAGGAACTAATCACAGGTTCCTCTCTCAAGACATCAATAGCTCTCATCGCGATTTCCAAAGTTTAAACAGTTCTTGTGCAGCTGGACTTGATTTAATGTTGAATGTATATGTATTGTTGTCAATCTCAACAGTAAATCTTCCGTTGTAGTTTAATAAAATAGCACACGCTTCTGGAACGTTATCTGCACTACGATCTAACACAAATACATCTGGTCTAGCTAATTTGGTGCTACGAAAATGGTAACTGCCGCCGTTAAAATTAATAATTGCCCATGGTCCTTTAACTTCATACTGAACATCAAAGTATAAGTACGGATCGCCGTTCTTAGGTAAAACAATTCTGAAAATGTTATTGTTCTGCTGGACGCCTACACTATTCCATTTACGATCTGGATCAATCGCCGGGCTTGCCTTTAATGAGCTTGGACTAACAGAAGTAAATTTATTATATGCGTCGCTTGCTGCCTTTGCTGGTCCTGCAAGTGCTGCTCCTGCAGCAACAGCGCCTAAACCTTTTAAGAAATCTCTGCGAGTTAAATCTTCGTCAACTTGTTTATATTGATCTTGTAATTGTTTAATTTCTCTATGACGTGGATGTTGTGGATTATTTAGAATTTTTCTAAATTCATCACGAGTCATACCTAACTGTGTCCATGGCTTATCCGCAGCGGGCGCAGTCTTTTGGCTCTGATTACCTTGTATTGTTCCGGCCACACTACGTAATAAATCCATTTGACGATCTGGACCGTAACGATCTTCTTCTTTTCTTTTCTTAATAGCATGCAACCATTCAACAAAATCTGAACCAGCCCCTGGACCTTTGCTGTAACGCCCGATGATTTGATCTAAAACTTCATCTGGTAGATCATAATATTGTTGTTCTAATTCTTTCATGCGTTCGCGAGTTTCGCGCTCGCGCTTAACAAGTTCCTTGCGTGCCGAATGAATAGTGTTGTAAAGATCTTTGTTTTGTTCTCTACGGGTTACACCTTTCATTACTTGCTGTAATTCGGCACGTTTCTTTTTTGCTTGCTTTTCGGCACGTTTCTTTGCTTTTTCTAACCAGGCATCATAATCATCTTCTTCTTTTAATTCATCACCATAATCACGACGCATTTGATTTAAGAATGCCTCTGGGTTACCAATGCCGCCAGGCATATCACCTGAGAGAAGTTCGTAAAATTTAGCCTTGTTTAAGTATTCGATAATTTGTGGCTCGCGCGGATCCATATCATCTTCGCCATTATCAACTGCTGGAGTTTGTAACAATAAATCATGTGCTAACGTGCGATAACGTTTGGCTAACTTTTTATACATTAACTTCTTAGCAAATGGTGGTTCTGTAATGCCAACTTCTGCTGGGTCTTTCTTTTTAGGCTTCCACTTTCCGAACTTGACAATGCCTTCGTCAACATCATCTGTAACAAAGCCATGCTCATCTCTTGGATCAAGCGTAGTTAAGTCACCTTTAGTAACTGCTGAACGAGTTTCTGGATCTGTTTCTTGCCAGAATTTCCAGGCTTGATCAAACTCTGTATCGTCTACGCCCGGAAATTGTTTTTGCACAAATGACTTAGCAAATGGTTTAGCAATAGGACCCATCGAGTCTAATGTGTTAAGTGCAGAACCGATATTGTTTTTATTTGCTGCTGTTAAACGTTTTAACCAATCTTTTAATTGCGGATTTGAATAACGCTTTAAGTGTTCGATATCATCAATATCTAAGTTACGCATTCTATCAACGGTTTTATCTAAACTTTCTGCTTCATCTAAATCATCTGGATATGGTAAAGATTGGTTGCTTTGCTCATCTTTAACAATCTCATACTTTACATTATAATTATTAAGCGTTCTTAGAACATTGTTTAATGCTGAAGTTTTAACACGCAATAAGGTATTATGGCGACTGAGTTGAATCACTTTGGCATGATCGAGCCGTCTAGCAGATTCGTTATCAGTTATATGGCTAAATGGTCCTTTAACAAACCCAATGATTATATTAATCATTGATTTGGGTAATTTTCCAAAATCAACTCTAACATCAGTGTGGTATGATGTTGACTCTGCAAATGCATGAACACGACGCTCAACTTTCTTTTCCCAATCTTTGCTTGGCTTTTGTCCTTCCGGACCGTGGTAATACTGAAGAACTTTATCTGGGTCACTCTTGCTAACAAGAGCCCATTTGCCTTTTACTTTTTTTAATTTTTCGTTGAGAATATCGTCAAGTCGCATTATTAATTCCGGATTAGTTTACATATTTATCGAGAATAAGTGCAACAGTTTCATCATTCTGCTGTTCGCATATTTGATAGAACTCATTGCTGGTTGCATAATATTGATTAAACTCGGTAGTTTTTTGAGTTGCATCTAATAGATCATCAATGGTATAATCTAAAAAACTTTCAAGTAATTTACAAATCTTTGAAAATCTTGTTAAGTTTCCTGAATCTAAGTCCCAGCTAGTATCAAAATCATATTCAAAAATAAACCCATATTCTTGCAATGTTTCTAATGTTTTATATTGACCACATGGTATAAACCCTACTCCTTGATATAAGCAGGTTAACATATTATCGGTGATCAATGGCCCAGGATGAATATACGGCTTATATTGATCTACCATGTGACTATATGGAAAATCAGTAGTTGCTAAATGAATAGCTCCGCTTGTATAAGAATCACTATTTAGAATAACGTTATGATGTTGCTCGATATATTCAATCGCTAGTTCATCGAGTAGTATATTGCCGGTATGTGTATCTGGTAGTTCGACTAATTTTTCTGGCAAATGATTTATTAATATTTGTTTTTGTTTTGCTATTTGTGTTAATATCCAAGTACTACTTTGATTAGGATGCGTTGAATCTAAACTAAATCTATATTTAATTTCAGTATTTTTCCAAACTGGGACATATCTATGCCAGTTGATGTATGTAAGAAATGTAATTCCGGGCCATTTATTATCATAGACTGTGTAAGGTACTAAAATAACAAACTCTTTCTTCCCGTCGGCATGCTTACTGAGCCAGTCAGAGTTAATCATACCATTGTATTGTAATAGATAACAATCGTAATCGGGTAATTCCGGGGTATGGTGATATTCTAAATTGCTAAGAACATAAATGTCTTTGAGCAATTTATCTGTAAACTGCATTAATATATTTACAAACTGTTTAATCGATGCCTAAATTATGCAAGGTGTTTATTTTTGAATTTTTTGATGATGCATGCAACAACGGCGGACGACCGTCCTTGTCTACTTTGAAGCCCATTTTTGCTGCTTCGATAGAAACTTGATCAGGGCCAACATCTTGTGTTTGGTTTTGCGGCGTAATACGTCCTACACCTTCGTTAATGATTTCTGATACTTTCATAACATATGCCACGCTGGTGATCCGGGACGAATTCCCTGTGCTTTTGCTAACTCTAGTTTACGCTGATGTTCTTGTGACTGTTGTGCTACAGGAATACGTCGTGGTTGATCGAGTGCAGCAGCATTGCCAGTACGCTGAAACTCATGAATAGGATCGCTGGGATCCAAATAACAACTGTCATCTGCAGATGATAAACCCAGTGTTTCTGTGTTATAACGTAATTCTCTCATGGTCTATTTAGAATATCTAATATACGTCCAAATGATGCAGCATCACCCTTTTCTTTAAACTGCGCTTCTGCCGCCTTTAATTCATCTGCATACTTTTGCGCATTTGCTGAATGTCTGGCATCTCTAGTACGATCTGCTTGCGATGTTCTTGCATAGTGTGAACGTTCTGGCGATATGCTCTTAAACTCTGGACTCTTTCCAGTATCTCTGTACACATCTGCTTTGGTATAAGGATCGCCTGTGCGTGGATTAATCACTTGTCCTTGTGGATCAATGATCTTGCCATCTGGTGTACGTTCAAACTTACCTAGATCTGGTTTAGGTGCTGGCGCAGTTCTGCCACCTGTAGCAACTGCTTGCGAGCCACTGCCGCCACGACCGCCCATTTGTCCAGCACCAAACCACGAACGTGGATCTAAGTTAATTTCGCTGATAAATTCATTTGCTCTCATCGTATAATTCCAAACAAGTTGTCTTTTTGGTTAGGAGTAGCAGGTCTCTTAAAATCATATTGTGTAAATTCTACGCCCATCTTTTTCCAAAACCCTGCTGCTTTAGGTTGGATGTCATAGATTCTAAATGGTTTGCGAGCAAACGGACTATCAATAATAGAACGCACAACTTGTGAGCCATATCCTTGACGCTTACCACCACGCTTCATTTCAATGTTGACTAACCCAACAAGATCGCCTGTGCCATCTTCTACCATTAATTCAACATGGCCCATAAGTGCATCATTTTGATCTCCACCTGTTTGTTTTAGTTGCTTTAGCATAGGAACATCATAAATGCTATATCTTAAACGTGTTAAGTTAGCAGGGCTTGATCCTGAACGCATACCACCGACAAGAGCAATGTCATTGTTATGCATCTGCTCTAATCCCATGCCTATCTCAAAACGTTCAAGAGCCTCTTCGTCTATTTTGTCACCGCCTACACGAAGTGGAATACCACGTGGTGATGGCTTACTAAATGTAACCCAAGGTTCGTCATACCCAGGAATTTCAAGTTCTTTCCAGTGTCGTGGATCAGCAGCATATGCTCTACGTTCAGCATCGCGTGTTACATCGTGTTTAATATCTGCTGCCTTGTATGCTTTGTAACGCATACTGCCGGCCCATTGCTTGTATTTTGGATCATTTGGATCCATACCTAAATCTTTTGCTAAATCTTTAATACCTTGATCAATTACAACTGGATCTTTGCTATCAATTGCTGCTTGCCACTTAGGGCCTACTACTTTTGCTGTATCATATGCTTTCTTTGATCCCGAAACTACATCTGAGAGAGTGGACCACCAACCATCTTCGTCTAATACTTCTTCGCCTGCTAGTTTGCCATCTAGTTTTTTATCGTATGCTCTTAGCGCATTGTGATAACTTTCTTCGCTAGCACATATACGTTTGATTTCACCTACAAAAGCAGCAGCATCATCGAACTTTCTTTCACCTAATGAGATAGCAGCATATACAGCATTCTTGTGAATGTTTGTGTGACAGTAAGGAAGCAATTCTTTATGTGCATCAGCATACATTTGCATAGCACGATATACACGCTCGCGGTAGTCATCTGGGTTTTTGATTTTTTGATATTCAATTGTAGCGTCTAAGTTCTCTTGGAACTCGCGCTCGAACCCATAGCTGTGTGTTAATGTTCTGTGTGTTTTTTCTGCTTTTTCTTTTACAGCACCGTAACTCCAATGTAGAGGATGTCTAGCTGTCATACGATCCGATAAGTCGCCTACATGTTCTAAACAAAACGGAACGACTCCGCCACCGCCCATAAAGTTCTGAACTTTAACCATAATTGACTCTGGCTTACCACGTTGTAAATGACCAAGTTCACCGTATAAGTATGCTACTTTACGTGGAATACCTAGTTCTCGTGACCATTCGTCAACATGATATGAAGGAACTATCTTCTTCAAATCAGCAAACGATGCTTCTTTAATTGTTTCACCTAAACGTGTGAATAAGTATACCTTAATTAACTGGTTGTCTTTATTGAGCGCACGAGCAGTTCTGTGATGCCCGTCGAGTATGTGTAATCCGTCTTTGTCCTTAAATACAACAGGTAATTTTTTATATTGAGAAAAACGCGGTTCACCGCCACCATTTTTAGTGTCTAGCCAGTCTTGTGTTGCTTGCAAACGTTTTGGGTTCACTAAAGCAATACGCGGTTTTAATGTACCGTCTGCGATATCCGTGAACTTATCCACGTCGTGGTAATCAATATCACTACGTGGCATGTCGTGCGAAACAACCTGTTCAAAAATATCGTACAGTTTCATTTTAATTTATCAATTTCACCTGGTTCTAACATACGAGCAAATTCTGGATCGTTTAATAGATTCTTTAAAGCATCATCAGAACCTGTTTGTGCTGGCTGCTGTGGTTTAACACCGCCGGATTTAACACCGGCATCAACATCATCTTTTGCACCATAAAATCTCTTGTAACGATCAACAACGTCATCGAGCCAACTTGAATCCGATTCGGGCTCTGCTTGTGTAGGTTCCGGAGTGCCTGGTTCATTGAAGAAATCTT
>Ga0208019_1001610_pt1 | contig 11918 bp, 11 predicted proteins | sample CB_VirMetaG_5_FD_184540 | JGI IMG/M metagenome (GOLD analysis project Ga0208019, IMG submission 184540) | Freshwater to marine saline gradient viral communities from Chesapeake Bay - CB_1508_1D Viral MetaG (SPAdes) (version 4) | ecosystem: Environmental > Aquatic > Marine > Coastal | place: USA... | reverse complement strand
CTTTATTCTACCCTCCGTTGAGCAGGGTGTATCGTTCTTGACATTCAACACGCCTCGTTTTCACACTATTGGCGTTACAAGTGATGATGTTGATCTTGGCATGAATGTTTCTGATCTTGCCGCTCACATGTGGAAGATTAGTTCTGGTGATATTGAGTTTAAGTCGCACGCTTACGACTATTATGTAAAGTCTCAAGGTGTGTGGATGATTTATGAAGACCCTGACTCTGATCAGGGCCGTGGTGATTTGAAGATTTTCGCCCCTGACCCACGCGATATTGTATGGGATCCGGATGCGAAAGATGTACTTTGCCGTGATGCTGCTTGGGTTATCTACACGAAGAAGATGACAAGGAAGCAGGCAAAGCTACAATTCCCTGACTACGCTGAAGAGGTTGAGAAGGCCAACGGTGATGTTGATGAGACTTCACGCAACACATCGACGATTCAGTCCACTTCCGGTTTCACCGAGTATGGTGATTTCGGTGGGGAGGACTCGGACAAACTTGACTATATCGAGCGGTTTGAAAAGGTCAGGGTCAAGAAGCACAAGCTACTATTTAACGATGATGGTTCAGAGGTTGGCCCTCTTAGCCAAGCAGAGTTCAACAAAGCTCGTGAGGCTTCTTACGGCGTTATCTCGGACGGTCAGCAGATCGACATTGTGACCGAAGAGCAGGTTCGTCAGGTCATGGCAGACCCTAACATCATGCTCAATGCCGAGATTGTAACGCTTGATTGGCTCATTGAAAATGAACTTGTTAGTCACGCTGAGTTCTGGCAGACTCGTGTAAAGAAATACTGTTCGCTTGGTGATCAGGAACTTTACAAGGAAGAGCTGCCGATCAGCGAATACCCGATTACGCCTTGCTTCAACAAGCACAATGGCAATCCTTTTGCAATCTCTGATGTGGCTGGAGCTATCAGCTCGCAGGAATTTGCAAACAAGATGATCTCGCTTGTTACAGAGCATACGCAGCGCACAGTATCGTCTAAGGTTCTATTCCCTCGTGGCCTTGTTGGTGATCTTCGCAAGCTCGAAGAGATGTTGACGCGCCCCGGCCCCGGTGTTGGTGAGTATAATGCTGAAGCACTTGCAGGTAGCGGTGCTGCTGGCATTGTCAACCTTACACCCGGCCCGCTTTCCAACGCAGCAATCGCCCTTCTCGCTGACGCTAAACACAAGATTGAATATCAGTTTGGCATCTTTGAGAATATGATGGGTAGTGGTCAGATGGCCCCTGAAACCTATAAGGGTACGATGGCTATTGATGAGTTTGGGCAGCGCAGGATGCGTGCTAAACTCCAGTCTATCGAACGATCCCTTAGTTTCGCTGGCACAGTCTGGCTTGAGTGGGCAAGGTCTTACTACGATATTGAGAAGATTGTCCGCATTTCTGAACCAGGTACTGAACCGCGTGAGATTATCTTCAATCAGGATCAGGAGGTTGCTGGTGCTATCCTCAGGAATAACGATCTTAGTCGTGCAACCTATGATCTTGTTGTTGCTGCTGGTTCGTCAACACCTGTAAACCGCTGGGCTGAGATTGAATCCATGAAGGAGATCGCCTTTACGGGTGGGATTACGGAGCTTCTTCCTGCTATTATCGAGCGTCTTGACATTCCGAATGGCGCAAAGATTGCCGAGCAGGTAGCGCAGCGTGCTGATCTTAGTGGTCAGCTACAGGCTGCTACGCAGCGTATCCGTGAACTTGAGGGTGACCTCCAGACAACTCGCCGTGAATCGCTTAGTGACGAAAAGCGTGTTGAGCTTATGAAGTTCAAGACGAAACTTGATTCACTTTACGCAAAGTTGTCGGCTGATGCAAAGGTTGATTCTGTCCGTGCTGCTGCCAACATGGAAGGAGCACTTCAGGATATTATTCGGGACATCGAGACGGAGGTTTCGATGCAGACAAGTTTCAATGAAGGGATGAACAATGGCTAAAGACCAGTCGGTCATCAATGGAGATCAGGAATTTGAGCAGGATTCCACCGTCACGGATGCTGCGCTCCCTGGTTACCCCACGGATGATGACTTTGAGGATGCTTCGGACAACTATCTTGAAGAGGAATTCGAGGAATCGGACAATCCTGACGAAGATGGACTCGAGGCTGACGAAGAAGAAAACGACTTTGACGGCGAGGAGGACGATTCGGAAGATGCACCGCCTGAGATTACGGCAGAGCAGAAATCGGTTCAGTATTTCCAATCTCGTGCAGACAAGGCTGAAGCAGCTCTCCGCAGACTTGAAGAGGAGTTTGGCCCTGTTGCGGGAATTGTTGATGGGCTGAAGCGTGATCCTGATGCTGCTCGTATGTTGATGAAGCGATGGTCAGACCCGAATCCGCAGGCAGAACAGGAAGTTAAACCGCCGGAACCGCCGGAAGATTTTGACCCGTCTCTTGCTTACACGCCTGGTACTCGGGAATATAAGTACCGTATGGCACAGCAGGAGTATGACCGTCAGATGATTCTGCGGGAAGCGGAAGAGCGAGCGGCTCGTGTTGCAGCACAGCAGTTAAGTCCTTTTCAGGAACAGCAGCGTGCAGTAGCGCAGCGTGAGCAGCAGCTTAAACTTCTTTCTGAAAGTGGGATTCCTCCGGAAATGTATAATGACTTCTTGGGTTGGGAAATCACGAGCGACCAGCAAGCTAAAATCCTTGCTGAGGCATTTATGCGTGAGCGTGGTATTGCAGCCGACAAGAAGATGGAGAACCAGAAGAAGAAGAAGGAACTTCTTCGGGTAAATAAGAACTCACAGAAGCCCCGTGGCGGGAAAGTAACAGGCGAAAGTGAAAAGGCTATGGATGACAATCAGTCGTTCATGGCTGGACTTCGCGAGCTTGCCGCCCGTGGGCGATCATTTGGCTAGGAGGATTAAATGGCTCAGACTTCTGCCCTGAATACGGGCGTATTGTACACGGATCGGAGGGATTTCTACCTCAATCCGAAGGAAGTGAGCGAGCTGTGGCCCAGCGTCACGCCGTTCACCACGATGACTGCTAAGATGAGTACGAAGAAGGCTCCCGATCCTGACTTCAGGATGTTCGAGTATCGCTCCGATTGGCATAATCTCTATGTTACTTCTGGTACTACAGCCACGATTACTGGTGGTACTCCCGCATCGTTTGATTACACGGCAAAGACTAATAGTAACTTTGCACCTGAAGTTGGCAACCAGTTTGATGTGTGGTCTAGTGATGGTACTACCTATCGTGGACAGGTTGTTGTTACTACTGGTGGATCAAGTTCTATGTATCTTGATACCGTGTCTTCAAGCGTAGCTATCACGAGTGGAGACATCCTTTATCTCGTCGGTCATGCTTCCGCTGAGGGTACTGGATCTCCTGATGCGTGGAGCAAGGAAATGCAGGTTGCGTATAATAGCTGCCAGATTTTTAAGACCCCTCTTGAGATCACGGGCACGCTGCTTGAGATGGCTCTGCGTGGTAAGACTTCCGAGCTTGCTCGTCTGCGTGGCGAGAAGATGAAGGAGCATCAGATGAAGCAGGAGCTTGCGTTCTTGCTTGGTCGGCGAGCTTCTTCTATTGATAGTGCCGTAACAAATGGTATGCGTCAGGTTGGCAGTAAGGCACTTCGCACGACTCACGGTCTGCTCCCGATTCTTGAAGACTACGAGAGTGGCTCCAACATCCATAGCGTGACCAAGAGCAGCTACAACTACAACAAGTTCCTCGACCTGATGCGTCAAGTTTATGAGTATGGCAACGACAATGCCACGAAGGTGGCTCTTGTTGGTGACCAGTTCCTTGCTTGGCTTGGTAGCTTCGTGGACGAGAAGAGTGTGATGGGTAAGGTTGACTTCCAGATGCCGATGGCCTCGAAGGAATTTGGCTTTAACATCCGCAACTTCATGCATCAGTTCGGTCAGATTCAGTTTGTCCGCAGCCCGCTGCTGACCCAGCACGCTGGTGGTAAGTATAGCGGCTATGCCCTCATCGTTGACCCGATGAACATTGGTCAGGCTCGCTACCGTGCTGACAAGTTTGAAGCTGGCATCCAGAACAACGATGTGGATGGCATCAAGGATCAGTACATCAGCGACAAGGGTCTTGCTCTTACGCTGCCCGAAACGCATCACGCCATCAAGCTGGTGTAAAGGAGGTATATCATGGCTTGGACAAAGACAAGTGAGGGTATTAGTGGTCGCGAGCTGCTTGTTGGCAAGGAGGAGAGTATCACCGCTCCGAGTTCGGCGACAACTGAATACTCAAGTGAGATTGATTTTATCTCTGTTAACAATAAAGAGTCCGCTTCTTATGTCACCTTTGGTATTATTGCATCGGCGGTGACTGGAACAAATTTGGATATTGGACTCTACGGTGCCATGACGAGCGGTGGAACAAAGTTCCTGCTGCTTGATGCCGTTGTTACTGACGTGACAAACGCTGCTAAAGTGCAGTTTAAGTCTATTAACCTTAACGCTTATCCTGCCCCGTACTACTATCTTGGTTGGACAAGTGATGGTGACGAAAGTGCAAACACCGTCTCTGCGTATGTAATTGCCTAATAAAGAATGGGGGCTTCGGCCCCCTTCTTTCATTATCTTGGGGGTGTAATGGCAGATTTTACTGAACAGATCTCGTATTGGGTTGGGAGTGTTGACTCGTATTCAAACGAGGTTGACCAAGCCCTCCTTGATTCGCGAGCTGATATTATTGGGTATATGCTTGCTAATCGCCCAGACATGGTACATAAGTTTTCTACTACAAGTGAGTTAACGGATGGGGGAGGTCTTGAACTTCAAGGCTATCCAGCCATTAGTTCATATCGTGGCGATTATGTATGCCATAATGGAGATCCTAGATACAGTAGGTTGTATAGTGTTAGTACAAGTATTCATTATGCAACACCTTATAACCCTGTTGGTTACGACGATGGCGACAAATACTATGTGAAGCCTGATCCGACAGCTGATCCGGAGGGGATGGCGTATGTAACGCACGTAGCAGTCGATGGCGCACTTAGCGGTTCAAGTTCGTCAATTGACTACTTTCCCAGTAACCTTTACAACGCACTGGTTTATCGGGCCTCCATGCAGGTTCTTGATGCCAAGATGATTGAAGAGATTTCAAGTGTACCATCTTCAATCAATCTTCCTTCATTACCAGTCGTGCCAGTATTTACTGATTTGAGTGCTCAAATCCAGGATATTTCGCCGCCAGATGCAATTGATTTAACTGGTGCAGATAGTCTATTAGGGGAAGTACCAGAATTTTCAAACATTGACTTCTCTTCTGTCAAGCCTGTAGTGGCATTTGTGCAACCGGCTCCGCCTTCTCCGCCTGATGATCTTGATCTGAATCAATATATACAAAATATAGCAGAATCTAAAGACATTGATTTTACATCTATTGATTCAGTGAATGCGTTTTTATCTCCAGAAATGTCTGTACCTGGTGATCTTAATATAGCTAGTTATCTAACCAATATACCATCATCTGAAGACATTGACTTTTCATCTGTTAAATCAGTTGAAGGATTTTTATCTCCAGAAATATCCGTACCTGATGAGCTTGATTTGACTGGCTACACAGAGGATATGCCAGAATATGCAGACATTGACTTTTCGTCTATTGTGAAGGTGGATGGGTTTTTACCCCATGACTCTAATCTGCCAAGTGAGATAGACCTAGACGAATATATCAATAATATCCCTGATCCGGCTGACATCGACTTTACTTTAGCTCCGACTGTACCAGGGTACAAAAATTCGTCTGATATTTCGCCGCCAAGTGATATTGATCTTAGTTCGTACATCGAGGATGAACCGACTCTTTCAGATATCGACTTCAGCTCTACCGCGCAAGTGGATACGTTTTTATCACCTTCGCTTTTAAGAGACACACCTTCATTTACAGCACCAACAATCGCTGGTTCAGCATCGTTTGCTGGTGTAATTGATACTGCTACGATTGGCAATGATACAAGCATTAACGATGTTTCAAGGTGGTTTAGTGCTGTTGGTAAATACATCGAGCAAGAAGAAGATACTGAACTTGCAATGACTAATCTTCAGAAGATTAGTACGTTCCTTAATGCTTATTCTACAGATTTCAAAAATGCAGTTGCTTCCTACGAAAAAGATGTTGAAGCGTACCGTGGTGAATTAGCTGATTTTCAATCAGCGGTTCAGGCAGAAGCAGATCGCGTATCGTCTGATATCCAAATTAATCAGCAAGAAATAAATAAAGCTATTGCTAAATACGAGTCAGAGCTTGGTGGTGATATAAAGATTCTAGATAGCATGGCCGAAAGGAAACTTAACGAGTTTAGGTCAAACCTTGATAAGTCTATTCAGGTGTTCCAGTTAAATGTTCAGGATGAAGCTAATCGTGTTTCGCATGATATCCAAATTAACCAGCAGGAAATAAATAAAGCTATTTCTGCATACGAGTCAGAGTTTAACGCTGACTTGAAGGCTATTGACAGCAAGGTCGCAATTGAGCTTAATCAATTTAAGTCAAACCTTGACAGGGCTGTCAAAGAATACGAGTCAAACGCTCAGAATGAATCTAATCGTGTTTCGTCTGATATTCAAATTAATCAGCAAGAGATAAATAAGGTTATTGCTAAGTACGAATCAGAAATTAATGCTGGCTTGAAGATTCTTGATAGTAAGATCGCAATGGATATCAATCAGTTCAAATCAAATCTTGAAAGAGCTGTCAAGGCATACGAGTCGAACCTTCAAGCAGAAGTTAATCGTGTTTCACATGATATTCAAATTAATCAACAAGAAATAAATAAAGCTATTGCCGAGTATGAGTCAGAACTTAATGCTGATTTGAAGATTGTTGATAGCAAAGTAGCAATTGAGCTTAATCAATTTAAGTCAAACTTTGATAGTGCTATTCAAGTATTCCAATCAAGCGTTCAAGCAGAAGTTGCTCGCATCTCGTCTGATGTTCAAATCAATCAGCAAGAGATAAACAAGATTATTGCTAAATACGAGTCAGAGCTTAACTCTGACTTGAAGGTTGCTGATGGTAAGGTCACAATTGAACTTAATCAATTTAAGTCAAACCTTGATAGCGCCATTCAAGTATTTCAGTCAAACCTTCAAGCAGAATCTAATCGTGTTTCTTCTGATATTCAAGTCAATCAGCAAGAAATAAACAAGTCTATTGCTAGGTATGAATCAGAGCTTAGCGCCAACTTGAAGATTATTGATAGTAAGGCTGCAATAGTGATCAATGAGTTTAAATTAAATTTTGATAGGGCTGTTCAAATCTTCCAGGCGAATGTTGCAAAGTACAATGCCGAAGTCCAGCGCTTAACTATTAACAATGGGAACGCGTTCCAGAGTTTTTCAGCGAGTCTTCAGATTTATTCAAATGATGTACAGGCCGAGTCAATGAAGTTCACTCAGGAAATTCAGAAAGTAGGATCAAGGTATGATCTTTTATCTCGCACTCGTTCAAGACTAGAAAGGTTGTATAAAGAGACAATAGCCGCAGTCTTTATGGCAAGTAGTGCTTAGTTTCTAAATTTCACATCGGATGACAGCCGCAATGCGTGTGCTGTTAGAATCTTATGTGTGCATTTCTAAAACAAAGTAAGAAAAGAGGAGGTAGGAAATGGCTGATTTTGGGATAAGATATAGCTCTGTTATTACGCCTACGGAGACAGTGACATTAGAAGACGGGACAACAACAAAGACTTTTATCCATAGCGATATTGATGCTAGGTTTGGTGGAAAGACATCTAAAGATGTTGGAACGGGTTCTACTAAAGTTGCGACCAAAACATACTCTATTAACAGTGCTAATAGAACCTTAGATACAATAATCGGAACAAATCTTGCTAATGTGTCGCTATTGTATGTCGAAATTCTAAGTGCCGATGGTGCGGGGACACCAGATTGTTTTGTCAGGAGATCGACTGAGATTCTATCAAAGGGTGTCGAGGTCGGCGACTGGTTCTTGATCAGGCCGAATCAGGTGTCTGGCTCTTCTATATACATTTACTCTAGTAGTGACTTAGCAGCTTGTACTATCAGGATTGTATATGCACTGTTCTAGGCAAAGTACATGTGGTTGCTAATGAGCATTACCGGAAGGATTGTATGATGAACTACGCTGAATATGTCTGGTGGGTTGACGATAACAAGATCGCTGTAGCCTATACCGATGGTGCAGGCAACTACGCAGCAGCTCCCGCCGACAAGGTTGTGCTGCTTTATGCTAAGAAACTGATCCCTGATCTTGGTATCGGGAATACGGACTGGGAGACTGAAGACACAAGCATCCCGTCACAGTTTCATAAGTACATCGTTGACGGCGTTATATCTGAGCTTTACCTTCGTCCTGATGGTAATGCAGGGCTTAGTGACAGGTTCCAGCTTAGATTCGATAAGGGCATCACTGAAGCAGCAATCTATTCCAGTCGTGAGAATGTAGGCGATTGGATCAAACCAGCAGATTATGGGATATTCTAATGACACCACGACAAATGGTTGAACTCGTCCAGCTTCATCATCCCGGCGTACCTGCTGGTGTGATCTTGACATTGATCAATGAGAAGCGCAAGGAATTTGCTGACCGTTCTGAATTGATTAAGGGCTATGTAGATTTCCAAACTGCTGAAGATACCATCTACTATGCTCTACCTTCCAGAGTCCTTGAGGTGATCAGGGTTGATTACGATGGCAACAGAATCAATCGTGAAACACCAACACCATCTGGCAATAATGACACATCGCTTTTGTCACCTGTTACAGGTGAATAGTTAACGATTACACGAACAGGGCGTTCACGCTCGCTTTGCCACGAGCTTAAAGCCCGTCCAAAACAAAGGAGATAAACAATGGCTAACTCAATTCGTAGAGACAATCATCAACTTACCGTCCAAGAGGCACAGAACCTTTCTCTTGGTTTAAGCGGTGCAGTCACGGCAACCGCTACCGGGGGAATTTATGCTGGGTTCTACTGTGCTATTCAGGCGATCTCAGACACCACGTTCTCTAACCTCGGCGAGATCGGAATCCACTGCAATGGAATTAAGTTTGATAATGGTGCAGAAGAGATCAGCATCGGTGATCTTATTGGGTTTGATGGTCTAACCCACAGGGCAACTGTACTTGGCATTTACAATGAAACGGGGACATGGGCTGGGAATAACCGGGCTGGTCTTCTTCATGTTTCATTTGATGAGGATAGTCCAATTACGACAATCGCGGCTAATACCAAGATTGATATTCTTGACAAAAATACGGGTGCTGTTAAGACTGCTGATGCAGCGGAAGTTGATAGTGCGTGCGTTGGTGATACTGGAGATGATCTTAACACTGAAACCTTAAAGGCCGGGTCGGTTATTTACGGTTTGTTTACCGAGGTTAATATTACTTCGGGAACCGCCAGACTCTACAAGGCTTAATCATGCTAGGACTTCGGAACGCACTTACAAGGTATAATCCTGTCTATACCGGGGTGGTCACCAGTGGACTTGAACACTGGTACAAGCTGGATGAGGATAATCTTGGCCCCCTCGAAGATTCCGTTGGTGGGTTGAACATGACAACCTACATGGGCCAATCGCTCGACTATGATGGCGTAGTTGACCACTCTCGTACAGAAAACCCCGTGATTCATACATACCTGGGAGGTGCGTCCGCGTTCTCCTGCGGTGCTAGGGTTTACAGGAATACATCATCTGGAGATGATGGGGTTCTCTGCGGCGCGTACTACAGGAGGCCGTTTTCTCTAATACTTACAGTTTCAAATAAAGTACAATTAAACGTTATTAACAGCTCTGGATCGACGGAATATGTGTGGCTTTCGACTCAGGGGTTACAGCAAAATGGCGAATGGATTGACATTTTCTTCCTTTTTGATGCACCGAGCGGATCGTTTAGATGCTACATGAACGGGGGAGAGCTTGACGGTTCATGGGATTCAACACCCCCAACCGATTTCACTCTAATTGATTATAGTGGAACCGAGAGTAGGGTTATTGTTGGTGCGCGGTCAAACGATGGCGGTGTGTCAGTAATTAACACTCTTGACGGACTTGTCTGGAGGGCATGGTTCTGCGCTGAGGTTTTGAGCGTTGCAGAAGCTCAGTCTGCCACATCAGACCCTCCAAACTCAATCCCAGCAGGAAAGACTGGGTGTTGTTGGACGCTTGACGATGGAGCCGGAACAACCGCGACAGACCATTGGAACTCCGAAGTCCTCACGCACAACCATTCCACGATTGCGACTGCTTGGTCTAACGGGGCAAAAGATCAAGTCCTGTATCAGAAGTGTCTTGGGCTTGGAGAGTACACGAATGACGGCCCTGGCGTTTCTCAAGGAGCAGGAGACACTGATCTTCACGCCGTAAACGCTGACTTTAATCTCCCCGCCGGAGAGTTTACGATTGATTTGTGGATAAAGATTCCCGACAAGATTACTGATAACAAGTATATCATTGGAACGAGAAGCTCCGGTGGCACTAATCAAGGCATTTCCGTTCTGACTACTACCCTGCTCTCACTTGGATTCAAGGTTCGTGTTGATGGCGGGTCGGTAGACAGTCTTTATCCGTCAACAGCAAGCACGGACTGGCAGCACATCTTCATCACTCACATCGTATCTGGTGGAGTGTCCGGCGCGGTCAGGCTCTATGTGGCCTCAGCCGCAGAGTCATCTGTATCTTTAGACGATGAAACAGCTACTAGCGGTGACTTTTTTGATTTATCCCACTCAGGCCAAAAGCTCGCGCTCTTTGCAAACGCGGCCAATCTTATCGGCGGGACTGTTGATGACTGCGCTATCGGAGACATCAAGGTGTATAGCCGAGTCCTCTCGGCTGAAGAGATGGATCATAATCACAACGAAACGAAAGGGAACTTCGGTTGGATAGGAAAGTAAACAACTACATGAGGCTTCCAGCAAGCCTCTACTCTGTCCCGCTGATCATGCCAGCCCACGCAAACCCCATCACGGGCGAGCAGGTTGCATCGCATCAGCTCTTCGGTGGAATCCCTATTGAAGACCTGGCTCCCTTTGTGAGTTGGAACAAGGACAATACCGAGTTTGTGTTTAGCACAGAGCTTTCTGCGGAGGAGATGTTCTACCTGGCTGCTATCGGTCACGGCGCGGGAACTGATGCGAGGGTAATGACTCACAGTGAAGCATTGGCTCTCACCTCCAGCGAAGAATGGTGTGGGGTTTAAAGTGAAGACTGAAGAGGGCGCATCGCTGGCTGGGTTCCACATCTCTATAATGAAAGCACTTATACTCATCCTGTTTATCGCGACATCTGCCTCTGCGAAGTTCAGAGTCCAAGAAGATTTTATCGCAGATGACTGGTCTAAGTATCATGTTGCTGGTGGAGTTGTTAGCTATGTAGTCTTCAGAGAATCAAAACATCCATTTCTTTACTCGCTTGGGATAGCGACCGCATGGGAAATTGGAGATGCCTTCAAACCGACAAAAGACATTTATGGTGATTGGCGCAGTCATGTTCTCGTGGCTGATGGTTTTAGCTATAGTGACATTGTTTACCACATGGCTGGGACTTACCTGACATGGCTTGTTTTGGACGCATCAAGTGGAAAGATTGTTTTTACATTGAGGTATGAAAAGTGATTCTCAAAGAAGGCGTTAATATCTGGGGTCTTGATATTGTTATGCGACCTGTACTTGCAAATGCTGAAAAGATTTGGCGCAAGTATGGTCAGGAATTGGTTGTAACTTCAGCGAGAGACAACATCCACTCCGCTGGATCGGTTCATTACTATGGATACGCACTTGACTTTAGGACGAAGTACTTCGAGAACGAAGAAGATGTTTGGCAGATTGTTCACGAGCTATCGTCAGCAATTGGTGATAAGTATCGTGTAATCTACGAAACAGATCGTCCTGGCCACGAGCATATCCATGTTCACTACCGCCCAGCCTATTCA
>Ga0208019_1001608_pt1 | contig 11930 bp, 14 predicted proteins | sample CB_VirMetaG_5_FD_184540 | JGI IMG/M metagenome (GOLD analysis project Ga0208019, IMG submission 184540) | Freshwater to marine saline gradient viral communities from Chesapeake Bay - CB_1508_1D Viral MetaG (SPAdes) (version 4) | ecosystem: Environmental > Aquatic > Marine > Coastal | place: USA... | reverse complement strand
ACCATATTGATTTTATCTGGATGGATACTCAAGGAGCAGAGCGAGAAGTTCTTGCTGGTATGAAAGAAAGTTATGCCAACATTGACTACATCTACACTGAGTATTACAATGAGGAAATGTATAAGGATCAAATTTATCTGGATGGTATTGTAGAGATGCTTTCTGAAAACTTTGATCTCCTGGCAACTTTCCCATTCGTTGATTGTCAGGGTGGTGATGCTCTGTTCAAAAACAAAAGGATTCCATGATTAGTGTTTATGGTGCATCTGGATTTGTGGGTAGTAGGTTTTGTAATCTCTACCCCGATCAAGTTGTAAAACAAGATAGAGATGAGAGAAAACCAAGAACAAAAGACATTCTTTACCTCATCTCTACAGTTGATAATTACAATGTCCATTCAAATATCACACTGGACGTTGAGACAAATCTAAAAGTTTTATGTGAAGTTCTTGATCATTGTAGAGAAGAGGACATCACATTTAATTTTATTAGTTCTTGGTTTGTCTATGGTGAACAAAATCTTCCAGCACCAGAGGATGCACATTGTCAACCAACAGGATTCTATTCCATCACAAAGAAAGCAGCGGAGGATTTATTAATCTCTTTCTGTAGAACATATGGAGTCAAGTATAGAATCATACGTCTTTGTAATGTTCTTGGTAAGAGTGACAACAAAGCATCTTTGAAGAAGAATGCTCTTGTTCACATGATCAGTCTACTGAAACAGAATGATGATGTGTATCTTTATGATGAAGGAACACCAATTCGTGATGTAATGTACATTGATGATGTGTGTAGAGCAATAAAACTAATATGTGATGAAGGAAACATAAACGAAATTTATAACGTGGGAAGTGGACAACCAACTAGGATTGGTGATATAATTGATATTGCAAAGGACTATTTGAAATCCGATTCGGAGATCAAATTTAAAGAAGCACCTGAGTTCCATAAGATTGTTCAAGCAAAAGATTTCTGGCTTGATACAACTAAGTTAAAGGACTTGGGATTTGAACAAGAGGTTACACTAGAAAAAGGTATTCAACTATTATGTCAGTGAAAGAAAAGGTAGCATCTTTTATTTCTGGTCTTCAAGAGGATGGAGAATCTCTCTTTCCATATCTCTGTAACTCAAACTATGTGAAGGGAGAGAGTAATATCTTTTACTCTGGACCTTACTGGGACAACACTGAGGTAGAGGCAGCTGTTACTACTCTCCTCACTGGTAAGTGGTTGCCTTCTGGTGGTGAGGTGAATAAGTTTGAAAAAGCATTCTCAAAGAAGTTTGGGTTTGAACACTCCATCATGGTGAACTCTGGTTCATCCGCAAACCTTGTGATGATTGCTGCACTCAAAAAGTATTTTGGGTGGGAAGATGGCGATGAAATCATCGTGTGTGTTTGTGGATTCCCAACCACCATTAACCCAATCATTCAGAACAATCTGAAACCAGTATTTGTTGACATTGATTACTCTGATCTCAACTGGGATCTGGATCAGATTGAAGAAAAGATTACTCCTAAGACAAAGGCAGTATTTTCTTCTCCTGTTCTTGGCAATCCCTATGACTATGATCGTCTTCTTGAAATCTGCGAGAAGAATGATATTAAACTGATTGCTGACAATTGCGATAGTCTTGGAAGCAAGTGGAAAGGTGAATATCTCACCAAACACGCTGTTGCTGCTTCCTGCTCCTTCTATCCCGCACACCACATCTCAACTATTGAAGGTGGTATGGTCTCTTCCAACATCAAGGAAGTGATTGATATTGCCCGTAGTTTTGCCTGGTGGGGACGTGACTGCTACTGCGTTGGTCCTCAGAACCTTCTTGAGTGTGGTGTCTGTGGTAAGAGGTTTGATAACTGGTTGGAGGGATATGATCAGATTGTTGATCACAAGTATGTGTTTGGACAGATTGGTTACAATCTAAAACCAGCAGATCTTCAAGGGTCTATTGGCATGGTTCAGTTGGAAAAGTACGAAGACGTTCATCGTATTCGTAGAGAGAACAAGGAGCGTCTGCAAAAGATTTTTGAAAAGATTCCTGGTGTCCGTGTAATTAACGAACGTGAGGAAGCAGAAACCAGTTGGTTTGGTGTTCCCATTGTTTATGAGGAGAACAAAGCAAAGTTGGTTCAACACTTGGAAAATAACAAGGTTCAAACAAGGAACTATTTTGCTGGCAACGTTCTGATGCACCCTGCATATCGTCATATTGAAGACTATGCAAACTATCCGAATGCATGTAAAGTTCTGGACAATGTTTTCTTCGTTGGTTGTTCTCCTGTTATTACCAATGAAATGATTGACTTCATTGAAGAAGTTGTTGATGCATTCATTGAGGAGAACCATGCTTGATCTGAGTAAGATTACTCTAATTGCCATTGATAATACTCCAAGAATTGGGAATACTATCAAGGCAATTTACACTTGCATGGATCAATGTAAGTTTGGAGCAGTTAAACTAATTACTTCCTCAGAGTATGTCTCTCAATACTCTGAGGAACTTTCTTCTGATGGCATTACTACAGAAGAAATGGTCTATCCAATTACAGATATAAATCTATACAGTAAGTATGTTTTATATGAACTGCACCAACATGTTGATACTGAATTTTGTTTGATGATTCAAGATCATGCATTTATCATTAACCCAGATGCATGGACAGATGAGTTTCTTGAGTACGATTATATCGGTGCTCCTTGGCCTTATAGTGAAAATTCTTATCTAACACCTTTTAATGAACACATCAGAGTAGGAAATGGTGGGTTCTCTTTGAGAAGTAAAAAACTTTTAGAGGTTCCATTAAAGGTGGAGATCCCATTTGATTGTACAACTGGAGATTTCTACAAACATTTCAATGCAAATAACTTTGCTGAAGATGGTAATATCTGTGTTCACAATCGTCATCTATTTTTAGAACAAGGGTGTAAGTTTCCACCACTTGAACTTGCAGTTGAGTTTTCATATGAAACACCCCTTCCAGAAAATCAAGGAATAACACCTTTTGGTTTTCATGCAAACCTTCCACCAACAGTTATTATAGAGGAATAATTATGATCGGATACAATAGACTTGGATCAAATGGTCGTCTGGGAAACCAGATGTTCCAGTATGCAGCACTGAGAGGTATTGCAGCAAACAGAGGATACGAATGGAAAGTTCCTTCTCCTGAAGGTCCTCATCAAACTAACTATGGTTTGTTTGATTGCTTTGATATGTCTGGTGTGACTGATAATAATCTAGGATTAGTTCCACAGAACTTCCCAACTTACAAAGCATCCACTGGTTCTTTTGATGAGGAGTTCTTCAACAATTGTCCTGATGATTGTAACATTGAAGATTACTTTCAAACTGAAAAGTATTTTCAAAACATCAGCGATGAAATTAGAAAGGACTTTACTTTCAAAGCAGAGCATCTGGAACCATGTAAGAAGTTCATGGAACAGATTGGAAATGCCATCTTCCTTCATATCAGGAGAGGTGACTATGTGAATCTTCAATACTATCATCCTCTATGTGAAATGGAATATTATGAGAAGGCTCTAGAGCAGTTTGATAGTGACATTCCTGTTCTGGTTTTCTCTGATGATATTCAGTGGTGTGCAAAGCAAGAACTATTTGAATCTGATAGGTTCCTTCTTTCGGCAGATAATGATAGATATGCACACGTACATCTGGATGCAGATGGTCAAATGCGCCATTCGTTGATTCCATACACCGACTTGTGTCTGATGAGTCTTTGCTCTGGTGGCATCATGGCAAATAGTTCTATGAGTTGGTGGGGTGCATGGTTGATTGAAAATCCAACTCTTCCTATCATTGCTCCTAAGAAGTGGTATGGTGAGGCTGCTTCTGTTGATGATGGGGATTTGATTCCTGAAAGATGGACTAGAATCTGATGCCAAAAATATCCATTGCTATTCCAGTATATGTGACAGATTTTCAAGGGGTTCAGCACTTAGCAGAATCTCTTGAAAAAATTAAAAGGCAAACCTTCACTGATTTTGAAGTTGTATTGTCCGACAACTCTCCCAATGAACTAGTAAGAGAAATTTGCTCTGACTATTCAGAAAAGTTCTCTTTAATCTACCAGAAAAACTTGGACTATGTTGGGATGTCTGCTAATTCAAATCATGTTATGGACATGTGTAGTGGAGAGTATATAAAAATTCTTCACTGCGATGATCTTCTTTTCTCCGATTTGGCACTAGAGAAAATTGTTGAGGAACTTGATAAGAGCGATAAGTATTGGTTAGTGAATGGATTCAATCATACATATGACTGCATTAGTTTCTTTGACTCAAGAGTCCCCGAGTATCCAGATCATTTGTTAGTTGGAAATAATCTTCTTGGTTGCCCAACAAACGTAACCATCAGGAATAAAGATCTTGAATACTTTGACACAAAGGTCAAAACGAGTATGGACCATGAATGGTATCATCGTCTTCGTATGAAGTATGGTATGCCACTCATAGTTAATGATGTTCTTACAACTAGCAGACAGCACAATAATAATGCAACATCAAAACTCACCTTTGACATTGTTGTAGAAGGTGATGGCAGGTCTTGGCAATTCATTCAAAGTGAGTTAGAATACTTGCAAGAGAAGCATTCAGAATTTTTTGAAAACTGGGAATATCCAAATGGTTGATCTATCAAACGCAACTTTTATTATTCCACTTAGAATTGAATCAGCAGATCGGATGAGAAATATCATCACTCTGCTGTGTTTTTTATTTGGGAACTTTGATACTAATGTCATTATAAAAGAGGTTGATTCCGAACCTGTATTTGAGGAGAGTGTTTTACCTCAAGTAAAGGAGTTTATTGGCAGAGACATTAACCTGACTCACATCTTTGAGAAGTCAGAAGATCCAGTGTTCTATCGTATGCACATTCTTAATGAGATGCTTGCGATGTGTAAAACTGATGTAGTCATCAATTATGATTGTGACGTTCTGATGCCAGTGCCTACATACACTATCGCATACAATTCTATTTTAGATGGGACATGTGATGTTGTTTACCCATACGGACATGGAAATTTCCAGAAACAAGTTCATGTAACAGACGAAGTTGTATCTGATTTTCTGAATGACGACTTTGATTTTTCAATCTTAGATAATAAATCTAACATCAGTAGTTCTGATTTTGGGTGGGTTCAATTCTTCAATCGTCAATCATACATTGAAGGGGGAATGGAGAATGAAAACTTTAGGGGATCTTCTCCAGAAGATAAAGAAAGATATTTTAGATTTACTACCTTAGGACATAAGGTTGGCAGACTTGACAACTGGATTTATCACCTGGAACATAGTCGTGGAAATAATTCTTGGCCAAATTCTGTAAGAGGAAATCCTTACATGGCACAGAACTTTGAGGTTTGGAACTATCTGCAAACTTTAAACAAAGAACAACTTAAAGAATATTATTCAAAACAAGAGTATCTGAAGAAATATGCTAGCATTTAATCACATAGGAAGTCTTGGAAGACTTGGTAATCAAATGTTTGAGTATGCTGCTCTACGTGGCATTGCTGCTAGACATGGATATGACTGGTGCATTCCTACTCCAGACAGAAAAGGAATAGAAAACTATAGTCTTCATGAATGTTTCAAATTAGCATCCAACAGGAATGAGGGTGTTCCTGATTGCCCTTATGCACAGGAACCACACTTTCATTTCTCTGAAGAATTGTTTGAGAAGTGTCCTGACAATGTAAGTCTCTATGGATTTTTTCAATCTTGGAGATACTTTCAAAACGTTGAGAAGGAGTTGAGAGAAGACTTTACTTTCTTGGATCATCATCTTGAACCATGCAAAGCATTCTTGGAGGAGTTTGAGGGTCAAGAACCTATCATGCTTCATGTGCGTCGTGGAGACCCAAATCTAGTTGATCCAAGAGGATTTAAGTGGGCATATGTCAACTGCTCTGATCAACATCCTGTGCAGTCTATTGATTACTATGAGAGGGCTTTGAGTCACTTCAATGACAATCAACCAGTGTTTGTTTTCTCAGACTCTGCTGAATGGGTGAAGGAGCAAGAGTTTTTCTCTGGTGATAGGTTTATGATTTCTGAACCCCAAGATAAGTATGGAGACGGATCTTTCTTACCATATGTTGATTTGTGTTTGATGTCTCTTTGTTCTCATGCTATTATTGCTAATAGTAGTATGAGTTGGTGGGGTGCATGGTTGCAAACCAATCCTAATAAAAAGGTTATTGCTCCTCAAATGTGGTTCGGTCCTGCGTATGCTGACAAGGACACCAAAGACTTGTATTGTCCCGATTGGATTTTGATGTAATGTATGTTTCTTCTTGCCCTCTTAGAGTATCTCTCTTTGGAGGTTCAACTGATAATCCATACTTTGTAGAGAAGTATGGGTATGGTGCTGTGATTAGTTTCACTTGTGACCTTAAAACATATATCACTCTGCATGAAGATAAGTTCGGATACAACATGCAGGGTCACAAGTACATTGTGAACTATTCAAAGAGAGAAGAAACTGATTACATTGCTGACATCCAGAATGATTTGGTAAGAGTTGTCCTTAATCATTTTGGATCTTTCCCATTGACTGTGAGTATGACTAGTGATGCATACTCACAAGGAAGTGGTTTGGCATCTTCTTCATCATACTTGATTAGTTTGATTAAGTGTATGTCAATGTTCAAGGGAATCAACATGACCGATGTTGAGATATGTTCTCTTGCATATGATTTGGAAAGAGAATTCAATCCATACTGCGGATACCAGGATCCTTATGGATGCGGTATCGGTGGGTTCAAGAGAATTGAATTCCAACGTGGTGGAATTGTTAAGTATGATTTCCAAACAACAGAACTTTTTGAAAACTATGATATGCACCTGGTCTTTACTGGTGTCACTAGAAACTCAAAAGGTATCTTGAAGGAAGTGAGTGATAATCTTGATAAGATTCCACCACTTCTTGACACGCTTGAATCTGCATATGATTGTCTATCGGAAAAAAGATATGACGAGTTCTTATATTATCTGAATAAGAGTTGGGAACAAAAGAAAATGACCAGCTCTTCAATCAATGAAAATTCAATGATAAAAACCATTGATCAATACTTACTAAATAATCCACTTGTCATTGCTCATAAATTATGCGGTGCAGGTAATGGTGGTTTCTTTTTGACTTTCTCCGAAAAAGACAAATTGACATTGCCGTATTCATCAGTTAAAATTAATGTATCCCCTGACGGAGTAAAAGGTAAAAAGTTATGATTAGATTAGAAACAGAACATCCTGTTGCGGTTGAGTCCCCAGATCATATTGCACCAGTAGGAACTGTAGACGATAATACGACTGATATTGATTATATTAATGCAGTAAAAGAACACTTTGGTAACAAGCAAATTCGTGTTCTTGACTTGGGATGTGCTGGTGGACAGCTGATCGCAGACTTCATTGATAGGGGTGATATTGGTGTTGGTCTGGAAGGATCCACCAATGCTAGAGAGCGTGGTGCTGGTAAGCACAACTGGGACAAGTATGGTGATAAGAACCTGTTTACTGTTGACCTCTCTAAGCCTTACCAACTTTTTGAAGATGACAAGGAAATGAAGTTTGACTTCATTACTACTTGGGAAGTTGTGGAGCATATCGCTGAAGAAGATCTCCGCACTTTCTTTGAGCAGATTCGTAATCACCTCACTGACGATGGTGTTTTCTGCTGCTCTGTTTCTGTTGTACCCGATGATGTGGGTTGGGTCAATGGTAAGTTCCTGCGTAGACACCAGTCTGTCTTCAATTGTGTGAAGTGGATCAACCTTCTGTTTGATTGTGGATTTGAACTGGCATTTGATCCTGCTTGGCCCCCTACTCCTGTTGGCATTCAGTATCCCCATCATCCTGGCATCCCTCAAGGTGTTGCTGCTCGTCCACAAGGTCTGTTCTTCGGTTATCTCTTTGGAGATGCTCTGTTCAGAATGCACACCACTTACGGAAATAGCATCTTCTTCTGCCTGAAGAAAAAATGATTAACCCATTCACTGAGTACATTGAGGCACTTCAATGTGCCCATATGGGAAATGAGTTTCAAAAGTTTCAAGAAGCATTTGATTCTCACAGCAGAGTTATTATCTTGGGGAATGGTGGCAGTAACTCTGTTGCCTCTCACATTTCCCAAGATTATATGAAGTTTCGTGGAAAGAAAGTATCTATTCTTTCTGATCCATCAATGCTTACCATGCTCACCAATGACTTTGGGTATGAAAATGCATACCAAAAGTTCTTGGAATATTATGTTGAGAGCGATACTCTTGTTATCATCATGAGTTCTGGTGGTGAATCTGAGAATATGTTAAATGCTCAGGAATGGTGTGAAGTTAATCGGATTGACTATGGCGTTCTGACAGGATTCAGTCCAGATAATAGTCTCAGAACAAGAGCAACCAATGCTCTTTGGAATTACTACATTAGCAGTGAAGACTATGGTGTGGTAGAATGTGTTCATCAAATATTTCTTCATGGAGTTGTATGAGATATTGCTTTGATATTGATGGCACTTTGTGTCATACTCCTGATAATGAATTGGGAAAACCAGATTATTCTAATGCCATTCCTCTACCGTGGATGGTAAGAGAAGTTAATCGTTTGTATGATCAGGGTGATCACATCATCATGATGACTGCTCGTGGACGTGGTTCTGGTATTGATCATACTGAACTGACAAAAAACCAACTTAAGAATTGGGGAGTCAAGTATCACGAACTGGAACCAATGTTCCACAAACCAACAGCTGATCTCTTTATTGATGATAAGGGGATTGAAGCAAATAAGTGGGCAGCATCTCAACCAAAACTAAAAGGAATTATTGCTGGTGCTTTTGATGTGATTCATCCTGGATACATTCGCATGTTCCGTGATGCCAAAATGCACTGCAATCATTTGACAGTTGCACTTCATGAAGATCCTTCTTGGGCACGTCCACACAAACTGAAACCAGTTCAAAGTGTAGAAGAAAGAAAAGAAGTTCTCAAAGCAATCAAATATATTGATGATGTGGTTGTTTACCAAGCAGAAGATACATTTCTTTCTTACTTGAGTGACTATCACATTCGTTTCTTGGGAACGGACTATATGGATGGATCTTATACTGGAAAAGACATAGATATAAAAATCGTTTGGTTGAATAGAGAAGATCACAATTACTCAACCACCCGATTGAAGACTCAGATCTATGAGTCTGTTGCTGAAAAGAAATTAGTATGTGTAAATTATGACTAAGAGTTTGGTTACTGGTGGTGCAGGATTTATTGGATCTAATCTTGTAGATCGGTTGATTACACTTGGGCACGAGGTTGTTGTCATTGACAATGAAAGTGCAGAGTGTAATGAGAAGTTCTACTGGAATGATGAATCACAGAATCACAAGTTTGATATTTGTGATTATGAAAACACTAGACAACTCTATGAAGGAGTTGATTATGTTTTTCACCTAGCAGCAGAGTCAAGACTTCAACCTGCAATTAATAATCCAATTAATGCAGTGATGAAGAACTCTGTTGGGACCTGCACTGTTCTTCAATGTGCTCGTGAAGCAGGAGTAGAAAAAGTAATCTACTCTTCAACTTCATCTGCATATGGACTGAACAGGTATCCAAACTATGAAGGGGATCCAAATGATTGTCTGAATCCATACTCAGTATCTAAAGTTTCTGGTGAAGAGTTGTGTAAGATGTACACGAATCTCTATGGACTCAAAACTATTATCTTTAGATACTTCAATGTTTATGGTGATCGTTCTCCCACCACAGGTCAATATGCACCTGTGATTGGAATCTTCCAACGACAGAAGAGTGCAGGTGAGTCATTAACAATCGTTGGTGATGGAAAACAGCGTAGAGATTTTGTCCACGTAAAAGATGTTGCAAATGCCAATGTTATGGCAGCACTATCAAACATGGAAGATGAGTGTTACGGACAAGTATACAACATTGGTAGTGGGGAAAATATTTCTATCTTAGAAATTGCTAAAATAATCTCTGATGATTATGTTCACATTCCTCCAAGAGAAGGTGAAGCAAGAACTACGCTTGCTTCCATTAACAAAGCACATGCAACTTTCGGATGGCAACCTCAAATAAAAGTAAAGGAATGGATGGAGGAGAACAAATGAGTACGTTTGTTGTACTGAGAACAGCAGCTCTTGGCAATCGCATCAAATCATATGCCTCACATATGGCAAGATATGATAAGGTGATGATTGAGAAACCAACTGATGTCCATCTCTTTGAAAACTTTGAACTTGCAACTCCAGAAGACATTCAAAAGTATCCACACACTGGATCTGTATGGAGACTTCTTGTTGATGAGGATGAGCAGCATTACATTGAGGATTTGAATTCTATTGATTTCCTCTATGAAAAAGTTCCTCAATACTTTATTGATAAGTATGTACCAGTATTCCAGAAATTTAAATTGAAACCAGATCTTCAACAGATTGTGGATGATATTACAAAAGACTGGGATAAAGAAAACATGGTTGGTGTCAACATTCGTAGTTGGTTGCCACCAATTGATAGTGGTGCTAGAAGTGTATGGGTTGACTTTGAGGGATTTGAAAGAGAAGTAAATAAACTGGGTCCAGACCAAAAGTTCTTTTTCTCTTCAGACAACATCAGGTTTAATGAATACTATCGTCAAAAGTATCCGAATCAGATAGTCACTCTTCCCAGATCGGTGAGTGTGATTGCTAATGATGGATCTGTTGATGATGTGCAACAGACTAAAGAAGCATTCCTTGAGATGTATCTCTTAGGTCAATGCCAGAAGAAAATGATTTGTTCTTTTGGTAGTACTTTTAGTGAAGCTGCCTGGTGGTTGGGTGGATGTAAAGCAGAGGTTGTGACTCCAACTTTTTGGGATAAAGTCCCACAAGATTTCTATAACGATGTTTTCCAAGCAAAGTAATGCAACTATTAGATAAAAACAAATCAGCATACAAACTCAAGAACTTTGGACCTGTTTATTGTATCAATCTTGATGGACAACCTGAGCGGTGGTCCTATATGGAAAACCAATTTAAGTATTGGGAGATTGATAATTATGAACGTGTGTCTGCTTATGATGGTAGAGGTGATGATTTAAGTGACATCATCACTGGTCGCTATCCTGAGATGATGACATCTGGTGAGATTGGTTGTACTACCTCTCACCTCAAAGTTCTTAAGCACTATCTTGAAACTTCTGATAGTCCATATGCAATTGTCATGGAGGATGATTGTGATTTAGACATCGTTCGTTTCTGGAACTTTACTTGGTCTGACATGTATGCCCACTTCCCCTATGATTGGGACGTGGTGCAGATGGCAATTATCTGTACAGGAGACCTTCATGTAAGACTCCACAAGCGGTTTGTAAATGATTTTTCGACTGCGTGTTACGTCATCAATAGATATCATGCAGAGAAACTTGTTAGACTGCATTGTCGTGGAGACAAGTATAAACTGGATCAAGGTATGAAACCAAGACCAGTAGCAGATGATTTGATTTACAATTCAGGAAATACTTTTGCTATTCCTCTGTTGATGTATAAGATTGAGATGGGTTCTAGTATTCATCCAGAACACATTGATGCATTTCATCGAGGAAATCATGAAGCACTCTGGAACTTCTGGGAACAGAATGGTGCAGGTATTGACATTAAGGACTATATGAACTATGATCCTTATCTAGGCAGAATGACAGAGAACTCTGCTGCCAAAGCTGCCCAAGAGGCGGGAAACCCGACCTCTTGACACAATCTTAAGATTGTGTTAATATAAATAACAATTGGCACATGTGCCAATCAACAAAACTGACGCCTCAACTACTCGCTGAAGTTTTGTGAAATAAACAGAGACTTGTCGATTCTCTTTCCATCCGCAGGTATGTTACTCTGCGAGAAAATAACG
>Ga0208019_1001607_pt1 | contig 11936 bp, 5 predicted proteins | sample CB_VirMetaG_5_FD_184540 | JGI IMG/M metagenome (GOLD analysis project Ga0208019, IMG submission 184540) | Freshwater to marine saline gradient viral communities from Chesapeake Bay - CB_1508_1D Viral MetaG (SPAdes) (version 4) | ecosystem: Environmental > Aquatic > Marine > Coastal | place: USA... | reverse complement strand
TTCCAATACCAGCGTCTCTTCCTGTGGTATCCGTCTGTCCAAGACCAACTGATCTGTTTTGAATGAATGTTTTACCAACAGTGATACTCGAACCAACACTGATGGTTCCAACATCATAAGTTCCAATGGTTGTGACACCACTAATGTCAGCACCAGGTGCTGTCAGAATTCCAGTAACTCCCATCGAACCACTGATTGTGGTGTTTCCACTCACATCCAGAGTTCCAGTAACTTCTAAATTTCCACTAACGGTGCTAAGACCAGTAAGTATCGGTCCTCCCGTCCCATCTTCATTTTTGAGGGTGTCAACCTGAAAAGGCATATTATTGCTCCCTTAGAAATCAAAGTCCGTCAAGTTGGAAGAGGTCAGAAATGAGTGTCTTACCTGCTCCAACCGTCACACCGATACCAGAAGCAACAATTAGTGTTGGCTCCTGAACCACGATGTAACTGTCTGTGTCACCAGCGTTAAGTGTATCCAGAACAATGTCCTGAGTAACTGTTACACTTGCGTTGATGTAAGAGAATGGTGATGATGTGTTATCTGCATAATTGATAGCAGTTCCAACACCTCCACCTCCTCCACCAGCGATGCTGATGTCAACTGTGGTTCCAGTAACTGCGAATGTATTTCCAGTTCCAATAAAGTTGAGTGTGGTGATACCATAACCAATGTTGGTTCCAGCGGAGTTAATTCCAACACCCTGCTGAGGAAGACCAGTCAGTTGTGAACCATCACCACGATATGATGTTGCGGTAACAATACCAGTGACAACAACACCAGAAGGATTGGTGTCAAATGCTGCTGCATCAACTTCACCAGTCAGATTACCAGTTACATTGCCAAAAGCAGTTCCAGAAACATAAATGTCGGTTACGCCAATCGAAACCGCACCTGTTGCAATACCTGTTTGACCAAAGGTGATCTGCTCAACATACAGATCGGTTACTCCAATGGAAACCGTACTCGTTTGTACACCAATGGTCGTCAGACCTGAAATAACGGGACCACCATTATTGTCTCTATTGGTGATAGAATTGACTCTTAAGACTGACATTTGTCTTTCTTCTCCGTTATTTATTTATTTATTGTTGAGTTGGGATTCGAGATGTTCGACTCTCACAGAGAGTTCCTTCACTGCTTCAATGAGAACACCAACTAAACCATTATAGTTGACAGATTTGGTTCCATTATCTGCTCTTGTGGAGATCAGTTCTGGGAGAATTTCTTCAACCTCTTGTGCGATCACACCAACAGAGGGAACATCTAAGTCTTTCCACTTAAATCTTACACCTCTTATTTGATTGATAACAGCAATTGCATCCTCAATGTTGTGAATTTCTGTCTTCAGATTTACATCAGAGGTGGAGTTGACGTTAGTCGCGGCCAGTGTTCCAGTTGATGCATCATAAGTCAAAGCACTGGCATCAGTTTTAGGTGCTTGGTTGCCCGTTGCTGTAACAGCAAAGATTGGGAAACAAGTTGAATCTGAGGATTCATCTGCCAAAGTGATGTTAGCGGCATTGGTTGCACTGGTTGCTGAAGTCGCATTACCACTCAGTGAGGCAGTGATGGTTCCAGCACTAAAGTCACCTGAACCATCTCTCGCAACAATCGTTGAGACAGTGTTGGAACTTGTGGCATTGGATGTGACGGTGAAGGTTGTTGAACCCGATCCATCGTAAGTGTCAGAACCAGAAAGTCCAGTTCCGCTGACAGCCATTGTCAGAGTTCCCAGAGTTCCACCAAGTGAAATTCCAGAGATAGTGCTGTTAGTTAGAGCACCATTGGGAATGTTTGTTAGTGAAGCACCAGAACCACTAAAGATTCCAGCAGTAATCGTATTTGTGCTGTTATCAAATGTGAGACCAGACGAAGTTGCTGAAGTGGTCATTGTCCCACTCACCAGAGTGGTTTGAACCAATCTTTGACTACCACTTCCAGCAGTCAATGTTGAACCAGTGTTGGTGAGGTTTGAACCATCACCAAAATAGTTTGAAGCAGTGATGGTTGTTGCAAAGATGTCATCGACACCGATGGAGTCAACTGCAGTGACAACACCCAGAGTGGTAACACCAGTAACCGACAGAGTGGTCAATCTCAGGTTGGGGTTGAGATCTGGTCTGTTGTTCAACATGAACAAGTCTGTGACCAGAGTCTTACCAGCACCAACCGTAACGGTGGAACCTGGGTCAATTAGCAGTTCTGGTTCTTGAACAACGATGAAGGACGAACCAAGACCAGCGTTTGTGTCATCGAAGGTGATGTTTTCACCAACGACAACTGAACCATCAATGTAAGAGAAAGGAGATGGATTATTGCTTGCGTAATTAATCGCAGTTCCGACACCGCCTCCACCACCTTGGATGCTGATGTCAACAGTTGTTCCGTTAAGAAGGAAAGTGTTACCTATTCCAATGAAATTCAGAGTGGTGACACCATAACCAATGTTGGTTCCACCAGAGTTAATTCCAACACCTTGTTGGGGGAGACCACTCAGTTGTGAACCGTCACCTCTGTAACTTGAAGCAGTTACGATTCCACTGAAATTTGCCTGTCTTGCATAAATGTCACCACCGTTGATGAACAGTGACGTTCTACCACTGCCGACAATATCGAGTTGAAATCTCGGTGATGTGCTATTGATACCAACTCGCCCAGTGCCAGTGTTCGCTGTAAGGGTTGTTCCCCCGACACCTAAGTGAGTTGTACTTTGATTGGTAACAATACCAACATACAGACCATTGACCGCCGCAATACCTCCATTGACACCCAGTGTCGCAGAAGGAACTGTAGAAGCAATACCAACTTTGCTTGTGCTATCAACAGCATAGATTAGACTGTCGCCTACTTCTAAACCGTTCTTGACAACAAAATTCTTATTTACTGCCACGGTTCACTGTCCCCGTTTAGTTTCTTTAAGCTTATTTAGACAAGTTCTAATGTTATTGAGGACTTGAGAGTTGTGTTTCCTCCAAGGTTTGTCTCAACAATGGTCACAGAACCATCACTGTAACCACTTCCTCCTCCACCACCTGAACCAGAGGTTCCTCCAGATCCGCCACGAGCACCGTTTCCACCATCTCCACCAAAGTTAATTCCAACACCAGCAGTGTTGGAAATGGTGTAACCAGGTTTAAATCCACGAATGATGGCATCACTCTCGGAGATTTCAGTTCCGTCAATGTTGACAAACTTAATCTTAGAAGAACTGTTGTCAGAACAAGCAGAGATTCCTTGGTTGATCCAGTAAGAACCTTTGGAACAGGAGATGGTTTCACCACCACCTGGTGCAGATGCTCTGGAGTCTCCAATCTGAAGATCAATGTCGGAGTTGAACAGAATGGAACCAAACGTTCCATTCAGACCAAGTGTTCCAATAACGGGAGCAGTTCCACCACTTCCAGAACGTCTCCCTTCACCTTGTTCGCCATCAACGTTGGCACCACCACCGTCTCCACCTGCGCCTTCAGTTCCAGCTTCACCACCCTGACCAATGACCAAAATGAGGTTAGAACCACGATAAAGGAAGATGGAGGAATTATTTGAGATTCCAATCAAGGTGTACTCAACATCTTCTTCCAATGTTGTTGTGATGACTGATGTTCCACCTTGTCCACCAACATGAGCGGTGTAAAGAACAACAGTTGAGTCTGTTGATGAATAAACAACAGAACTACCACCAGCAGATGCAGCCATTGTCATCTTGACATTCATGTCCTTCTCAAGAGCATGGAAGGTAAGAATGCTGTAGTCCGAACCCAATGTGTCAGAGTCGATTGTCTGCGGTGCCGTGTCGAGGTCAAGGATTCCCTCAGCATAATTATTGTTCGAATCAAATCCTTCAATCTTAATTCTGTTTCTTGGGTTGACACCAGTGTAATTGACAACACTGGAGTTTGCCTGAACTCTTCCACCATCAGTGTCCACATAAGCAATGGATTGGATGGTTGTGACACCAACAGCATCCTGTTCAATGGTGAGAGTTGTTGTTCCAGATCCACTGATAACTGGATCTGCTTGGTCAGACAGAGTTGATCCATCTCTTGTCCACTCTTGTGTGATTGGTCCGTAAGAACTGTCAGACAGAGTTGGAATGGCAATAAACTGTGCAGTTTCATCAACAGCAGCAGTTTGTTCTGTTGGTTGAGTTGTAAAGGAGATGGTTGGGAAGACAGTTACTCCAACAGCATCTGAGTCAAGTGGTGCGTTTGCAGCGTTTCCTGTTTTCCCACTATCATAAGCAGAAGGAGTGTATGTAACTCTCAGGAAAAATTCTCTGGCATTATCATCAGGACTCTGAAGATTGCTTACAGTGAGAGTTGTCGTTCCAGAACCACTGATGTTTGTTCCATCAGATAATGCTGTCTCACCTTCATACCATCGATAATTAATCGTTCCACTTCCTTCTGTGGTAACACCCGTAAAGACTGCTGAGGCAATACCAACAAAGGTGGCAATTCCCGAAAGAGTTGCCGTTGCCGCTGCTGGTTCTTGTGAAAATGAAAGGAGAGGACCATTCAAATCCAGGGTGGTTTTGGTGGTCCTGAAGTTATGAAACGCTAAAGGACTCATGAGAAGTTCTGACCTCCGATAACACCGTAAAGGGTGGTTCCACCATCAAATGTCATGAATGAATAGATGTCCACCTTACTTGCGGTTGTTGTGACCGTTGGTGCAACACCTCCAGGCCAGTAAAGTGGTATGCTCGCGCCGCCCGCTGTTCTAAAGTCATCAATGTCAACCAAGTATCCAGTAGAATCTTGAGCAACTTGGATTGTGAACGTTGTGGCAGAGGATGATGGAACATTGGTGACAACGAAGTAACCAATAACCTCATCAACGGTGAGAACAAATGTCTGTGCCTTCGACAGGTCAAGAGTTACGAAACCATTGTCACTGGTGATTGCCTTTGGAATCTCATAATAAGTCTTGAGTCTCAGTGCTCCTTCAACATCCAAAGCTGCCCTTGGAGTTGCTGTTCCAACGCCAACACCACTTGAATTGACCGTTAGTTTATCTCCACTGGAGTTGACATCCAATGTTGTTGCTGTGATGATTCCAGCGTTGATTGAACCAGAGGAGGAGTCCAATCTGAATCCTGTTGCCGTCGTCACACCTGAGAGAACGGCACCACTGTTGATGGTGACGATTTCCTGGAAGTAAGCGTCGTTGGCAACGTAAAGATCAGTTCCACCTGTTCCTGGAGTTCCAACTGAAAGTTTAAACTCTGTGCTTGGGAACGTGGTTCCGATTCCAACAATCTTATTGTTGATTGGATAAATGGTGCTGATGCCTGCCCAGAGACTGTCGTTCTGGAGGTTAGTCAGACCAGAACCGTCACCAGTGAATGCTGTCGCAACGATGACACCTTCGACTCTGACTTTCTCACCATTCGCTGTGGTTCCGATTCCAACTCCGTCTCCATCAATACAGAAGACAGTTGAACCAGATCCAACCTTGAATGAACATTCACCAGGATCATCGGTTGCAACACCGACTTTATCGAAGACAACATTGGTTGTTCCTGTGTCGATTCCAACCGAACCAAATGGGAACCAAGCATTTTCGGAAGTGTAAACCCAACCAAGAATTCCACCACTGGTTGGATTTCCGTGATAAACAACGTCACCTGCATTACCAGCAATAGTTGGAGTTGCAATTCCAACAGTGTACTTTCTGGAAATTGTTCTGTCACCTTGAAGGAACAGTGAAGTTGCTTCAACACCCTCAGAGGAAGTCGATGTCAGTTTCTTCGAGAAGACAACTGGTCCTTCGAACTCAGAAACATTGTCGTTATAAGGACCACCACTGACCTTGATGCTGGTCTTGGTGATAATCTCATCAGTGTTAATCAGGTCAATTTCGGTTTGACTTGACAGTGATGAGTAATCTCCTCCAGTGAAATGTGGGAATGGTGTGTCGATGGTTGACGACTTACCTGTTGATCTGTCAATCTTTCTGTTGCCAATGAAGTAATCACCATTGGCATTATATCCAGAGTAAACATTGGCACCGCCGCCAGATTTAATCGACTGAGCAAGTCTTTCTGCTGTTTCGGTCAACTGAGACCTTTGGAGTTGAGGAAGAGCAGTTGAATAATTACCAGAACCATAACCAGGGTACTCAAAGGTGTGTCCATTAGCAATAATCGAAGATGGTGATCTCAGTTCAATTGGATTGACTCTGATTCTCTTAACAACAGATCCACTGGCATGTGCCACTGAAACAGTTCCGAAAAGACCCCTAAAGACTGCAACTGGGTTTGTACCAACAGTGGTCTTGATTCTCATGATCTCATCATCAACTCTCAAGAAATCACCGACGTTGAAATCATAGTTTGAGAGATTTGAAATTCTGATCTCTGTTGAAGCTGCGGTGAGAGTGTCGGAAAGGGTGGTTGTAATTCCAGCGTAGGCGTCAAGGAATCTTCCGCCGAAGTTCTCATTGATAAAGTTGATTGTTCCATCCTGAGCAGACAGTCCAGGATAATAAGCTCTCTGTGTTCCAGAAACTGCTGGACTCAGAGTTGAAACACCAATGTTGACAACGAAAGTTGAAAGTCCAACATTTTGAGTAACAACGAATGTTCCATTGTAGAGATCACTTGAAGCTCCACCCAGAGTGATTGCGCTGTCAACTCTCAGACCATGTGGTTGAACAGTGGTAACTGTTGCCAAACCAACTGCAGTGTTAACAACAAAGGATGAGATGTCCAGTTTTGGACCAGTCAGTTGAGCATATGCATTTGATGTAACATCAGCGCCGACACCAGTGGTTGAATTGGTGTAAACAGGACTTACAGAAGAAACTTCAATTGCTTCTGCTGTTGAAATTCCGGTGATTCTGTAAAGTTGGTTATAATCAGAATAACTCTCAGATGTCACACCGGCAACACTGATTGTGTCTCCAACGTTATCAGTAATTGTCGCAACAGTTACTGTTGCCGTGGTGAATCCCGTTGTGGTTGCTGTTCCTGTAACATTAAGAACATCACCAACAGCGTAATTGGTACCACCACTCATCAGTTTAATGGCAGTGAGTTCACCAGAAGAGTTGACTGTAATTCTTGCGGTTGCGTTCTTACCAGTTGCTGAGTTGGTCAGGGTTGCGTTGTAAAGGTTCTCAGCAGAACCAGTTCCGTTACCATAAGCAGAACCAGTTGTGGTGATGGTCAGCGAATTGATCGCATTCAGACCATGATCGTGTGAAGTATAAATTGTGTGCGCTGTTCCAGCAGCGGTGGAAACAATGTCTGTAATTCCAACACCAATTCCAAAATCAGAATAAACTTTTTCAATTGCTTGTTTTGTGGTGCTGTTTCTGTGCTCATCAACGACAACCCGACCAAGAAGATTTGCATCGGCATAAGTTCTCGATGCTTTTGGATCTGAAGATGGGTTATCTCTGTCGTTCTGAGGATAAAGTTCACTTACAGGAGATGAGAAGGAGAACTTGGCACTGTCGTTGAAAGGAGAAACAGCAGGTGTGTTAGTCGAATCAAGAATGGTCAGATAATAAACACCATCCTGAACGCCAGTTTCATAAGGAATGATGTTTTGAACATCATAGACATAGAAGTTGTTTGCTGCTGAGATTCTTTGGAACGTCGGCAGAGAAGTTGTTCTCGATGAAGTGTCATTGGAGAATGCACCAGGATCATCATAATCGTTAGTTACGGTGAATTGGTTTGCACTTGCGATACCCGTAACGGTAAAAGTTCCGTTGAAACCAGAATTACCAATCGCAGTTGTGTTATTAGCACTGGTAACATTAACAACCTTAACTTTTGATCCAACAGAAAGATTATGAGGAAGTTCTGTGGTGTATTTCGCTGTATTTATAGTCCACTCAGCGGCACGGATGAAACTTAAGTTTCTCATTTCTGTCACGTTTGTCATCGTGACAGTGTTTGGATTAAATTGGAGAGCAACTTCAGTATCAGATGCACCAGTTACATCTGAAGACTGTTGAAGAATGTAATCTTTTTGGGGCTCTCTTGCAGAGGTGATTCCGCTTCCAGCAGGAAGAACATAACGAGCACGATAAATTTTATCTGCAAGTGCTCTGGTGTCTGGCTTTCTGGTGAAATAAGTTCTTGGTGTTGCACTACCAAGAGAAGCGGTTCCAAGAGAAACAATTGTTGGATAAAGTGAGTTATCGGTTGCTGCTGTTGCAACGTTGACATACCACTGTCCTTGTGAAGAATCCCACTGAACTGGGTGACCAATGTCACCAACTCTCTTGTCACTCACACGAGACTCAACTCTCAGATTACCACCAAGGTTGTTGATGACCAATTCATTACCGTTAATTGCGTCATTATAAGAAATTGCAACCTGAATCTGATTAGCATTCAGAGCGGAGGTGATTGCATAATAAACTTTATTGCTTTCAAGTCCATCAGGAAGACGAGCATTGTCAGAAAGAATTCTGATCGATTCACCGTTAATAAATTGGTGATCCTCTTGAAGTGTGATTGTGTTGGAGGAGATGCTGTTACCAGTCGAAACGTTGGTTCCAATCTTGACAACCTTGACCGATGAAACCTGATTTGAATCCTTATGCGTATTTGGCATAACGATTCTTGCATAGTAATTGGTGTCACTGATCGTTGTGTTCAGACGATCGTTCTGTTTAGCACCTAAACGATAACCTTGAGTGACAGTCTTTGGTTGTGTAGCCAGAGCAGTTTGTTGATAAAGATAAAGTCTAGATGTTGATCCAACACCGACAGTTGCATCGACATCAATTGCATCAAATTCAAGATTAATGTTTGAAGCAACGTTAAATTCTGGAGGGACAATGTGTGAGATATAACCAATATCGTCTCTTGTGTATGCCTCATCTTTAAAACCTGTTGAGAACAGAGACTGTTGACCAAAGTTGGATTGGGATGCTGATGCAGAGAAAGAACCACCAGTTTCGGTTACATATTGTTGCGAATAACCGATACCAAAACAAGAAACAACCTGAGCAAATGCTTTATTGGTTGCTTTAATGAAGTGGTTGTAATAAGATGGTTTATAAACAGCATCTGGATCACTGCTCAAATTAGAAACAGTTGTTGAATCATCAAATGTTCCAGTAGTTGAGTTATATCTCAGGAAAGCATTGTTGTCATTCTGAAGTCCAATTCCATTGAATTCATTCAAAAGAATTGACTTAAATCCTGTAACCTTAGAACCATCGGCTAAAACACCAGACATACCATAAGAGGACTTCACCGTACTCTGAATAATGTATGGTGAGGCTGATGTTGTTGAATCAACCAACAACTCAACTGCTGTTCCAGCAACTGCAGGTGCGGCATCAGTTGGAGTAGTGGCTGCTTCATACTGGAACACCTTAGTTCCATTAGCATTAGCAGTTGTAACTGCCTCAACAACGAATGTTCCATTGTAAGCGGAGTCACTTACACCACTAACAACAACGTTGGTATCAACGTTGATTCCATCAATTTCATCTGTGAGGGTAACGGTAACCGTGGTTCCTGAAGAAGTGATGGTGCTGATTCCTGCTCTTCCACTAAGAGGAGCAACAATGCGATACTCGTCAACCTTGGTTTGAATGTCAACACCAGAGTCTGGATAATCTGGAGAGATTCCACGACCAGACTTCGAACCATAAAGAAGACCAACCTTCTCATAATACATATCCAGATCAGTTCTGGAGGTGTAGAAGGTCAGGAATGAGTCATCAATGTCGGTTGCATTGACACCATCAGCATATTCAAATGCTGTCAGTTTGTGGTGTGAAAAGTTAGGAACAAATGTGGTTGTATCGTAATTCTTATAAACACTCCCATAAGGGTCGCCATCAAGAATGGTGACACCTTCGATGTAAGAACCACCAGTCAAACGAAAAACAGCACTTGTTTCAATGTTGCTGTTTGTTGGATCGGGAACGTACTTTGGTCTGATCTTTGTCTTTTTGGGATCAGAACTGACAATCGAAACACCACGGGGAACAATAACACCACCGTAAATGCTGTTCAGTCGTACAAGAGCATTATCGGAGTCGTTAAGATCAAAGTTGGATGCAGTGGTGAGTTCGGGGAAAGAAGATGTTGTTGATCCGTTTCTTTGACGGAAGACTGAACCGTCAGGAATCCAACCAGGTCTATTATCAACAAAATACTCAGCAGGAGTTAGAACAATTGTTGTTTGTGCGAAACGATCATTATCATTTCCGACTTGATAAGAAAATCTTGCTGCCTCAATGAGTGCCCTTTGGATGGAGAGAAAAGGACGAGATGCTGAGTTACCAGTGTTTTCAACACTGTCGGTTGCATCCAAACCATTGGGGTCAACATAAAGAACATTTCCACGAACGTTCTTCAGAAAATTATCCAGACGACTTAATGGCATCTTCTTCGCACGGTGAGTCTATTATGAGTTATTTATCGCATAAAGAAAGACACCCAAGTTGCCCTGGATGCCTTTCCGCACTTCCTTCACACGTATATATTATAACAGTTTTACCAGCGCAAATTCAGAGACTTATCAAACATCATCACATATCTGTGTTTTCTGCTTCGCTCTCTCCATTCACCCTCTAAGCCTTTTACTTTGCCACGAGAGTGCTTAGTTCCGTCTGCATAATAGAAATCTTTCTTTGATTCTGTAAGACCACAATAGATAAAGTTACAAGCGCGATAGATTGTGCCAGTATGAAAATCATCATCAGCGTAAGAGATGATTGCTTTAACTTTAGTATCCTTTCGTAACTGTTTAATCGCTCTTGAAACAAACCAAGAAGTGATATTATACTCAGTTGATTGTGTGTCTGGGTGAATGCAGAGACGTGAAAGTTCAAATAACCCTTCTTGTTCATTTCTTTCCAATCCAAATGCACCTTTTGCTATCTCTGGAACAGGAAGACCAGTAAAAATACAAGCACCCAACAATCCACCAATCTTTAGTGGAGAAAAATCATTCTTTCTGAACAATCCATAATTATATCCAGACTTAAAAGATTTTGAAAAATCCTTCAAATAATGATATTTTAGTAAAAGTTCTTCTGCTTCCTTTTTACTAATCTTTTCGATATAAAAGTCAGTTTTCACTTCTCAATATGTGTTCAACCGTATTTGCCACGTCGCTCATCGCATCTCTAAGGTTGGGTCTCTGACCAGATTCCATCTTGATAATGGGTCTCTCATCCTGACAGAGAGTCCATCTCCATTGACCCATGTGTTGACAGTACCAGAGATTGATTTTCATAAGTTAAAACAACCAGAGTTGATCTTCCTTCGTGGGATTGTAAGTCTTAGGATGAAACACACAGTACTCATTAAATGTAATCTTCATTTCCTTTTCTGTCAAGTTGCAGTTCTTGGCAGCAGTGGGAACATTCCACTTTGCTCTAAACAACATTTCCATTGACTTTCTTGTTTCAGGTCTCATTCTTCCTCCACTTAGTTTCTCTGCGATCGTAGTCCCATCCACCAATCAGGAAGAACTCATTGTTTCCTGGATAATCATCGGGACTGTCGCCCTCATAAACCACATGAAGTTTTTCATCGTGGTCACAAGGGTTGATCCAACGTGCTGCCCAAACTTCATAAAAACAATGAATGGTGGAAGCATTACCAGACTTAACTTTGATTCTCTTACCCCACTCAATTCCATCAACAATCAAATCCTGAGAAGTTCCAATCTGTGTCAGAGTAACAGTGATTGTTTCTGGATCAACCAAACCCTCCCAATACTCAGGAAGATTGATGATGTTTGTATCCTTCATGGTTCCACGAATGTAGATACCTGCTTCTGGACCCTCAGCAATAACGTGACGAACACGTTTCTTCTCATCTTTCCAGTGAGGAACGTCAAAAGCACCACCAATTGCCTTTGCTGTTGTTGCACTCCCGTTGAAGATGGGAGCAGTCATCGAAGTCGCAGCAACAACCGTTGTTCCACTTGTAATGCTTCCA
>Ga0208019_1001606_pt1 | contig 11938 bp, 9 predicted proteins | sample CB_VirMetaG_5_FD_184540 | JGI IMG/M metagenome (GOLD analysis project Ga0208019, IMG submission 184540) | Freshwater to marine saline gradient viral communities from Chesapeake Bay - CB_1508_1D Viral MetaG (SPAdes) (version 4) | ecosystem: Environmental > Aquatic > Marine > Coastal | place: USA... | reverse complement strand
GCATAAGTATCAACTGCACTTTCACGATCCTGACGATAGTAAATGTCACCAACATCATAGTAACGAACATGAGCACCACTATGATATGCATATAATGTTGCAGATGTGAACAGTGGAAAATAGAATGTCTTGAATCTACCCATTGCAACAGCAAGTCCTAACTGCCATTCTTCAACACCAGGATTGTCAAAGATGCTCATGATGTGTAGACCTTCTAGTCCTTCATGTGCAAAAGCTTTATACCAATCACCCTTCTGTTCTGCTGGTGCCATTGCAACAACAGGTTGAGGACTATTCTCAACCAACATTTTGATTGCACCATACTGAACTTTATTAAAGTCAATACCAGTTGCTACATCAATCTTGGGGAGAAAGATACATGTTCCCTCACGTTGTTGACGCGGTACAAGTGCATCAGCATACAGAAAAGGTGACGCACCTAGATGCACATATTTCTTATCCTTTATAAGTTTATCAGGCAGATACTCACTCCATGTGTAGACACTAGAACACATGAAGTCTGCATAGAACTCTTTACGTCCCATTGTCTCAGTTTGGACACCAGGAATAAAGTTATAATCTAGATATTGATCTGTTCCTGCCCAATAATTAAGGAGTTCTTTTGTTCCAAAGCGACTCATAACGTATCAGCATCAGTGTTGAACAGGCTATTCATTTCTTCTTTGGTGATGAGATCTTTCTGATAGAAAACTTTCAGCATCTTATTCAGTTTTCGATTCAGATTCTTATTCAGTTTCATATCCTCACCATCCCAATCTGGATTGAATCGCCACCCATCACCAGGAGTAAACTTATACTTCTTCTTATACCAATTCTTTGGTTCTTCTACATTCTCATGCAGAACATAATAGTGTGGTAGATCAGGAATCATCTCGTCCTTGATCCACCACTGTCCCATATCTTCGTCAAAACGAATGGGAATAAAGTCTGGGAAAAGATATACGCTCTCTTCGTACTCGTTGCACAGCGTCTTCATACTCACCAACAATGATGTGTCTATTATATATCAGATTGTGGAGAGTGTCAATTAATTATAGATAACAACTCTTCCCGGATTTCCATTTGATCCTGCTCCAGGATTACCAATTGGCGTATTAGGTCCTGCACCATATCCAGCACCTCCCCAATATGGATCAGTGTTATTTGCTGCCTGACCATATTGGTTTCCTGTGCCACCCTGGATGGTTGATGCACCAGACACTGGTATATTTGGATGTCCTCCAATGTATGCGGATCCACCACCACCGCCAGGAGATGTACTGTTAAGATCATTTCCTGCACCACCACCATAATAACCACCACCGCCGCCACCTCTTCCTGTCGCACCTTCCAATTGTCCGCCCTCAGGAAGTGATGCTCCAAAAGGAGTACCAGCACCTACTGCGGTTGGAGTTCCTCCTGTTGCCACTGGGGCAGGTCCAGATCCGTCAGCACCATTAGTTCCACCACCTGCACCACCAGCAACAGATTGAGAAGTTGCTGCGCCATATGGTGGAGTTGCACCTCCACCACCTGCACCACCAGCCAGTAATCCAACATTAGCAAAAGCAACGGAACCAGAAAAAATGGCAGAAAACCCACCACCGCCTCCCCTTAATCCATCAGCACCACCGCCACCTCCAAATGGAGTGGGTAAAAATGGGTTTGGTGATGAGTTTCCATTTCCACCTTGTCCAACAACAATAGTATATGTTTGTCCTGCATTAAGTGTTGATGTTGCAGTTGCATATCCCCCACCAGCCCAGTCTCCCGGTTGTAATCCCCTGCCACAAAGTTAAAGTTAGTCGGCGCAGTACCCACCAACGGAACCAACGCACCAGCCAGTGTCCTAGCGCCAGCCAAAATACAGCTCGCGTTAATCGCATCCCAGATGCCATCATTCTTGCAGCCAAGGACAAAATCATTGATGGCGTAGCGGACACCAGTCTCTAACGCCTGTGTGTCAGCAGCCTCCACCGCTTCGATGTAAGTGGAGGCATCAGCATCAAACTGAAACCCTGGCCGCCAAACAAGCGTCATACATCACCTCCATCGGGCTCAGTAGTGTCGTTGTCTACGACTGTTGGTTCAGGTGTTGGAATCAGTTGCCAAGTTGCAGTTGCAATCGCTGCAACCCTTGGGTCTTCATTAGTCAGGTCATCACCAGGCTGCAGCACGTGCCGGTGATAGGAGGAAGACAGCACTACGCCATCTTCCAGTACTCGGACAGCGGAACGCACTTGGATGGCGTTGCTTTCCAGTACTTCAATTTTGTCAACAACGGTTTCTTTAGTGAGAGCCATGATTAGGAACGTCCTCCAGACGTAACGGGTTTACAGGGGGCGTAGTTTTGAGCCGTTGCGGGCTGTCTTTAGCTTGTTGTATAGCTTGCGTTCACATAAATCCATGATGTCGCTTGAAGTTCTTGAGCCGAATCATCTGATGTATTAATGCCATCACCTAGAACCACGCGAACAGACGATCCAACTTCAACAGTTATGCCAACAAAGTCCGCTACATTTGCCGATACAACCCGTCTTACGTGTACGGAAACAGAATGAGTATTGGCTGCTTGTGTAAGGTTTGCCACGGCGAATGGTAATGAAATATCAAAATATCCAACAGGAGAAGAAACAGCACTAACTTGCAAATATCCACCAACGTTAACAAAACGACCAATCTTGACATAAGAAAGTGTTTGTGCTGTTGAATTTAGCGTTACGGTTCCACTAGTTCCAGGTGTGACTGTCGTAACGTGCGTCCCCTCCTCATAATCATCCAGCGCATTAGCTGCTGCGGTGTCTGTCCCAAACAAGATGCCAGTAGAGGCACGAACTTGGCCAACCACATCCCAAGCAACTGCGGGAGAGGTCGTGCCAACACCACCACCGCTTAGGTTTCCACTGCCATCAATGGTGAGACCATTAAAGCCAGCCAACGCCCCAGCGTTGTTATAGGTAACTTGACCAGTAGACCCAGCAACTAATGCAACGGTTCCAGTGGCATCGGGGAAGCTGATCGTGCGGTTAGCAGTTGGTGTCACCATCTGTAAAGTAGTACTATAAGTACCACCATCATCAAGGTTGATATCTCCACCAACAGTTACATTGCCAGTGAATGTAGCTGCTGTGCCAGTAATATTACCATTAAATGTAGAAACACCAGATACTACTAATGTGCTGGTGCGTACATCAGCAGTTGCGGCAATACCAGTTATTCCCGATCCATCACCAACAAATTGTGTTGCAGTTATGATACCACTAGCACCATCAGCTGTGATGGCAGCACCAACATAACTTGCTAATTTGCTTGCATTAGTTATCGCCATTACCGACAGTTACTTTTTAGTTATTTATAGTCTATCGTGCGTTTGCTTGTGCTCCGTAGAGGTTGAATGAAGGTGCTTCTGCCCAGGCACAGTAGATGAATGTTTCACCACTATCATTCATATCTAAGTTTGCTCCTCTAATCTTAAATCCACTAGACAGAAAATCAAATCGGGTTGTTGATGCTTCACCATTAGCATTATTTGCTTTTAAATCAAGAGTTGTTGGGTTAAATTTGTTCCTCTCAGAATCGTGAATATACCAATTATATCCACCACCACCAACAGAAGATGACTTTATCCACAGGATTTTAGGACGGAAACCTAACTCTACATAGGGTCCATCTGCATTTTGATTGCCGATGTAACTGCCAAATTTCTGCATTCCAGGAACATCTGCCCACAGGTAAGCTATGTAATTGGTGGTATTATCTAACCAGTTGCCAGCCGTAAATACAGTGCTGGTTGGCTCTGTGTTGGCAAAAGGATTGGATGATGTATTTGCAAGAGCATCTGTAAAATCCAAATATTTGGTAGCTCCCAACGACGTGTGATAGATCAACCAACTTGTGGAATCGTTATCTCTATCTTTGAATATCATGAAACTTGGATTTTTACCTAATCCATGGCTAATAGTTCCATTTGAACCTCCACCAGCATATCCTATTATACTGAAACCTTGCTTGGTTCCAACAGAAGCACCAGTAGGAGTAATAGTTCCACCAGTTAATCCAGCAGCCTCAGCAGTAGCATAACCTACATCATCAATATTAAAGGTGTTTGAGTTTCCACCTGCTTTCCAGCACCAAGCGACGTAGTTTTTGTCACTATTGTTGGTCCTGTTTCCCATTGTCCAGCCGTCGCTGTTAAATGAAGAGATCTGACCGTCTTGGGTATTCTCACCGTTAGTCTGGTTAGTACGAAGGCGGTTGTTACCAGCCCCTCTAACTGTATCTTGGAGGGAGTGGTCATTACTATCGGTCGTGCGTTTAAGCCACACCAAATCAGGTGCGAAGTTCAAACCTCCAATTGTCAGCGTTCCACCATTACCAGGATAAGTCGTCACCCCAACATACTGATCAGAACGTGCAATCACAGTAGAAGGACGAACATTAGCAGCATTTAGTGGTAAGAAACCTTCTGGTGGTGGGAACTTGAAGGGATTTTGACCGAAGTTAAACGTAGATGTATTTCCATTCGCATAAGCAGTACATGCAAAAGTTACACTTCCAGTTACATTATCAAGGTTAGAACCAGAAGTAGGAACCATTAAAACACCATTTCTGTACCATCTTATAGTGCCATTATCCATATCAAGTGCCATGGATAAAACATCATTATCGGCTAAAGTATAAGCTGCATTATTATTTCCCCCATCGTAGTAGGTGTATGATGTTCCATCTTGTCCATATAAAACCCAACCTCTTCGCCCTTCTGTAGACGTGTTACCAATATAAGTATCAGTCGCATGATCACTTTGAACAACACCCCAACCCAGGTTATTGCCAGAAGCTTCCGTTACCACTGTTTCGCAATACCATTTTCCAGATTCAACAAATATTGTTCCTCTGACATTATTCCACTCTGTCGCACCATTTGTAAATTTAAGGTTGCCATCAGATAGAGTTACATTAGTTCCTATATTGAGAGGATTCAAAGTAGCATAACCAGTCTCTTGCCCTCTCACTGCATTAATATCAGTTGTGAAAGGATTGAAGTTGGTTGCTGCTGCGTTTCCGTTTGCAGTAATGGTTCCTGGTGAAACATCAAATGCAGTTGCTGATGTGTTTGATTTGCAGCACAGAAGAGTTGTATTGGTTACATCTGTAAGTGGTGCTGATGGTGGTGTGAAGTTTGATGTGTAGAGTGCGGTTCCTTTGATGATACGAAGGTTTGAAATAGAACCTGGAAAGTCTCTAGAAACTGTCGGGTGATGTCCGATAGCAGCTCTAGCATTCGCAGAGTAATCTTTGGAGTCTGTTCCGCTTGCCTGTAAAATACCATCTACAAAAATTCTTCCAGTCGTGCCGCTTCTGGAATAGGCAATATGATGCCAGGCTCCTGGTCTGACTACAGCCGGTGTTGTTATTTGATCTGCACCATCAACAAAAGTTTTGACTGTGTTATCAGTATTAATGAAGAGTGTAAATTTTGTTGCAGTCCCTTCACCTTCATCTCTTTGATCTATTATGCCAATATTTGCACTAGGAGTTGATCTTAGATACACATATGCCTCAACTGTAAAGTCACCTGTACCATACGCAAAATCTGAAAAAGTAAGTGTAGTCAAATAATCACTACTACCATCAAAACTCACAGCACCATCAGTAATCTTGGTGAGTTTAGAACTATAAGAAACACCAGAAGGAGTGTCTGGGAGAATATCAGGGTTTGTTGATGCTGGTATGAAGTTAGTGGTGTATTTTGCTACTCCATTGTAAATACGCAGATCTTGGATGTAACCATTCCAAAATTCACCAGTGCCTGCACCATAGCATCCTATGCGAACATTTCCTGTGTTTGTAATATTTCCACTTCCGGAAACAGAATTTTGTTGAATACCATTCAACCAAGTATATACCGTACCATTTAATCGTGTAACCGCTAAATGAGTCCAGGTGTTTACAGGAATAACTCCAATTGTAAGACCACTTACATTATCCCAACTTGAACCATTATTAGAAGAATAAAATTGCATAGTGGAACCACTTCTATAAAATAGAAAAGTTCCATTACCACTTCCATTATTATCATAATCTTGACTGATGATTCTGGAAGATGAAGTGTGTGTAGTTGTATACGCCCAACACTCTATCGTAAAATCTCCTGTTCCAAAAGCAAAATCACTTCCACCAGAAACATTCGCCCAATCTCCAGTTCCATCAAAATACCAACTTCCACCATAGAAGTTGCTTTGAGCACTTGAAGCAACGGCATTAGTTACAGTAACCGTCTTTGTAGTGCTTCCACTATTAATCTGATTACTTACATCATTAGCACTACCAACCAAAGGAAGAGAAAGAACACAAGTTGCAGCAGCACCAACAGCACTATCATCTCTTACACTTGGGAGTGAGGTTTTTCCATTACTACCAAAGGTATTCAGAATTGGTAAAGCACCAGTAGCCTTATCAAGTGCGGCAGAACCACCAAAGTTAAAGTTTACTGGTGTCCAGTTGTTTCCGTTACCAGACTTATCTTCTCCGATTGGTGCAGAACCATCAAAGGGGAGGTAGAAACTGTTGGCACCAATTGCTATAATGTTTAGCAAGTACAACCTTGCGGTCCTACTGCCACCGACATAATTAAACCGAATATATCTAAAATCTTGTGTTGGTTCAAAATTTATCTCTTTGAAGTCAGTTGTGTTCTCTGATGCCAAAGTAACGGAACTTTCAAGAATAACTGAGAAATCACTGGTATTACTTGTTTGAATTCTATAATCCGCACTAAATGAATCGCTTATAACCGATGTCCACTTAACTCTAATGATTTTTCCAGAGGCAGTTACAGTTTCGCCCATATCAAAATCAATATCATTATTTGTTGCTGAGATATAATTCGAATCGTCAGTCAGGATATTGGATAACGTCCCTGTATATTGTGTGCCATCGAGAGCAGAATATCCAGAAGGAAGTCCAGACCAAGATACGGTTGTTGGTGTAATTGTATACTTTTTAGGTCTCCAAGTATTTGTGAGTGGGTCAGTATATCCAAAGTATTCGGGTCCTAATGCTTGGCCGTCTATAAAATAGACCTGCGAAATATAGGTATCTAAAAAACTATCAATACTTGTACTCCTTCCATTTATGTTATGAGATGTATTATTATTCCAAGTTCCATCTGCATTAGTTAAAGTATCTGTAAAATTTAAAACTCCATTTACATAAAATTCTGCAAGAGATATTGTTGCATCGTGCTTTATGACTAAATGATAAAATGAACTATAATCTCTAAACACTGCTGTTGATAGTTCATTAGCACTTGTAGAACCACTATTAGCAAATAACAGTTGCCCTGTGCTTCTATATTCAAATTGAAAAGCATCATTATTTGCAGAAAAAATATGCCCAGGATCACTCCCTAATTTTAACCAGCAAGATAATGTCCATACTTTTCTATTTCCGGCAGAATTGGGAGTGCGAGTTAAATATTGACTTTTAGAACTATCAAACCTCAAACTACCATCAATAACCTGAGCACCAGATGCTCTATCCTCTGTGGAGGATGCGAAGTTGTTAATAGCAATACCCATTTATCTACCCTCTCAGCTAAAATTGACAGAAGCACCAGCAAGCAGTTGTGTTCCTCCTGCTCCTACTCTATTTACTGTAAATGAAATTAAACTAATTGCACCATCTGCTGTTGGTAGTGTTGGTACTGAACCTGATGGGAATAAGAAGTAAGTGCTGAATCCAACAGTAGCAATACCAGAGTTGATGATTCTTACAGTATGACTATCTGCTTCTGTTCCCCCAGATACTGTGATGGTTGTAATACCCGTTGCTGTTACTTTATGGTCTTGTGCAGAACTCAGATCAAGAGTAACTAAACCACCTGATACTGCTTCTGTTGTTAATCCTACTGAGATACCACTTAATTGACTTCCATCACCATAATATGTTACTGCATATCCTGCTCTTGCAGTTACAATACCAGAAACTTCAATACCACCTCTTGCAGTAATGAGTCCAATTGAGTCAATATTAGTTACGTCTTCATAAGTTAGAGTGCCACCAACTGTGACATTACCAGTGAATGTAGCTGCCGTTCCAGTGATGTTGCCAACAAATTGATTGGCAGTAACAACTCCTGCTGTTACATTTCCAAGAGTTGATATTCCAACAACAACCAAAGAACTTGTGCTGATATCATCAGTTGCAGCAATACCAGTTAAATTAGATCCACTCCCATAGAACTCTGTGGCAGTGACAATACCACTAAGATTAATATCACCACTAATTTCTTGTGCTGATAAAATTCTTGATATGTTTCGTGCTCTCGTCATTGCACACAGTTACTTTTTAATTATTTATGAAGGATAAGCAATTAGGACTATGCCGGAACCACCGCTGCCAGATTGATATGTTGGTCCAGTCCCCCCTACATTATTTCCAGCAGCTCCACCGCCGCCTCCACCACCAGCAACAGCAATGTAATCAATACTTAATGGTCCTGGTGAAGTATTTGCAAAAGTACCAGAACCTTTAAAAATATGAATGGTCTTGCTATCATAAAAACTTATAAATCCACCAGTTGCTTTTGCAATATTTCCTTGATTTATTTATGCTATCTGGTAGCGGACTATAACGATTCCGGAACCACCGTTGCCTCCTGGTGGTCCGTTGGTAGTGGATCCACCACCGCCACCACCTCCACCAGTGGCATAAGTTCCGGGGAAACCAGGAGATTCTGGACCATTTGGGTTATCTCCACCAGTACCACCACCACCAACTCCACCAATTCCTTGTGTATCGCCCGAGAATGATCCACCACCGCCACCACCAGCAAACCACTGATATTCTCCTGGTCCAGGATTTAATGCACCTACACCAGTTGTTGTTGCTGGTCCTGCGATAAGAACCTGAATACCAGGACCTCCAGGTCCGCCAGCCTCACTAGTTCCATTTTGCCCGACACCACCGGCACCACCACCGCCACCAGAACCATATGACGGACTAGATTGGTTTCCACCACCACCAGCACTTCCTTGTGTTGATGGACTCAATGGATCGGGTGAAGATACAGACGATCCCCCTGAACCACTTCCTGGACCACTTCCACCACCACCACCAGATCCACCACCACCACCAGGATTAGATCCTCTATTTCCACCAGCACCACCACCAGATGCATAAACCCAAATAGGATTTGTTCCAGGTTCTCCAAATCTTGAAAAACTTCCAGTTTGAGGTGCTATTGGTGTTGAGGTTGCGGGTATTGATGCACCACCACCACCAATAATAACTGGATAAGTTGCAACAGATACTGAATAAGATGTTGGTATTGATAATGGAGTGCCTGGAATATTAGTTCTTAATCCACCGGCACCACCTCCACCACCTCTACCTTGGCCGCCGCCTGCACCACCACCAGCAACCACAAGATACTCAACAGTAGCACCAAAGTCACTAGTATCATCAGTTACATCAAAAGTACCTGATGAAGTAAAAATGTGTGCTCTATAGATATCACTTCCATCTACATAATCACTGATAATGCCACCAGTTGCTGTAAGACCTTCTGGTGGCACTTCATTAGAAGCATCCGTACCACTTCTCAGGAAGGTATCTAAAAATTCTTGTAATGGATTATTTAACGATCTTACGCCCATTGGATGTTTTTTGAGTATTTATGAAGGATAAGCAATGATGACTATACCGGAACCACCGTTTCCAGAAGGTCGTGCGTTTGTTGGATAACCTCCTCCTCCGCCTCCACCTGTTCCTACTTTTCCAGATTCGGCTGGTGTAGTAGATATTGCGCTATTTCCTCCACCTGCATATGGACCGCCAGGACCTCCACCTCCTCTAATAATATTATTTCCATCAGCACCTGCACCACCACCCCCAAACCATTGTGCTGATGGAGATCCACTAGGACCTGGAGCACCAACATCATTACTCGTTCCTGCAATGAGGACTTGAACTCCAACTCCGCCGTGACAACCACCACCAGGACCTGGAGCACTCAATCCAGCTCCACCGGCACCTCCACCTCCACCAGCACCTGTTCCACTACCCTCTCCGCCAGGATATCCTTGAACTATTGGGTGATTTGGATCTGCAGTGTTTCCTGCTCCACCAGCTGGAGGACTAGAATCTGCTGAAGCACCACCACCCGATCCACCAGATTGACCTGGGAAGGCAGGAGGAGTTCCTCTTGATCCACCGCCGCCGCCACCTGCGCCACGAATAAAGTCTGCTCCAGGATATGATGCTGGAGTTGGATAAAACTCAGAATTAGATCCAGTAACTCCTTTAACTCCAGGTGCGCTTTCTGGAGATCCTGCTCCTCCCCCACCGATAGAAACAGTGTATTGGCCTAAAGAAACGGGATAAGAGGGAGCAGCAAGTGGATGTCCGGAAAGATTTGTCCTTAAACCCCCTGCTCCACCACCACCGCCGACTACACATCCACCTCCTCCTCCACCACCGACTACAAGATACTCTACAGAGGTTAGTGTTGGGTTTGTAACATCAAAAATACCAGAATTTGTAAAGACATGAACTGTTTTTGTTGGTGTGAAGCTAATAGCACCACCAGTTGCTTTTGCGGTTGCTGTTAGTTCTGCTATTTTATAACGGACTACTACGATTCCGGAACCACCAGATTTGCCAGTGTTTCCTCCTCCACCACCACCAGTAGATTGTGTTCCGGCAGTTGAATTGCCAGGACTATTTCCACCATCACCACCACCTCCATCTCCACCAGTGCCTCGACCAGAGGAAGTGAATACTCCACCACCTCCACCGCCAGCAAAGTATCCACCACCAGGATTTGTTCCTGGCGTTCCAACTGGTTGATCTGATGCTGGTGGACCTGCAATTAATACTTGTAATCCATTACCACCATTACCACCCACACTTGTGGTTCCATTATCACCAGCAGCACCAGCCCCTCCGCCGCCGCCACCACCATAATTTGGGCCACTACCTTCACCATTTCCACCAGCAAAACCTTGAACAGATGGAGATAGGGGATCTGGTGATGATACTGTTGGACCACCAGTGCCACCACCGGGTCCTGATCCACCACCACCACCAGATCCACCAGCCATTTCTGGACTAGAAGGATAAGTTCCAGGAGCAGGATCATTTAATCGGTTTCCACCTCCACCACCACCAGATGCAACAACTGCAGTTCCAATACTTGAATTGCTTCCTGGATTAATATATCCAGGTCCAGAAACAGATGCTCCAGCACCACCTCCACCAACAGTGATGGTATAGCCTTGAACCGAAGCTGTAAAGCTTGGTGTTTTCATTGGTGAAGGAATCGTCGGGAAGTTTGATCTTAAACCTCCGGCACCACCACCTCCACCACGATTAGTATCATCTTCACCTCCTCCTCCACCACCAGCAACAACAAGATACTCAACAGTATCACCAAAAGTACCAAGTGCTGTTACATCAAAAGTACCTGATGAAGTAAAGATATGAGATCTATACACATCAGACCCATCTACATAATCACTAATGACACCACCAGTTGCTGTAAGACCTTCTGGTGGTTGCACTTCATTAGAAGCATCAGTACCCGTCCTTGAGAGGTAATCTATAAAACCAGCAATTGGATTTCCGAGTGCCCTAAGTCCCATCTTATATCGTTTTTTGAGTATTTATGAAGGATATGCGATGATGACGATTCCGGAACCACCAGAAGCACCTCCTCCTCCAGTATTTGTTCCGCCAGCACCTCCTCCAGTATTTGCAATTCCATCCCTCTGAGGAGCTGGAAATGTTGGTACTCCACCACCAGCGCCGCCGCCGCCAGGATTACCACCATAACTTGGAGCATATGAAGAACCTCCTCCGCCGCCAGCAACATGAAAATCTTCGGTGTTTGGATAATTTGGAGCTCCTAGAGGATTAGATGGATCTCTAAAAACTG
>Ga0208019_1001605_pt1 | contig 11939 bp, 18 predicted proteins | sample CB_VirMetaG_5_FD_184540 | JGI IMG/M metagenome (GOLD analysis project Ga0208019, IMG submission 184540) | Freshwater to marine saline gradient viral communities from Chesapeake Bay - CB_1508_1D Viral MetaG (SPAdes) (version 4) | ecosystem: Environmental > Aquatic > Marine > Coastal | place: USA... | reverse complement strand
GCTGTCATTGAGGCAAGTAGCAATGGAACTCTGCAACTCAATCGGGAAGTGTGGGCAGAACTGGAGCGGCGTCGCACGTCACATCTTGGACAGCGTGGTCGCGTTCATGTGATGGGATTGCACGGGACAATCTCTAAGCGTGTCGGCTTGCTTACTGGCAGTGGAGGGACTTCGACAGAGGAATTCGGACGCGAATTCGACGCGGCGATAGCATCCGATGAAGTCGCCACGATTGTTGTCGACATTGATTCTCCAGGCGGATCGGTAACTGGCGTTCCAGAGTTGACAGACAAGATTTATGCAGCTCGTGGCACCAAACGCATGATTGGAGTGGTGAATGCGTCAGCGTATTCGGCGGGGTACTGGCTTGGCAGTGCATTTGACGAAATGGTCATTACTCCGTCCGGTGGAGTTGGCTCAATTGGAGTGTATACGGCACACATCGACCAATCAGCAGCAAACGAAAAGATTGGATTGAAAGTGGAGTACATTCACGCTGGCGAATACAAGGTTGAAGGCAATCCCAATGAGCCATTAACAGACGATGCCCGCAGCGAAATCCAGCGACACGTCAACGATGTGTACGCCGAGTTCGTTGACGCCGTGGCACGCAATCGCGGGGTGACAGCCAAGACGGTTCTTGATACATACGGAAAGGGGCGAACAGTCAGGGCAAAAGAGGCATTGCGACGTGGAATGGTGGATCGTATTGCCACGTTTGAGGAAGTTCTGAGAGAGGAATCGCAACGCATCCAGCGAGGCCAGCAAAGCAGCCTTCGCAGTAGAATGAGAAGAATTTCAGCAGGTTGATATTGACGCGATTCTAATAATTGTCAGAATATCAGGCTGATGGCATCTGTAACGCTTGGGCGTGCGGTGTCGATGAATAACTAAGACACAGACAATTTCTATCATCGGCACTCCTGGGAGGCCGGAGATTTAAGCAGTAGTAAACGCTGCTCGAATCTTCGGTCTCCTTTTTTTGTGCCTGTAGCAAAGGGACAACCTATGCCAACGCTAAACACTGATCGACTGAAGGCAATTCAAGAGGAGCAAGCGGACATCACACGTCGGATGAACGCAATTCTCGAAGCAAGCAACGAGCGAGAGCTTGAAGCGGACGAAGAGAATGATTTTGATGCACTGGTAGCCAGCCTTGAAATGCTGAAGAAGAAAGAGAAACGCGAACAGGCGTATCTGGCATCGTTGCCACAATACAGCAACGATGGGTTAACGCGATCTGTCAACACACAACAGGGCAGCGAGCCGCGATTTGGTTCGCAGCGTGAATCATTTGAGGACGATCCGAATTGCGGATATGCTACGCCACGTGAATTCCTGATGGACGTGATGCAAACAACGCAATTCCGCACCGAGCCATCCGCACAATTAAAGTTTCTTGCCGCTGCCGGTTCTGATGAGAATTCAACTCAGTCTGATCGGTACGGCGGGTTTCTAATTCCTGAAGGAATGGCTCCGGGAATGTTGTCGATTGGAGCTGAAGGCGATCCGACAGCAGGTCGTGTTACTCCCGTTGCGATGACTTCTCCAGTTGTGCGATTCAACGCACGTGTCGACAAGAACCATTCCACTTCTGTCAGCGGTGGCCTGACTGTTTCGCGTCGTGCGGAAACTCAATCACCGACAGCCAGCCGCATGGAATTCGAACAGGTCAAGCTCGAAGCGACTGGCCTGTTCGGACTGTCCTACGCATCAGAAGAGTTGTTAGAACGTTCTCCGATTTCGTTCGTGTCAATTCTTGAGGCAGGTTTCGGAACTGAATTCGGTTCCAAGATGCTAAAGGAAAAGATCAGCGGAACCGGCGTTGGAGAAGCGTTGGGAATCCTCAACAGTGACGCAACAATTAGTGTTGCGAAAGAGAGTGCCCAATCAGCCGACACCATCAACGGCACGAACATCATCAAGATGCGTTCACGTGCCTACAACTACTCAAATTGCATCTGGCTTGCAAACCACGACACGTACACACAGCTCGTGGCTGCACATACCGCACTGACGAATGATGATTATCCTTTGTTCGTGCATGGCAACGGAACCGACGTTCCGGATACATTGCTTGGACGTCCAATCTTCTTCACTGAGTACGCGAAGACGTTGGGCGACAAGGGCGATTTGATCCTGGCTGACTGGTCACAGTATCTCTGGGGGACACTCGGAGGAACTAATCCACGACGTGCCGATTCGATGCACGTCCGGTTCTTGAACCATGAACGCACCTTCAAGTTTTGGCTGCATAATGACGGCCAACCGTGGTGGCGTTCCGCGTTGACTCCCGTGGAAAGCTCCACAACTTTGAGTCCGTTTGTCGTTTTGGCTGAACGTGCCTAAGCGTTCTGAATAGCGGGACGTTCATTGAGAGCGTCCCGCATTTCCTACTTGCAATTTCAAGGAGAACAACATGGCATCAGCCATTACTACAGAGAAGCTATTTTCCAAGATGAAGGTCGAAATGTTCGACCACGATCCCGGTGCAACTTCAGCGACTCTTTGCACAGGTGCTGGGACAAACGGATATGTTGACCTGAAGGACTACGGAAACTTCGCCGTTGTCGCCATGTCTTCAACGCTGACAGGTGCGGGAATCACCAAGCTGGAAATCGTCGCTGCCGACGACACCAGCGGGACCAATCTGACAGTCGTTAAGGATAGCGGCACAGTTGCTGCCGATGCGGTTGGCGACTACGTTGTCGAAGAATGCACAGCGGAAGAGATTGCACAGCTTTCCGCTGCCGGTGGGTACTCACTGCGATACGTGGGAGCACGCTTGACAGTTGCCAACTCTGCTGACGAGGCCGTTGTCGCGTACATTCGTGCAATGCCACGCTTTCCACAAACAGGATTGACTGCCGACACAATTGCTTAGTCGAGCAGATTAAATAGACCGCTGCTGAATGGATTCGGCAGCGGCATTTTATGGAGACACCACACATGCCGCACATCAAGTTTACAGCCACTTACACAGTCGACGACCATGCACGAACGCAACACTTGGCAGGCGACGTGATTGAAGCCAGTGAGGCAAGTTGCATGCATTTCGTGAACCGTGGCGTCGCTGAATTCACCGACGCACCGAAGCCAGCGATTAAAAAAGCGTCCAGCAACAAGGCTGACAAGTAATGCCGTTGATTCTGACAACTGCACCGACAACAGAGCCAGTGGCTATTCCTGAACTGAAGGAATGGCTGGGGTACGGTGCAGATGATCAGGACAATATATTCGCCGAATTGCTGCGAGCGGCACGAATGCACGTCGAGAGTATTACCTGGCGGCAACTTGTCACGGCAACCTACACGCTCAAGCTTGATGCTTTTCCGCGAGTGATTTATTTGCCACGTTCGCCGTTGCAATCTGTGACTTCAATTCAATACGTAGACCACGACGGCAATACGCAAACGCTGTCCACGGCAAACTACCAGATCAGCGGAACAGAACCGGCAGAGATTGTTGAGGCGTACAACGTCACTTGGCCGATCACACGGGACGTCAAGGATGCGGTGACAATCACCTATATTAGCGGGTACGGTGTTGGGCACACTATTCCGGAACCGTTGCGGCATGCAATTCTGATGATTGCGTCGGGTTGGTGGCAGGCAATTTCGTGCGGGCAACACAGCAGTGAGCGGATTCCAATGGCAGCAAAGGCGATGTTGGAGCCATACGAGTTGCACGACCTGCGAACGTTGCAGGGGGTGTGACATGAAATGTAAAGCACGCCCGCCGATGCGATACACGCTGACTGTCGAGAAACTCAAATCAACGGGGCAGGACGCCAACAATCAGCTCGACAAATCGTTGGATTCGTCGTGGGAGGTTTATTGCACTGGCAGGCGTTGCTATGTGCGGGATGCGGGTGGACGTGAACGATTCGCGGATGACATCACCGTCGCCACGGTGAACAAGGTGGTTGGCATGTGGGCAGATCCAAAGACGCGACAGATTCAAGCAGCGTATCGGGCAAAGTACACGGACATTGACGGCGTTGTGCATACGCTCGAAGTGACAGCCAAGAAGGTGTCGGAAGATGGAAAGTTCGTAACTTTGCATTGCTGGGAGGATGCGGGATGACGCAAGGACTCAGCATTGACATTGACTTCAAGCAAGTCGCAAAGTTGCAACAAAAATTTACTGAAATGGAAAGCAATCCAGAACGCCGGTTGATGATGAAGCATTTCAGGGCGGCTGGAACTGAGTTGGCTAAAGGGTATCGTACGGCAGCTCCAGTCGGGCCAATGTCGCGTAAACTCAAGAAGCTGAACCGCAACGCTGCAATTAAACTTGAGCGTAATGGTTTGTCAATAAAGCAATCAGCAAAAAGTAGAGTGAAGGCCAAGCGTGGCCGATATGTTGCAGTCAAGGCAGGATACAACGTTGGAGTAAAGAAAGGCGGGAAGCGTGCCTATCACGCACATCTTGCAATTCTTGGCACTAAAGACCGATACCATAAAACAGGTAAATACGTCGGAAAAGTGGACGTCACAGCCGCACTATTGCGTCAAAAGATAGGCAGTTTTTCAGATCAAGCCGCACAGAAAGCAATTGCCAGAATCGAAGATAAAATATTTAGTGAATCCATCAAGGAGTGGACGTCGTGAGCGTGACAATTAAGTCAGATTTACGTTCACGTTTTGCGGCGTTGTCAGCGATTACGTCAGCGAGTGCGGTTGTAGACATTGACCGCAGCAATCAGGGAGCAAGCACGCCACGTGTAGTTGTTCAACGATCGGCATACCGAAATTTCCCAACATTATCTGGTGTTGACGACTCGCTGATTTTCGAACAGTTCACGATTGACTGCTACGGAAACACAACGTTACAGGCTGAGCAGATTGCCGACGCGATTGCAGAAGACATTGAAGATATGAGCGGCAACGTTGGCAGCGTGCGAAGAGTCAACGGAACAGAGATTAGCGGCATTTCAGACACATATACCGCTGACGAAATGGGCGGTGACGCTGGGGAGTCCGTTGTGACGATTACCTGCGAGATACAGCACTCACCACAGTAATACCTGAAAGGGTTAAAATATGGCAGTCATCGCATGCAAGGGCACGGTCCTTGAACTGACAATCGCAACAGTCGACACAGCCGTTGCACAGGTCATCGGTTTGTCGGTTGGCAAGCAACAGCCTGAAACGTTCGACACGACGACGCTTGCGAGCGGAGTTGGAAAAACAAAAGGTCGAACAGGCTACGCAACGCAAGACGATACAACGGCAGAGATTTTCTATGATCCTGCACAGGCGACGCATCAATTCATCGCTGCAAGCATTGCCACACCAGCGGAGACGTCGGGGAATGTTGTGCTTGCCGACGGTTCCACGACGCACTTGTCATTTACGGCAGCGGCGTTGGGGCTGGATTTGGCAGTGGCTATGAACGACGGGCTCAAGGCGAATTTGACGATTGAGCACAGCGGACTGGTTGGCTTCCCAACATCGTAAGGTGACGAATGAAGGCAGAATTGTTATTGGACATGCCACGTCGAGCTTCTAAAGAAACGGTTCCGAAAGGGACTATCATTGACGATCCGGAATGTCATTGGCTTGTGCGTTTTGGTTGTGCGAAGCCTGCTGACGATGAATGTCGGCAGGCTGTCCCGGAATGGAATGAGCAGCGTCAGATTGTGATGCTGGCGAAGTACAAGAAGATTGCCAAAGGAATGGCAACAGGTGAAAAGCGGTACGATGCCGCAAACAATGAGGGAGAGTGATTGGTGGCTTACGGAACATTGCAGGAGTTGAAACAGAAAACGGCACGGCGATTCAAAGAAGTCGAGGCAGGGGGCGTTACGTGGCGAATTCAATCGTTGACGGCTGCTGAATGGATTGAGTTCTCGTCTCGGAATAACGGTACGGCGGTGGACATCTTGGCTTATTGCCTGGTGAACGAAAACGCCGAGCGATTGATTTCCGATAACGATCTGAAGTGGCTGGAAGAGCTTGATTCAAATGTCAGCCATCCATTGACCGAAGCTTGTTGGGAGCATGCCGCAATCAGCTCAATGGCGGTGCAAGAAGAAGCAAAAAACTCCGAAGCGACTGGCTTACATACTTCAGCATGACGCTGTGCCTGGAAGCCGGTCGCTTGGATTACAAACAGGCATTGTCAGAAATCACAGCAGAGGAGTTGCAAGGCTGGCTGGCGTATGAGTCGCTGAATGGACTTGGACCAACGCGGGACGATGTTCGACAAGCATACCACACGTCAGTGATATTACAGAGTAAAGGGGCTGAAGTGCCTGCATCTGACTTGATGTACGACGTCCACAGCAATCCAGAAGAAGATCAAGCGGAATACGATCCGATCACTGTACTGGCGATGGCGTTTGGTTGTTCGCCACCAATTAGAGAAGCAGGATAAATGGCAGGCCGCGACTTACGCTTGAATCTGGTAATGCGAACGCAAGGCTACGTGTCTGGCTTGCGTCAGGCTAAGCGTGAAACGTCCGGGTTTGCAGGTTCAGCGGAAAAAGCACAGGCAACCGTCAAGCGTCTTTCAGCGGCGTCTACCAGAGCGGCACAGTCAACGGCAAATGTGTCTGGCAAAATGGGTAAGGCAACACAAGCCGCCACGCAGATGACGTTTGCTCTTGACGATGCGGCGTCAGTCTATGGAACGTCTGGACTTGCGGGATCTGTGAGAGCAGCAGCGAACAACCTCACAATGGTTGCTGCAATCATGGGCGGGCTGAAAGCGCAAATTGCCGCTACGGTTGTTCTTGTTGGCATTCAGCTTTGGCAGGCGTTCAGCAAGCAAAAGGACAAGACAGACGAAGCACGTAAGGCGGTTGAACAGTACAAAGAGGCACTGGACAGGTTAACGCAGAACCGCGTCAGTGCAGCGGAGTTTGAGCAGACCGCAAAGGGCATGGAAGATAATGATTCCGTGCAGGAGCAGATCAAGAAACGTCAGACTGAGATTGACGCCTTGGAAGCCGCCAACGCGGAAATTCAGGCACAGGTCGGCGGACTCTACGACACACTCGATAAGACGGTTGGCGGTGACAATGTCAAAGGATTTGCAAGAGATTTAATGTCATCCATTCCAGCGGCACGCGGTTCTTTGCTGGGGTCGATGGGATTTGGTCAGGGAGCTACCGACAATCGAACTGTCATGGACGCAGAGCAGCGAGAGGCGTTGCGTCAAAAGGCAATTGCTGCTGAAGAGAAGCTGAAGGAAAATCAACTTGAATTGCAGCGGTTAAGCCGTGAACGAAACAGGCTGCAAGAGCGATCTGCACAGTTGACAGAACAGGAAATCGGCAAGGCAAAGCTCGCCGAGAAGATCGAGCGTGAACGGCTGAAGGTTGAACGCATGCTGGCTGAAAGTCAGGCGGAGCGTGCTCAGCAGGAATTGGCAGCACAGATGCAATCGGCTGGCCAGCAACTAGCACGCGATATTGGAGCAATTGCAAATCCTGAAGAAGCACGTCGGCAACAGATCAAAGAAGAACGTGACGCTCGTATCGCCTCGATCAATGCTCTTGGCAACACAATGAGCAAGGCACAGCGGGATCTTTTGCGGACACAGGCGAATCTGATTGCAGCACGCGATTTAAAAGACTTGGAGTCGGCAAAGCCAGCACGTGAGCAGATCATGACAGGTCCAACCGCGATTGAGCGTGGATCACAAGAGGCCTTTGCCATGCAGCGTAGGATTGCGTTGCAGGGCATGTTGCCAAAACAGCAAAAGACAGAAGACCTGTTAGCAAAACTGGAGAGTTTGCAGCGTGAGCAATTGAAGGAATTGAGAAAGCAGAATCAGCGGCAAGGCAATCGCAGGGAAGTGCCAGTCGGAGCGTTCGGGGGTGGAAGCTAATGTCAGTTGTATCTGTTCAGGAAATGCCAGTCGGACGCAACGGCACGCCAGAGGAAACCGCAGACAATCGCACTGTCAGCCGTCAATGGTTGGTGACTGTCAATAATCCGAACGACAACATTTTCACGATTGTTAATGACGGCAATTATTTCAGCAGCGGAATTCCGTCGTATTTGTCACCACATCCGGCGAATGTGTTCTACACTTGCCGGTCGGTTGAGCTTGACCCGCAATCTCCATTGCATTGGTACGCAATTGCAACGTATTCCACGGCTCCAGTCAGCCAAGAAGATCGAGAACGAAACGAACAACCGAATCCTCTTGACCGTCGTTTAAAGTTCTCAGTCGATACGATTGAATTCCAACGCTATTCAGACAAGGACGCCAACGGAGATCCGTACAAGAACAGTGCAGACGTTCCGTACCCTGCACAGGTTCACGAAGATTCAAGGATCATTATCAGGCTACGCAAGAACATTACCACGTGGAATACTGCGTGGTTTGCGTTGCGGAATTCGGTGAACGAAAACGCAATGACAATCACGGACGGCGTTTCAACGGTGTCGTTCGACGCTGAAAAAGGATTGTTGAAGCGGCTGGTCATGGGTGAGGTTGCCGAAGAAAACGGATATGTTTTTTACCCGTTGTCCGCAGAAGTTCATTTGAATAACGACGGCTGGAAGAAACAGTTGGTAGATCAGGGATTCACGGCAAGAGCCGCATCCGGCAAACTTATTCGCATGAAGGTGTACGACAGCGACGAATCGGGAGTGGCGACCACGACACTGGTAGACACAATTGAGGAATTGCCACTAGGCGGTAACGGCAAGCCACTGTTTATGCCGGATGGATCGGCGTTCGATCCTGCGATCACAGAGTTACAATTCAATGAATTTGACGAGTTCCCAGTGAGAGACTGGGGGCCGCTTCCATTCTGGAGTTAATAGAATGCCGACGTCATTTGAGTCACCGATTACGCTTCCCGATGGCGTTGTTGTCAACAAGGCCATCGGAGCCAACGCAGGGATTGAGTTGAGTAAGCTTGAACAGCGAACGTTTGCGAAGTTCAATCTCAACCTGCTTGACTTCCGCGTTCACGACGACATTCGCTCATTCTTGCCGGATGAAGCAACTGCCGACGATCTGGGATTGGAGACGTCGTCTACATACGGCACGAACGTTCCAGTAATCGATTCAGGCGACTTAGCCAGTGCCGGGGCGACGACACGCTATGCACGCTTTACGGTTGACTTGCCCGCCAACTACGAGGACGGGGAAACAGTTCAGATTCGCGTAAGGACCAAGTTTGCAACAGTTGCAGACACCTCGTCAACAGTAGACTTGCAAGCGTTCAAGTTTGGCGAAGCTGGTGCGGTATCCGGTTCCGATTTGGTGAGCACAGCTGCGACCGACAACAACTCTGCGACGGCGGCCAATTACGATTTCAACATCACAGCAACAAGCTTGGTTGCAGGTGACAAACTGGATTGCCGATTGGCGTTGATCATCAATGACGCGGCAACCGGTAGCGGTGTGATTTGCTACGTGGAATCGGTGACGCTGTTGTGCGATACACGAGGCTAGGTTATGGCTGGTGATGGGGTAATCTTCACACGCGAAGAGGCACGACGCACGGAAGCTGCCGTTAAGCATTTCGAGCGGTCGCAGCGTGGGATTCTGGCACCGGCGTTAAAGAAGGTGCGGGCCGCTGGTGGTGGTGGCAGTGCATGCACAGAGCAATATGCAATCTGGTTTTCTGGACGTCCTACTGGTGGCACAACGTCATTACCAATTGACGTTGATGGCACTTTAGAGTCAATTGTGATCAATTGGGATGCAGCGGGGACCGCACCGGATGGCTATGCGGGATCGTCACAGGCGTACATTGACACAGCACTGGCCACGCACAGCTTAATATCATTGGATGATATTACCGTCACCGATCCGGGCGGAAAGCTGCCACATCACGTCATGCGGTTCTATTTTACTGGTGACACGGCGGCACAAGAGATCTCATTTGGCATTCAAACGGATAGTTTCACAGGCGGTTCGAGTCCATATTCAACGCTTGATAAATGTTGCGGGTGACGCATGGGATGTTGTTGTCTCGATCATCGCACGCCAATTGCCTATTTCACGATGGCGAAAGCCAATCTCGACGATGGGGTAATTGTCGCCAGGTATGACGCGATGCATCCAATCATCGGCGATGCTGCTGGAACTGGAACGGATGGCGGGACGGTTGCCATTAGTGGAACAAACGTGATTCACTCCGTCATTGAAGGTGCTTTTGGAGGAAGCGTTCTTGTCACAACATGCTTTGATGTTGACAATTTGCCGTCAGTAATATGGACGCGGCGAGAGGTTATGGCTGGAAGCAATATTGAAACGTACGCATACGCGGATGAAACGTATGTATGGGTTGCTACAAACTTGGGCTATGCTTATTGCTATCGAGTGACAGACGGAGAATTGCAGGGAAGTGCCACAAGCTTGAAAGGCATGGCGGCGATCACTTCAGGAACGGCGGCGGGTTTGTGTCAATTCGGGCATATGGCGGAATACGATCATGAGTATACAGTGATTCAATCAACGACAATTGGTGGCACTTACCGGCAATCGTACAGTTCAGCAACGCAGCACATTGCCTACCACGGAAACAAAATTTACGTTGTTGAGAAAGATGACCTATCAACATCGACGGAAATCGGAAGCACGGGGTTCGCAACGATAACGTTGACTTACTTCGATGGTGATTACTACTACCTTAGAGATGATAGCCTGTCGTTTGAAACGACATCGTACGATACAGCAGGAAACTTGAATTGGTCTTTTTCTGGGCCACGTGAAAGTTTCTACACTCACGACGATCAAGGGTTTGTATATTCTGGCAGCGACGGCACAAAAAAACGCAGTCGCACGGATGGCTCATTGTCTTGGCATAGGACAGGAGCAGCCAACGGTGCGAGTCGCAATCGAGGCGGCGTAGACAACAATTTGGACCATGTCATCAGCGGAGGTTCAACGTTCATTAAGCAGTCAGACGGAACCATTGAATACTCGTCGTCAGGATTTACAAGCGGTGGTCTCAATTTCGTTATTGGAGATTATTGGTGGACTACCGGATCAAGGGCAGTGTTGCCATAACAATACACACCACTTGACAGACCGCAGCCAATTCGCTTACAGTCGCAATTGACAATCCAATCCGCATTTGAGGGAGTGCAGATATGGCGAGTGAGGCAGATTTTGCGGCATTGAACGCTAAGCTGGACGCAATTCTCGAAGTCCAGCAGCAAATTCTAGCGGCAATCGCAGGGCAACAGGCACCGCAACGGCAACGGACGCAAGTAACAGAGGCGTTGGCGTCGGAAGTTGTGTATCTGATGACGAGGCCGGAGAATCGCAAGAAAAACGGTTCCGTCAATAAGTCGGCAGTGGCAAAGGCGGCTGGAATAAATATTAAGACGCTAACCAACATGCCGGAAGCTCAACAGGCAATTGACGTGATTGAGGGGCGTTATGGGCGGTGAAAGGAATCTGGAAATAATTTCCGAAAATACTCTACACACAGTATTGACGATACCGAAACAGTGTGTATACTTCACTCATCAACAACGCGGCAACTTAACGAGGTACACGAGGATGAATGCAATTAAAATCAAATCACTTTCACACAAACTGTTTGCTGTTCCAAGCGAAAAAGGAATCGAAATTGTGACAAATACGGCAGGGATTGGCGGAATTCTTGGATGGATTAATTGCGACGGAAAAATCACAAAAAACTCTACGTTTGACTGCCCAGAAGAAATTTGGAGCGAAATTGAATCTGCTTACCAAATTAAATGATTGCAAATAACCACACAAGCCGTTTCCGGGGATCGGCTCCCGGATCTTTACACACACAGCAAGGAGTTAAGACGATGAGCACAAGCCGCAAAGTTATTGCCACCTACGACACCAACGATTTTTCCGACTGCGTCAACACCGGATATACCTTCACCCTATATGCCGATGGACGGATCGCCGCAGAGTACCACAGCCGCTGGCAGGGGTCGGTTGACGGTCGCAGATACACGACTGATCCTGGAGCACTGGAG
>Ga0208019_1001603_pt1 | contig 11949 bp, 19 predicted proteins | sample CB_VirMetaG_5_FD_184540 | JGI IMG/M metagenome (GOLD analysis project Ga0208019, IMG submission 184540) | Freshwater to marine saline gradient viral communities from Chesapeake Bay - CB_1508_1D Viral MetaG (SPAdes) (version 4) | ecosystem: Environmental > Aquatic > Marine > Coastal | place: USA... | reverse complement strand
AGACGATAGTACAGAGAGCTTGCAGATAATAGACTACGAACACCATGAAATACATAGTGGAAGTCACTACTTTGTAGACGGTTATCAAGACCTATCAATAAATCAAGTAATGGACTTCACTTGGCAAATGCCTGACACGTTAAAATGGATACATTGGACTTGGAACTTGGCAGTTGAGTCTGAAACACTGTACCAAGTGTATGAACTAGCAGTAGCAACAAACCCACTCGCAAACACAGTTACACCTTTCAATAATAATCGTAACTCTACAAATACATCAGGAACAACAATGAAGTTTGAGGTGCATACAAACCTAGCAGGTGCAAATGCTGACACAAGTGTTGCTACTGCTACTCTACTGGCAAGTGGAATAATTGGTGCAGGTAGAAGCGGTGGTTTCAATAGTAGAAGTAAGGAGATTGTAATGAAGCAAGGTGCATTATACCTACTACGTTCAACAGCAAATACCGCAGGGTATCAGAACTTTGTTATGGATTGGTATGAGCATCAAGACAAGCACTAATATGATTGACCCAGTAAAAAACATGAAGTGGGCACTATATCCCCTAGGGGATGTGACCCAGTGGTACGGTGAAAACGAAGCACTCTATACAAAAGCGTTCAAGGTTCCATATGCTGACTACTACAAACAGGCAGGTGGTTTTGTACACTCAGGTATAGACATTGTACGACCTCATGGAGAACACATCTTTACTGTATGTGACGGTATTGTAAGTAAGATAGTAGATGACACTGACGGATATGGTAATCATATCGAGATAACCTCTAACCATGATGGGTATAACCTTGAGTGGGTATACGGTCACTTAGATAGAATGTTTGTAACTAAAGGACAGTTTGTAAAAGCAGGACAGTTTATCGGAACAATGGGCAACACTGGCTTTGTGGTAAGTAATTCAACAGGTAACGGTTTTTGGAACGCTAACCCATACGCAGGAACACATCTGCACTTGGGAGTACGTAAGAAAGTAGCAAGTATTGTGCAAGACTACTACAACAAAGCATTTGGTAGGTTTGACCCTCTACCTCTTTTCTTAGACCCTAAACTACTTTCAACCAAGATACTCAAAATTGCTTCTTACAAGCAAGACAAAACACTATTTAACTTTAGTAGTATACTAAAGCAAATAGGATTATAAGTAAGTATTTTATTATGTTAGATTTCAAAAAGGTTTCAATGGCAGGTGTAGGTATCATAACGTTTGTTATAGGGTATGCACTACGTTACTTCGGTATTGAAGTGTCGGACTCAGATATTGCTACATTTGCTGGTGCAGTAGTAGCTTTTGTTGGTGCCGTTTTTACGTTCTGGGGTCAGATACGACGTACAGACCTAAAATATGGCTTACTTCGTAATGAAATTGAGCAGTAAAAGTTATCCACAGTTTTACATAGGCGTGTGTTACAAGCACGCCTATTTGTGCTTATAATGTATGTAGGTTCAATAAAGGTTGTTGATGGGGCGCAACCTTTTAGAACCTATAAGTAATAATTATGAAAAAGATATTTAACAAAAAAAATCTAAATAGAGTGATGTATACGTTGATTGCCATATGTATCGTGATACTGGCAACAATAATTACATGGGAAGTATCGGGAGTAAGAAAACCAATAGTGAAGTTCTTTGAAGGTGATGTGGTGACTGTACAGCGTTCAGCATCTTCAACAGCACCACTACCAGAAGCAGAAGCACGTATTGAGTTTTACATGGAGTCACAACAGGGACAGGAGCAGTTGCGGTTGTGGGCTGAGAAGCAGTACATCTCAGAACAAGAAAAAGACATTGAACGAAGGAAGGAGGAACTCCGAGAACAAGAATTGGGTTTACTCTAACCCCTAGCGCACTAGCTGTCGCAGAAGCCATACTCAAAACAGAAACAAATGGTAAATGTGACGCTAGGGGAAAAAGTGGAGAAAGAGGTTGTTATCAGTACATGCCTAAGACGTGGGAGATGTATGCAAAAGATATCCTAGGATATGTACCAGAGATGACCGAGATAAATGAGAAGTATGTTACTGTTATGAAAATACAATCGTGGCTGGATGATGGACTCACACCAGAGCAAATAGCTCTAAAGTGGAACCACCCAGCAGGTCTTGCATACGGTTGTAGCTCAGGATATAACAGCAAAGGAGTTTGGTACGACTCATGTGCATACGTTAAAAGTGTAATGAAACAATTATGACAACAATACTATCAGGTATAACGTTTGGTGCAGTAGTAGCAGGTTTATATCTCTATATACGATACTTCTACTTAGAAGATACAAAAGACTTGCAGGACTTCGAGGATTAAGCGATACTATACAAACTGGTTAAAAAGCCCTGACTATAAGTACAGGGCTTTTTCAATGGTGAGGTTTTTGAATGGAACCTCCTAACCATTTATGCGTAAAGAACTGCTTTTCTACCTCCTTTTTTATCAAAAATATACAACGATGCTTCTTGTCTGTTGCCGACATAACCTTTATCAGTATGCCACTGGTCAGGCGGAGCAAGTGACGGTATGATAAAGTGCTTGACTGCACCCAAGTCCTCATAGCTATCAGTGTGAATATGACCACTAAACATAATGTTCTGAGTGACTTGGTGTATCTTAATACCTTGAGCTTGTGCTTCTGCCATGAAGAACTTATGTGCGCTCCTTTTGAGTTTAGGTTGCGACATTGAGTCTCCATGAGTGAACATGAAAGCATTTTTACCATACTGGGTGTATACCCTAGGTGCTATGTTGTCTATAACAAATATGTCCTGTCTGTTTTGAAAAAGCAACTTGAGGAACAGGTGTAGCGTTATAGACGTGTGCTTGTCATGGTTTCCTTCCATTGGAACTATGGTAACTGGTGCAATCTGTGCATAGACCTCGATAGTGTTGATACATAACCTAAAGTAATTCTCCAAGTCTATCCGCCAGTTTCCGTCTATCTGCCCTGTTTGCGGTGTCCCTGCTGTGGTTGTTTCAAAGATATTGTCAACCGAGTAGTTGTCATTCCCCATCGGTATATAGATTTTCTCTGGTTTCCCCTGCAGTAGACCATCAGTAATAAGTTTACAGTTAGTCTCAAGTAGCAACTTTTCTGCTATTTTCCTGTTAAAAACTGTCTTTCCTTGATGGTTGTATGCCCATTTCAGATAGTGAAAGTCTGATAGTCCAACAACCCATGCCTTTTCTTTCGATGGAGTGTTAGGTGTATACTTCGGAGCTTTCCATGTTGGCAGGTTTTCCTCAACCCAGTCTTTCATGGGAAAGTACACTGCGTTCTGAAAGTCATTCCAGCTATCGGCATCCTTTTGTATCTCCCTCCACTTTTTGAGTTCTGTCTTTTTGTAGGTTCTGCGCTTGAGAGCTTGTATGTTCTCTCGAACAGCGTCCTCCACAGTGAGTCCTTCTTCAAACTCAAGGTCAGTCTGTCCTAGACTAGCTTTTGTAAACCCATGCAACTTTGCATAGATATATACAGCTTTTGCATGTGGAAAGTTGAACTTCATAGCCACTTCACTAGCTGTATGACCTTTACCTTCGTAGCCATCAACATAGTATCGTTGGATAGCTCCATGAGTATTGAAACTCACAGACATGCTACCGAACTCTCCTAAGTCAGTGATTACAGTTCTTGTTGTCCAGTTGATGATTACCCTATCATCATGCCTACTTTCTACTGTTGGTGCATTCTCTGGTCGCTTCATTTCGTCCTCCTTTGTTGGCTTTGTTGTATGTTCTGTATCTAGTATACCATTGAACCTCTTACCAGGAGCTTTCTTTATCCCCAGCTTATGAGCTCTGTTCTTAACTGACTGGACGTTGTTATATTTAAAATGCTTTTGTAGCCAGATGTTTGGTTTGTGTGGGTATAGTCTTTTAAAATCTTCATCTGAAATAAGAGGGCTGTTCATTACTTTTATTGTAACACTATTCAGCCGTCGTCAATACTAGTTTATCCCCATGTTTACACTTCTCCCCAAGTGTACACTTTGGTGTACATAACTAAATTGCCATAAAAAAAGGAGCGCACAATGACGCTCCTTTAGTAGCATGACTAGTTTGTACTGTTTGAACTGTCATATCGTTGCTTTGCTTCTTTAAGAAGCGTTCGCATAATCTTACGATGTGCTGGTTCAAACTCGATACTTTCAAGTAATGCTGTGAGCATGACAATTTCCATGAGAGTGCTTTGTGGGTCATGTTTCCAAAAGCCATAGTGTGTTTTTTCTTCAAACCCTTCTCCTGATGTGTTAATTACGAGCATACCTCCTCCTTTCTATGCTATTCATAGCTTCATTGAAATGTCGAACGCAATACCCGTGACTAATGTTGTCAGTATACACAGGGCAGTCTTTGTCTACACAAGTATGACAATACCGTTTTCCCTTGTCTGTATAACAACCAGTCACAATACCGCACACCATACACACTGTTACAATAGGTTCAAATGCCATGTTTACCTCCAAAACGAATTCTTACTACCCATTTCCATAAACGGTAGTGAAGTACATTACAGTACAATCTATCGAATATGGTAAAACCTTGTCCCTCGACTTCTTCACCGCAATACGTACATTTTCTACTCTTCATCTCTGATAACCACCTCCATTTTGTATCTTGGGTCAATCCATATATTAGATATCTCCGTTGCTATTTCATGTGGTGTCATGTTGGTAAAGAGTGTATGCCATGCTTGGTGTTTCTTCTTGGTAACTATACTAATGTTCTCAGGAAGATTGCTACCACCTCTACTGGCACACACTCTATGATGCCTAGACTTGTTTTTTGGTAGTCTTTTCACTATTCCCTCCCACTGGCGATGTCTGCTGGTAGTGATTGTTTTTGTTCAAAGTAAAGATGTGTGTCTTGCCGTTTATAAGGTATGCAATTTGTACAATAGTACCGTTGTATACCCACACAACAACATGATGTCCGTCTTTCTCACATCCAAAAACATTAGCTACGCCTTGGGTTCCGAGATGTTGACATTGGTATTCATTGACCACTTTGGGGTCGATTGCTCCATCGTATGTGTAAGCATTTCCACGCTCAACAAAGATGAAGAAAAGTAATGCCAACGCAATAATGAAGTTCCAAATAACTGTAAGTGCCTTTTGCCATTTCATAGCTCTCTCCTTTTGTTTGAGTTGTTTGATGTACGTCCTTGCTAATGCAAGGCTCTTTTCACATTCACAAATAGCTTTCAACAGACTTTCAACCTCTTTCATGTGTCACCTCCTTTGATTAAGTGGTTACGCCTGTGCTCCTTTGGCTAGCCCTCGCAGTTCGGTCTTAGCAGTATCGTATCCCGATACGCAGTCCTTATGCACTCGCAAGAACACAGGATAAACCACTCAATCTTTTATGTAAGAAGTCCTGTACTCCCGACATTCGTGTCGGGGGTACAGAACTCCTAGTTGTCAAAGATGGTATCTATTTTAAACTATAAACAACTTGAGACTATTTTGCACACGAAACCTGTGGGTAAAAACAGTGCAATCATCTGCCATTGTGCTATTATTTTATTGAGGTACTATGTATACCTCAGCAATGGCGAAAGACTTTTTTTAAATGTCTAGGCGTAAAAGACCCCTTTCTATGTTGGGGGGTCTTTTTTTATAGCACTTGTATCAGCTCCAATAACTTCCACATTGCCAAGAAAATAGTGCCGTAGAATATAACTACGACACTACTTCCTATTATGATGTCACTCCTCTTCATATTCTTTGTCTTGCTCCTCCTCCCAACGAAGCTCCTCCTCCATTAGTTCTTCTTTAGTCATATTACATTTTTATCGTTCTTAATAACTGTGAGAATTGAAAGAGTGTCATATTCTGTCTCTCGGAAGCCAGTGCGAGCACCTTACTTGATGTGAGCTCTGGGTCTCTGAAGAGTGGTAATGGGTCAATACGCCCAAAGGCTTTGTTAAAGTAATCAAGTGCCTCTCCTGTTCTCCTGTTCACATACCTACCTCCAAAGTGGCAGTGCACTCCTCCGTCTTTAGGTTGTGCAGTTCCCCAGTACGCAGTGTTTCCACTAATTACAAACCCTGTATTCCCCATAAGTCCTATGAGCTGTCCTTTCTTTACGAAGTCTCCTTTCTTTACGGTGTTGTAGCTGTTGTGTCCGTACACCCAGTCAATGTCAATTTCGTCGTTGAGCCGTGTGCGAAGTCTCACGTGTTTTCCATAGCCACTGGCGTCGTCTCTAACGTGTGTGATGATTCCGTCGTCCACAGCGTATAGTCTCTCTCCAAACTTGCGTACTATATCTACGCCTGAGTGAACGAATCCACCTGTCTCTTCGTAGTATTCAGGGTAGCTCTCCTTTAATCCCCTTGTATAGAGAGCTTCGTTTTCTCCGTACCACTGCGTTATGTCTCCGAGTGGGTACAGTGCCCACTTCATTCCCTTGACTGGCTCTGCTAAGTTTAATCCTTTCATAATCGTTTACATTAGTGATAATACTTGTCTCTGATACTCGCACGAATCCCACTTTACCCCGTGACTGTTCACACCTCTACTGCAACCGTACACTAATCCCATTGGGTGATTCCACCGTAAGACCACCTGTGCAACACTGTACCCCTCGTCAAGCCATTTCTGTATCATTTGTAATGCAACGTATCTCTCGTTCGCCTCTGTCATAGGTAACACACGTCCTACCACCTCTTCCGAGTATGCTATCCATGTACCTGTGGTGAATTGAAAGCACCCCCTTTCACCACTTGCTCCAGTTCGTGAGCAATCTCCATTTGATTCATAAGTGCTTATCGCCCCTGCGACTTTCTTCGCTTCGGGGCTAACTAAAAAGACGAGCGTATGTCGTTAATTTCTGCAATCTTCTCTTCACGTTCCTGTATCTCGCTATTGAGACGAGCCTCCTCTTCGTCGAGTTTCTTAGTTGCCTCTTCCAACATCTTACGAGCCTCCTCTACATCATTCTCCATTTTCTCAACAGAGTTTGTCATTCCTTTCACCTCGTCAAGTATCGTTGATTCTCGTGCACTTTCATTTATGACAGTTATCGGTTGTGATTCTTCGTACACTTTTATACCTGCGAAGGTTATGAGTGCAATCGTTATGATAACCGCTAGTATCGCCAGTGTTTTTTTAATGAACTTAATTATTTTTTTCATGTTACTTGTGTTAATTATTACCAGATATCGAATCCTGCCGAACTTCCAAACTTGCGGAGCTCTTTTACTTTCTCCCTTGCAAGCTGTTTTGGTGACAGTTTTTCGTTATCCTTCCACAGTAATAACTCTATCCCATTTGGGGTGTTAAATCCAAAGAGTACTTCCCAACCGTCAAACTCAAGGTTTTTAAGCTTTATTTCAACGCTTTTTGGTTGTGTATAGTAGTCCTCTTTTTGGGTTTCAGGACACAAGCTCTTGTATGTCAATACTTTATATTCATTTTTAAGTTTCTTGTTCATAATGCTATGTTGTGTCTCTAACTATATTCCTTTGAAGACTAGGTACTCAGTGAGGTTTGCTGTTGCGTCACCTTTTTCTTGCTCTTTGATTTTCTCAACCTTGAGCTTATCTTCTAGGGTCTTTACCTTGTCGGTATACTTCCAAGTCGTTTTACACGCCTTTGTGAAGTTTCCTACGTCGGTTTTTATTTTTGTGACCTTTGCTTCAGTCATCTCAGAAAGAATATCAACCTTGAGAGCGTTTATACGTCCCTCTAAATCTTTCTTCTGTGCTGTGAGCCGAGCGTACTCAACCCACATATCTTGCTTTTGTACTACCATATTGTTTCTACTAACTAATAATTATTTGCCTTTCGGCTTTGTCTCCCAGTAGGGAGAGTGACATTTTGGACACACCTTTGGTTTTTGCGGTGTACGCTTGTACCATTGGTGTCCGCAACGTCGGCATAGTATTTTCTTCATATGCTCTTCGTTAATTGTAATATACTATAGTCATATATTATAGTAAGTTATCCACATGTGCAAATGTGGCTTATTTAATGACTACTGTGTGTTCCTCAATATATTTTCTATAATCTTCTGATATATCTTTTGCAACTTGTATCAGTTGCTCCTTCTGCTTGTCACGTTCCCACTGTTCAATCTCACGTCTAAACACAACCTCGTCACCCGTGAGTTCAATAACATATGTTTTGTTTGTGAGAACATGACCGTCAAACACGACGTGCTCCTCCTTTTCAACGTCTGCTGTCTTGAGCCAGATAAGATAACAGTGGTCGTCTACCTTCCTATACTTCTCCTGTATGAGCATTGAGTAAAATGGGAGCTGTTGCAATTTTTGCAACTTCACTAAGTCCCACGGGGCTTTCCCTGTTTTAATGTCTGCAAAGGTGCATGTTTCTTCGTTCCACAAATCCAAATACCCCTTAACCTTTATTCCTTCCACGTCCATGTAGAACAATTTTTCGTGTTCATAGTCGTGGAAATCTGTGTCTAATAATTTTAGTTCGCCGTCCTCAATCTTCTTGTGTACTTCGTTGCCGAAGATTGTGTACTTAGTGGAGTGAGGCTTTTCTCCTTCGTAGTACTGGCGACGATAGCCGTCCTTATCGTGTAGCCACTTCTGAATAGAAGAGTACGATAGGTGGCGTCTTGGTAGGAGTAATTCGCCGTGTGGCGTCTCCTTTTTGTATGCCTCGTATTTACCTATAAACATATACTACAGTATATGTGGAAAATGATTGACTTGCAAGGAGAGTGTTGATAAAATAGTGGATAGTTGAGTAATTGTGGCGGTGTAGCTTAAAGAAAGCGTAGGACTCATACTCCTAAGATTGGACGTGCAATTCGTCACACCGCCCTTTTGCTCAACAGGTAGGTTTACTAATTAAAGAACAAAGAATTATGAACGAAGCAACAAAGAAAAAAGAAGCAAAGCCTGAAGCAAAGCCTGAAGCAAAGACTGAGGGCTACGACTTTGATAACTTTGAAGAAGACGCACTAGACCGCCCACGTGACAAAGCGTGGGACAATTTCTTTTCTTGGAAAGACGCCGAGATTGGAACAAAAGTTCAGGGCTACATACGAGACGCTTTCTGGCGTCCTGCAGAGGGGGTATACAAATCCGCTCGTGGTATCACACTTGAACAACCAGACGGGGTGCTCGTGAACGTCACTGTAAAAGATTTAGATTTTATCCTTGCTAAAACGGATAACCTTCGTATGGGAGACCCACTTACGATTGTATTTGTTGAGGAGAAACCTCCAAAAACAAAGGGACAATACGGAACAAAGATTTACGATTACTTCGGCAAAAATCTTCCTGAGAATGCAAAGAACCCTACCGTTAAGGAGCTTACAGACCAAGACCGTGCTGACGGTGGCACGGTAGCAAGTACAGAAGAGGAAGGAGAAGAGCCGACTGTAGATGATAGCGACGAGCCCTTCTAAACATTAAAAACAAACCTACCGAAGACTTCTCGCTTTCCAAAGCGAGATTTCTTTTGCTCGCTCGTAGGTGAGCGACTTTCTTTTTGATTCCTCCTCCTCTCGAAAGAAGTGTATTGCATTTATTACGACAAATCCTTTTGGGTAGTTTATGACAACAAACGACATCATATTGCCTACCATTATTACATCAAGCGGTTTCGCACTTGCCCCTGCGTCTGGAATCTTCCACGTTACTCCTTCTGTTCGTGTACTGGCAAGGAGCCATGATTTCTGATGAGAACGTACCGCACTGAATGGCAGGTAGTCTTTTTTTGTTTCTTTTATTTCAAATACACAAGGAGGTGCTATGTTTCTCTTTGCCCAATGACTAAACTTTGTAGTGAACTTTGCTTCTCCTTTAATCATAAAAATATCTGTTAAGTGCTATCTCACTCATAGTGCATATGCTTAGGAAGTAAGCATTCTTCTCTGTCTGCATACATGTATACACACAACTCCGTTCCTTTTACTTTTAAAAACTTATGGTCTCGTATCTTCACTTTATTTATCCTTCTGTTTCTCAAAGAGTTTCTTATATTTTTCTTTGGCATAGGTTGCTTCATGGAAGTCTTCTTTTTGTTTAATTGATTCGAGCCTTGCTTCTGATTGCTCTCCCGTTATTAAATGTATATATAGATTCTTCTTTATAGCATTTGCCCTGAGCACCCTTCCACATGCCTGTATATAATCAACTATCCTGTGCGAAAAGCTGACGAATATAGTGCATGGGTAGCTTGGGAGCTCATAACCACTCGTAACCATTGCCTGTGCTATAACAACCCCCTCTTCAACACTGTTTGCCTTCTCTATTTGCTGTTCTCTATCCTTTCTCTTCCCTGAGATTACAAAAACATTCTTTGTGTGCTTCTTCATTACTTTTTCAAGGTAGTCTATCTGCCATGTGTAATTCACAATGAGAAACAACTTATGGAACTCGTCCCAGTACTCAAGTATTTTCTTACTGTAGTTTTCCTTGAATACTTTGGTAGGTTCTCCCTCTTCATGCAGAAATCCCTGCTCTACTTGATACATCTTCTGTGTACCCACGAGTGGGTCTGGGTACATGAGTGGTATCTCCTCAAGCATATCATTTTGCTCTTTCGTGAGTCCTACCTCAACATCTTTGTATGTCTGGTCTGGTACATCTACCCAATCGGAGAGCCGACCTGTGTACCCAAGCGAGCGTACTACCTTTCCGAGACGTTCTTTTGTCTTCTTATCCTTCCGAACAAGAAAAATACGCCTATCGGTAGGCATAGGAATATAATATATATCTCTAAATTGGAAGAATGTGTCCATTCCCCACCTACCAAGCAATACACCTGCAGCCCATATAGCCATAGGAGAGCGTGTTGGTGTTGCTGAGACAAGATATATTCTATCTGGTCTCCGTGTGAGGATATACTGTCTTGCCGCCTCAAATAGTTTTGATGTTTTTGGGTACGCCACTCGGTTACTGTAAATAACCTGTGGCGTTGCCCCTAATATCCCCTCATGGCACTCATCAAAGATGAGTGTTTCATATCTAGCGTAGTGTTCGTAGTCTCTACGAAACATCTCCTTAGATACTACTGTTATTGTAATGTCTTTGTCGAGCAGTGCAAGGTTCTTTTCCCACGTTTTGTCGAGTTTTTGTGTCTTTGGACAGACAATGAGCGTATCTCCCTTTGCGAGCATGAGCGTGGTGATTGTCTTTCCACTCCCCGTACCATGAAAAATGCCTGTTTGCTTCTTCCCCTCGTTAATTATTTCTTTTTGATGTTCGTATAGCTCAATCATAGTTCTTCAAACCATAGTAACGCATTCTCTATCGCCTTTTTTTCCTCTGAAGTCATTGGGTGTAGGAAGTAATATTGCCCTCTTTTTAAGTCTTGCGTGTCTTCTGATACAAAAATAGTTCCTACTGCTACGTCCTTCTCCGCCTCTTTTAACGCATTTTGAATACTGTCCCACGAGTACCCTTTCGCTTGGGCTTTTTTCGTGAGCTCAATTTTACCTACCCACCTTTGATTGTTTTGTAGGTACCTGAATATTCTGTCTTTTAGTGTTACTTTTACCATGTTTCTTTTTTAACTCTAAAAACTTCTTGTAGTAAGGGTTTTGGTGACTTTGTTCGTACAGTTCTCTGTTTCGTTTGTTCCAGTCACCGAACCTCATATCTATTTGTTATTTAGGTATTCTAGTAAATCGTTAGCGTCTAGCGTTTCTCTTTTAGGTTTGTTTTCAATAGCGTCTTGCATACTTGCGTGTGTTAAAAGTTTTGGTGCATTTTTTACCCACTCCACTATCTCTTGTGTCGTCTGTTTCTGTACTGCTTGGAGAGTATGTTTTAGTTTTTCAGTAGCCCCTAAAGATAAAGTTTCTCCAAACTCTTGGTAGTGCCATTCATTAAACCCTTCCACATATTCCTCTACTGTTTTGTTTTCCATACTACTTACTTATAGCTTCTAATGCTTGTTCTATTGTTTTACCTTCAAACAAAACTTCAATAAAATTGTGCATAAAAAACTCATGTGGTG
>Ga0208019_1001602_pt1 | contig 11951 bp, 13 predicted proteins | sample CB_VirMetaG_5_FD_184540 | JGI IMG/M metagenome (GOLD analysis project Ga0208019, IMG submission 184540) | Freshwater to marine saline gradient viral communities from Chesapeake Bay - CB_1508_1D Viral MetaG (SPAdes) (version 4) | ecosystem: Environmental > Aquatic > Marine > Coastal | place: USA... | reverse complement strand
ACCTGCGCCAGGTAATACGAATGTTACTGTTTTACCGGAGCCTACTGCTGTAGTAACAAAGAATTCATATGTTGTACCTACGTTAGCTGTAGATAAAGCAGGCATGTTAACGACGATGTCATCTGTGCCGTCTACTTCAAATAAAGTATTTGATTGAGCTGTTGTTAAAGTTGTTGTAACTGCAGCGCCTGTGTTGAGTGTAGTGTTATCTACTACGACTGGTCCATTGAAGCCAGCATTAGATGTGACTGGACCTGAAAAGGTTGATCTTGCCATTTTTATGTCTCCATACAAAGTTAAACTTATCTATCGTGTATGCGTCTGTCGGGACAGTTAGATAAGCTGGTAATACCCGAATAATTAATATGATACACATTTTAGGCATATTATACAACAAAAAAGAGGCGCTAGGCCTCTTAATGTGGTGCTTTTAAAATATTATCCCTTTTAAACGGTTCAGGCTGTTTCCTAGCCACCGTACCGAATAGATAATAAGTTTTTAAATTATATACTTACTTGTTACATACGTACATTGTTACTTCAAAACCAAATCTCATTTCTGTTGCTGATGGTGTTGTCCACATAATGATTCTCCTTCTTTTTAAATTTCAGCATAGCTGATAAGTGAATTATGCCCTTACTCAAAAATAAAACCATAAAGAAAACCATTAGTTAGGTATAAAAAAAGACCCAGCCGAAACTGGGTCTTAGGAGGAAAGTACTTAGAAACTATGAAAACTAAGCACCTTGTGAGCCCCACATACCGAGGGGATCTGACCAACCGAATGAGTAACGCTCACGAGCTTTATATCGTACGTTACCTGTATCGAAGTCACCGTCCATTGAAGTTGTCAATGGTGTTCTTTCGAAGTGTTTCATACCGTTAGGTACGTCGGTTGTTAAGAAGTATGCATCAGTATCAGTTAAGAAATGATTAACTGTGTATCCTTCTGGAATCGCACCATTTGTACGCAATGCGTTAGTATCGTTATCAGCAGTACCAACTCTTAAGTCAGTTTCTAATAAACGAGTAGCAACGAATTGTAACGCTGGTGGAATTACTAATTTACGTGGTTTAGCAGCAATTAATAAACCTCTTTCATCTGTCCAACCAGCTAACTGAATAACTGCGTTTTCTAATGAAGTTTCGTTTAAGTCAGCAGCAACTGACTGAGTATTGCTGTTTGTGCCACCATTTACCAATGGGTGATCTGTAGCAAATAATGCTTTGTTATCACCGCCTGGGTAGTTAGTACCGTCAAAGCCGTTGTTTAAAACGTTAGCAGCTTTAACTTGTTTTGTGTAAGACATAGCACGAGCTAATGCTTTAGTATATCTAGCAGATAATGTGTCGTAGAGGTTATCTTCAACTGCTTCTTCTGTTAGAGAGAAACCTAAAGCAATGGTTTCGTGGTTGTATCTTGCTGTCCAAGCTTCTTGTGCGTTGTCATACGCAATTGCAGCACCTTCAGCCTTGTTAGGGGCAGCTGCGAAGCCTGATAATTTTGTTTCTTCTTCGAAACTTCTTTCTGATGATTCTGTTTCGTAGATTTCTTTGTGCTCTTCACCATAACGCTGATATTCCATTCCGAATAAAGCATTAAGGCCGGGAAGCAACTCTTTTAATAACTGAGCTCTTGAAATTGCCATGGTTTATTCTCCTTAAATACCAGTACCGTTAGTGTACGCATGAGACTTAGGATTGAATTTAACCAATACATCAGTCTTAGCATCACCAACAGATGATGTTGTTGAAACTACAAAGTCAACAATCTTAAATGCGATTGTGTCTGTAACGTCGATTGCAGAAGCATCGGCCGCCATTGTAGAGTTACCTGTTGTTGTTGAACCAGCTGTAGGGTTAACTACAGGAATGTTGATACCTAATGCAGACTGAGCTAATGTATCGTCAGCTTGAATTTGGAATACAACATCTGGATCATCAATTACATACGCCACAGCATCGGAAGCTACTGTACCAGTAGGCCAATATTGTGAGAATAGTTTTTGTTTTGTGTTTGGGTCTGTGTAAGAACATCCAACGAAAACGCCGAGAGTACCAGCTGGAAATGGGCTAGCATTTGTACCAACTTCGTTGACGATTTCTACTGTACCAGCAGCTACAACTGAAACTACTGATCCATTAAAGATATTCGAAGCATACCCAGACGCAATTTTTACTAGGCGAGTAGAGCCAGCATAAGGCTGACCACCTACCAAGTTAACGGCTTTTAAACCGTAAGGTGCGGCTGTTGTTGCCATAATATAATCTCCTTAAAGATATAAGTTTAACCTTTACCAAAAGATTTAGTAGATTTTTTATCGGAGAATAGAGGCATACGTGGGTCATTTTCTTTTAAGAAGCTATTATCAACGGCTTCTGCCTGACCTTCTGCTTTTTTCTTGTAATACTCGTTTCTCTGATCTACCATTTCTTGTGGCATTTTACAAAGTAGTAAGCCTCCAACTTCTATGGCATCTTTAAAGTTGCCGTTGGAACTTACCGGTAAATTAACTTCTGGGTGCTCTGAATGTTTCACAGGTTCCCAGCCTTCACGCATTTTAGAAGAAGCATTTCGATTATCCGCCTCGTTAGCTAGAGTAATTCTAATCCATCTGTACGCCCAACCAGCTTTCTTTTTAAAGTCTGGAAGTAATGATGGGGGTGCCCATTGTTTACTTCTTTGGTCGGTTGTTTCTCTTACTTCTAAGTCTCTATCTTGACGTTTATCCATTTGCGTTCTCCGTTTTTAAAAGTTCTTTTGCATATTGCTCTGGTGTTAGCTTAAACTTTTTAGCTAAAGCTATCTGTGTTTTTGTCAACCTTACCTTTTTAGGTGATGTTGATCTAGTTGCAGGAGCAACAACATTAGAAGGTTTTTTAGTGCGTTGGGCAGGTTGTCCTTCCAACGATTCATCATCCCCAAAATATTCTGGGAAACGTTTCTGCATCGTATCATCTATACGACGGTAGTATTCATCACTAGATGGGTTTACACCCGATCTAACTAGCTTTTCGTGCAGCCCTAATGCGAGGCTTGTCATTTCTGTGTCTTGTCCAAACCACGTATTTTTCTCTTGCCAAGCTAAAGCTCGAGAGTCCGGTTTGGGGACAGATTGTTGTTGACTAAATTGTCCTCTATTTTCAGGGATTTGTAAAGGCATTTCAATATCTTGATACTGAGGCTTCATTCCCATTGCGTTCTGTAGTTTGAACTGGGCTTCACTCATTTTAGCTTGAGCTTCTACAACTTTATCAGTATCTCCTGCTTCATATGCTTCTTTATAATCCCGTTTAGCAACAATTAAGTCAGACTCATATTTTTCTTTTAGTGTTTTTAGATAATCTTCTTCACCACTAGATAAAGTCTTCTTTAGCCTTTGGTTTTCATCAATAATGCTTCGCGCATATTTAATGGCTTCTTCTCTTTCACGAGCTTCCGCTTCTTTAGCACGTCTTTCGTCATGCCAAGCTTTTTTCAACTGAGCCATTCTTTCTTTGACTCTTGCTGAATAGTCTTCAAGATTATCTTTTTCTAATTCATCTTTAACCTCATCTGGCAGTGGTTCACGTCCCCTGTCTTCTGGAGGAGTATCGTCTTCTTCCTCAATTTCAAATTCAAGTTCTGCTTTCGCTTTTTTAGATTCCTCTTTTTTAGCCTCTACTGCCTCTTCATAATCCTCTTTGTCCTCTTTGGATACTAATTCAACTTCCGTCGTTTCTTCATCCTTGAGTTCTTCAGGAACTTCATTTATAATTTTTGCCATACTTCAACTCCTTATGCGCGTTCGTATCCACGTGGGTCATCGACCACGGCTTCTACGGTATCGTCGTTAATGATGCGAAACTCTTTACCATGTATTTTGATTCGAGTTCCAGAATATGCCCTAGTAATAACGAAGTCTCCTTCTTTACACCAAGGTCCTGTAGGAAATCTGTCTTTGTCTGCATAAGCCATATCTCCTAGTTTGATAACAAATAAAACAACAGTTGAGTGTTCTTCAATGTGTTTAGTCTTATCTGCTTTAATTATTCCACTTTCATACTTTTCATCAACAGAAGGTACAGCACATAAAATGCGATAGCCTTTGACTTCTGGTAATTGAGTTGGTTTTTCTTCTTGCTTAGGTTCTTCTTCAGCTGTTACTGCCTTGCCTTTGTAGTCCACAATTGTTTTATTTGGCGTAATGATTTCACTCATCTTCTACCTCCTGTATTCTTGCTAAATCAGAAAGTAGTCCTTGAACTATATCAAACCCTCTAACAATTCCACATGCATGCATATATTGTGCGTGTTCTTCTGCTCGACCCATTGCTAAATCTTCAACAAACACTGCGCGTTCTGCGGATATTTTTTCTGCAATGACTCTGATCTCATCAATCGTCATAGATTATTCCTTTCGTTTTAAAGTTGCTTTTGCTAGATCTGTTTCTAGTTTATCTTTGTTCATTACGGCTTCCATACCAAGTCTGGCACCTTGTCGTAATTCTTCTGCATCGAGCTTGTCTTTTTCCATTGCTGCACGAGCTCCAAGCTCAGCTCCAGCAATTTTTTCTTGTGACTCGATTCGCATTCTTTCCAACTCAAGTTTGGCTCTATCCAATTCAATATCAGACATGGTCTTCTGATTTTTAGCTTGGATTTCCATTTCTTTAAGTTGTAATTCTTTTTGCTGCATCATAAGCACTGGGTCTTGTGCTTGTTGCTGTTGTTCTTGCATCTGTGCTTCTGCCACGTCTTTACGTAATAATTTCTTAGCGGCTTCAGCAGTGAGTGTAGATATTTTTTTCTCGTATTCTTGTGGAATCTCGTTTTCATCGTTAACTTCAGGTAATTCAATACCAAGTTGCTCTTGCATTTGATTTTTATATTCAAACGCTAAGTGTTCTGCGATGTGAGCTTCCATAGCAGCCATCATTGCTCCTGCTTGAGGATTTTGACCTACCAATTGACGAATCTTAGGATCATCTCTAAATGACATGTGCGTCGTAATATGTGCTTGATGGTCTTGATATGAAAATGCTTTTACAGGTTTCATATTTAATATATTCATATTTTCTGTAACAGGGTCAGCTATTTTAATTTCTTTATCACTAGGTACTAACTTCTCAGCATTCTTGATTCCTAGAATATCTAACATCTGTCTGTTTAATTCTACTAAGTCATAAATCTGTGGATTAGCTTGTGCCATCTGCATAACAGCTTGATACTGCACAACTTTCTGAGACATTGTTGATGCATTAGGATCAGATACAGGTATTACTTCTGTTGTATCGTAGTCTGACTGTTTAACTCCTGCTGTTCCTTCTGTCGGCTCATATGAATAATCAGCTGGTGTGTAGTCTCTAATAATACCTTTAAGTAATTTAAACTCTTGTTTCATTGCATAGTGAATGCGGGCTTGTACAGCTGACATCACCTTGAGAGTTCTTTCTAATATTGCTAATGTAGTTCCCACAGGAGCATTAGCTGACATATCAGATACTTTTAAATCAGCCGCTGAAGCAAATCTCCTACCTTCATCGATGATCTGATTCATCAACTGATTTAAAACTTGGCTAGGCTCTTTATAAGGAAGAGCCATGATATTATCTCTAATTGTACCACTTGGTACATCGACATCACGGAATTCAGCTGGAGCAATTGGTGTATCATCTCCTTTGATTCTGAGTCCGCGAGATTTGAAACCACCAGGGAGATTAGATAATGTACCCGCGTCTACCAATTGTCTTAATAGCATTGTGCCTGATTTTGCAAACGCGCCTATTAAATGAATCAAGCCAAAACAATAGAATCCAAATCCTGGGATATATCCATAATGGACAAAGTGTTGACGTTTTTGTTTAGTGTCATCATCAGGATTCCAGTTACGTCTGATTGCTAAAACTTCTTGAGTTGATCTTTCAATAGTTACAACGTATGGTAAAGCAATACCTGTTTTCTCGCCGTCTTGTTCATCCTCAAAACCTTCAAGGTCAAGGTCAACGTGCATTTCTAAAACTTTAAATCTGTTGTCAGTTGTCGCATTGAATCCCATCTTTTCTGCAATTTTCTTTTCAACTTCTTCTAAATCATGTGATGGTTCGCCTAAATCAATATCACGATAAAAACCTGCGACTTGTAACTTGCGTAGTTCATTTGCTGTCTTACGCATAACGTGTGTAACTCGTTCAGCTGTAGCTAAACTAGAAGCACCATAAGGCACAACTAAATCTTCTGCAGGAACAAAGACAGATACTTGTCTTTCTAAGTTAGGATCATAGTAAACTTTTTTAAATGCGTTACCAGCTAAACCTAAGCCCCACAACATTCTCTCATGTTCAGGTCTATACTCAACCATTTTCTCAGTTAACTGATAGTTCATATCTTGTTGAACACGTTGGGCAGCGTCAATCTTTTCTTCAGTTTCTTTACCAATGATTTGAGTTTTTACTGGACCGGCAGCTGGGAATGTTTCGGTCATTGTTTCTGCTTGGAACTTAACTAGGGCTTCTGTCATCAATGGGTGAAATACATTACATGCGCCTTCCCACGGTTCAGCTCTATCTTCTATTTTCATACCAAGAAGCTCTAGTCCATCAACATATGTGTCTAACCAATCACGTCGTGCTGATAAATCACCTTCATATTCTTCTATTAGTTCATCAGCAAGTTTAGCTAAAACATCATCATCTATTTCCTCAGCTAAATTTTCACTAAAGTCATCTTCAGCATCAGGGTCTATTTCAAGTTCTAGTCCGCCTGCTTTAATACTTACTGATTCTGGGTCTTCGATTTCAATTTCAATATCTGGTTCTTGAGTAGCTAACTCATCCATCATTTCTGATAAACCTTTTGGTGCTTGAGCTAACCCTTTATCTATATCATTTGCTGCCATTATAAATTCCTAATAATTTTTTAAGTTGTATTATAAGAAGATATACTATAATAAGTGTAAGTGTTTTTACCCACCACACAATCTTCCACAATCTGTTTAATATTTTATAAAGCATACAACCGCTTATGGTTATAGCCTCTAAACCCAGGGATCTCATCTTCTTCATCACTAGGCAATCTAATAAACCCACCTTGTCTAAACCGCATCAAAGCAAGTGTTGTTGCATCAACCAAGTCATCATTTGCTCCTGACGGAAAGTCATTACATTCCTCAATAACTTCATTCGCCCATCTTCTATCTGGAGCCCATACAATACCTGAACTAAATAAGTCCGATACTGCATTTACCCTGCTGATCTTGTCTTGGCCTTTCCCTGGAGTGAACTCACCCACTGGAATTCCCATTCGTCTAAACTCTTGGTATAGCGCAGCACCGTTGGACTTTTTCTCCACAATGAACGCGTCAGGTTCCCAATCTCTATATTCATCAATACAAAGTTGTTTTAATTCTGGAAACTCTAGTCGTTTCTTTATTGCATTTAGCAGTATTATATTATAATTATTGGTTTCTTCGTTAAAAAATACTCCCCAAGTCGTTAATGCGTTATAATCTGCCCTATTATTTGCTTCCTGTGCCGCATCAAGAGTCATAATAGTAAACTCACACATTGGTGGGTCTTCTTTTTCCCATATATTCCACCATTCTCTTTTAATTAGTGCGCCTTCTTCGGATACTGGGTTCTGCATATACTGTGCATTCCAATACCTAATGTCTAACGCTGCACGTCTAGACTTTAATTCTTCTATACTCCAAAAGTCTGGCCAGAGAGGGACTTCTTCACCTTCTTTATTCTCTAATATAGCTGGAAACTCAACAACTTCCCAATCATCCACTTCATCGTTCTTTATCATCTGGTTCACAATTTGCCCTGTTAGGTCGAGCTTAGACCACCGCGTCATAACGACAATGATTGCTCCTCCAGGCATGAGACGTTGCAAGGGACCCGATTGAAACCATTCCCATGCGGGTAAGAAGACGTCTGGTTTTCCGAGCTTTGCATCTTGTTCTGAGTGTGGGTCGTCAATGATAAAGAGGTCAGCCCCACGTCCAGCAAGAGCGCCGCCAACACCAATGGCAAAATACTCACCATTAAAGTTAGTCCCCCAACGAGAAGCCGACTTCGAGTCTGCTTGGAGCTCAATACTTGGAAACACATCTTTATACGCGTCGCTACCCACGAGGTTACGGACTCGACGACCAAAATTAACTGCAAGGTCAGCTGTATGCGATGCCATGATAACCTTCTTAGCCGGGTGCTTACCCAAAAACCACGCGGGCGCGAGGTACGAGATGAGTTCGCTCTTTCCATGTCGAGGAGCAATATTAACAATAATGCGTTTTTTCTTTCCGTTAGCGATATCTTCAAAGAGTTGAGCCAGTTTCCTATGATGTTCTCCTATAATATAGTTAGGATATACGTGTTTTATAAAATCTAAAAACTTTTTTGACCCCATATCTTTAGTTAATTGCTGTTTATACTCCATTAATAACTTAAGATTCCTCTGTCTTTCCGTTTCAGACATGTGAGGAAGGGATTTTTCTAATAAATTGAGGTCTTTTTGGCTAATCATCGTCGTCTTCTATGACTTCGCCTTCAATAATCTTGCCTTTTAGGTCTTCAATGGTCTTTTTCAACTCTTCTTCTAGTTCTTTACCTGATTTAGTAATGTGTGTTACCTCAGTTTTCTTCTTAAATGCGTCAACCCCGTCTATTTCACCTATTTTAGCCCACGCTGAGATGCGTTCTCTGGCTGTTTTGGCTGTTGCTGCCTCTTGGAGTAGCCCATTAAGTACCGAAAGCTTGATATCAGCTAGCTCTGGGGCTACCATGTGGCTTGTTTGTGCCACTAGTCCAGCTAAATAGGCGATAGTTTCGTTTGGGTAGTTCCCAAACTCAGGCCGTAACTCAGGATTTTCCATCATAGCCTCTGCTGTTTTCTTTGCGTCTTCAGCTTGGTCTGCTGTTGGCTCTATATTTTTCCCTGCTATATCAGCGATGAGCTTTACAGTGTTCGCTCGCATCTTTAGTTCTTCTTGAGGAGTCATTTCTGGTAATGCTTCACGTGCATTCTTAGGCAATGCCACATCGTCGTCAATAAACGGCATGAATGTTTGTTGTTCTGAATGTTCTTCTTTATGCATGTGTCGCTGTTTACACCTTGAATTGCAGCTAATAAATCGAATTGTAACATACTATTTAAAAAAGAGTATAATGGTAATCTAGATTTTTGCTAGGGAGGACTAGCATGTTGGAATGGCTTTTAATTCTATACGTAGATGATAACCGAGAGTATATTGGTAATTTCGAGTCGTGTGCGCATGCCACACAGTATTTTCAAGAATGTTTAAAAGAAAATCAAATAGAGAACTCATGGTCAACTGCTTGCTTACATCAGGACTTTGTCTATCTTCCAGAGAACTTCATTCCCAAGTATCCCAAATGCAAATAGAATGGAAAGAGATAGAGTTTGGTCCTGTTAACCTTTGGTCAATCGGAAAGGCTTGGTAATTAATGTTTTGGTTTTCTAGAAAAGCAACTATAACAGTGGACTGTTTTACAAGTAAAGATTACGTCTATAGAAATAACCCTATTGAACCCTCCGGAAAATTAATGCCTGATTGGGTAAAAAATATGCCTACTTCTTATAAAGATAATGGTTTTGTTCCTATGGGCACAATTAAAAAATGTCCTTCTATAATTCAATTTATGGCTTCTGGTTTTATCATCCCATTATGGTCTGACTTAGCTATAAAACTTAATGGGTCAAATAATTCTTATGAATGGCAGTTTGCTGATAATATAACAGGTGCTGAACCACATAGTTTTATACAATGGCAAGACTTTGCGCACCCTAACGAAAATACACATTTAAAACTACTTAGTCCATGGCGTATTAAAACTAAAGAAGATATAAATTTTGTATGGATGTTTCCTTTTTATAATAATAAAATACAATTAGATTATCATATTACCCCAGCTATTATAGAATTTAAATATCAACACGCTTCAAATATAAACATGTTTCTTGATACTAATAAAGATAAAAACTTTGTAATATCTGCTGGAACACCTTTAGCTCAATTAATACCTATGTCAGATAAGAAAATAAAAATTAAAACTCATTTAGTTAGCGAAGAAGAGTATGATAAATATTCAAATCCTCGAACACATTTTTTAAATGAATATCAAAAGATAATGAAACCTAAATGTCCATTTCATAAATAATGACACTTCTTACAGACGCAAACCTTAAACTCTTATATAAGACCTTCGTTAAGTTACCCCCATTTGATAAATTAAATATGCCTCATGCTTGTCAGATTAGACTTAAGGTTACGAGGCGCAAAGATATAATGGGTGAGTTTGCTCCCGAAGAAAATACGATCTATATAAGTAGTGCTAAGAACGGGCACTTTGATACCATCTGCAAAACACTACTTCATGAAATGGCACACCTACACTGTTACAAAGTAAAAGAAGATGAATACCACAACCATGAGAATAAACGTTTCAAATCCATCATCAGACATATAGCCTCCGTTTATGGGTTTGACCCTAAAGAACTTTAGAAGTACTTCTTAATCATCTCCAACTGATCGTGGTACCTCGCCATTTCGTTTAGCTCTTTCTCCACAGCTTCAACGATATCACTATGTTCCCCTATTCCTACAGGGTTTGTCAAGTAAACTTCAACATTTATTCTGTGTTTATCAATGTGTCCTTTTGCATGGTTCTCTAAAGCTGTTAATAACTTTTCTCTCATAGCGTTCTCCAAAAGGCAAAGTCTACCAGATGCAAAATATTTTTCAGAAATAGGAATCATTCAAGGTACCATCAAGGGGGGTACTTTACATATATAGGGGGGTGGGGGTCTGGATTTGGAAATTTGTGTTGTCATTTGTGCGAAGCTCACTGCTAAATGACCGTGACGGAGTCCCAAAATTAAAATGGTGTGTACCCTCCCCGTACCCCCAAAATATCGCCAGTTCCAATGTCGATACGTTTCGACACCACCAAAAAACCCTTTAAAATCAATGACTTACGTCACCAGTTTTCACGTCAAAAGGTTTGATAGTTTTTGACGTATCTATTGTAAATATGTCTAGTTTAGGTATAATGTAATTATGGTTATAGAAATTCTCTAGCCATATTTTTAACCATGTCGAAACGTTTCGACATAAACTACATAAGGAAACTAAACTATGGAAACTACTAAAAAAACAAACGATGTTTTAACACTTGGTAACATTTCAGAAACTACTCTTAAAAAAGAAGTTTCAACATTAAGAGAGACTGAAATAAATCAAGGTGAAATTTTAATTAATTGGAATTCTAACTTAGTGAAAGATGGAAAATGGTACGACGTATCAAATTCTAAGTTACCTATTGAATTCCAAAAGGTAGCAAAAGAAACGTTAGCAATTGAATTTTTCAATAAACCTGAGAACATGAATTTATTAGGTAAAAAGAAAATAGCCGACGTTGACGTAAACGTAACTTTAGAAATGGTTTTAAATTCAGATTTAAAAATCTTGAAAGAAAAGTACAACGTTAAAACTTCAGATACTATTAAGGATATACGTCGTACATTCTCTAAAGATTTTTACGACAAAAAACTTAATAAGTGGAAAGCCGACGCTAAAGCCTTGGATAATGCCGACGGTAATTCTGAAGTTCTTAAAAAAGAAAAAGCTAACAGAACTTTTCTCGAAATGTTAGCTTGGAATATTATCGGCGATCCAGATCAATATTCTCAAGAGGGTTATTCAAATTCAATGCTAAGAAAATGTATCAATTCAAAAGATACCAATAAACCTAAAGCTAAAGAATTTGAAACCCTTGCGAAAAAATTCCTAAAAGACATTGAAAGCATTTCAGGAATTCAGGGTTCAAAAGCATCAACCGTTATCAAAAATAAATAATCAATCTCAGATTTTTAAGCCCCCGTTTCGACGGGGGTTTTTTTTCGCCTAAATTTTCCCGGAATTTTCACGTGGCCTGGCCCGTCACC